>MDTE01201253.1_pt1 | contig 10119 bp, 4 predicted proteins | sample 811231 | NCBI WGS metagenome assembly MDTE01 (sample SAMN05326651, study PRJNA326480) | marine metagenome | isolation source: seawater | place: Indian Ocean: Red Sea | collected 2010 | reverse complement strand
GAGAGGATGGGGTCGACGAAGAAGACGTCGAAGCGCACGAAGCACTTCCAGAAGCATCACTTGTCGTCGGCGCTGTCGAACCGCCGCCGGCACAGGAAGATTTCGAGCCGAGCGTCGAAGAAGGCGAGAGACGAAGAGGCACGGCTGAGAAGAGACATCGAGGAGGAAGAAGAGGAGGAAGAAGAGGAGGAGGAGGAAACGACGACGACGACGAGAGGATTCGCGGACGCGAGGACGAAAGGGCGCGACGATGGTGATGATGATGATGATGCAAAAGGGAAAAAGAAGAAGAAAGAATTGGAAGAGATGGACATCGACGAGTTTTTGGACGCCAGCGATGAGGACGAGGACGACGACGAGGACGAGGAGGTAATGGTGGACGCCAGCGATGAGGACGAGGACGAGGACGAGGAAAGCGACGAGGAGGAAACGACGAAAGAGGAAATGAAGAAACACAAGAAACAGTTAGAGTCTTTGAAAGACATGGATCCTGAATTTTACGAGTATTTGCAACGGGAGGATAAAGAGTTATTGGAGTTTGATGATGACGACGACGATTCAGACGACAATGAAGAGGAGGAGGAGGAGGAGCTGGAGCTGGACGAGGAAGACGACGATTTCGAGGAAGACGAAGCCTCCAAACGCGCCAAGAAGAAGCAAAAGAAATCGGAAAACAGGCAAACGGGGAAGACGTTGACTTCCGCACTCGTGAAAAAATTGTGCAAAAATGCCGAAGGTGGAAAGGCATTGGGAGCTGCGAAACATTTGTTCACCGCGTATAGGGCGGCGTGTCACTACGGGGACGAGGAGAATGAAAACGACCAAACGATGTTAAAGTTGGCCAGCTCGAGTGCGTTTAACGATTTGGTGCAGTTTGTGTTAGCAGAGGCGGATGATATTTTCAAAGGCTTGTTGGGCGACAAACCGGCAAAATCGACGCAAGAGCAATACGATTATGAGCCGACGAAATCTAACAGGTGGAAGAAAGTTGAGCCAGTCGTGAAGTCATACATCGGGAACACCCTGCATTTGCTCGGACAGTTGACGGATGCGTCGATGACATCTTTGGTTTTGAGACGGTTGGCGGCGTCCGTGGCATTTTTGAAACCATTTGAAAGGCTAACAAAACGCGTGACAAGAACGACGTTGATGTGTTTTTCGAGCGGGGAACCGAAGTTGAGAATAAGCGCGATTGTTTTATTGAGAGCGATTGCAGCAACGTGTCCAGGACCGGCGTTGGAGAGAGCGGTGAAAGGTGTGTACCGAGCGTACGCGAGCAACGCAAAGTTTATGAATGCGAATTCGGCGGAGAATATCGCATTTATGAGCGCATGCGTGGTGGAAATGTTTGGCATCGATCAAAATCAATCGTATGGGTTAGCATTTGCGTACATCAGACAACTCGCGACGTTACTAAGAAATGCCTTGGCGCAAAAAACAAAAGATGCGTTCAAGTCAGTGTATTGCTGGCAATACATAAACTGCTTGGAATGTTTTGAACGAATATTAACAGCGCACGCGTCAAATAGAGATTATAGTGGTTCTGGCGAGCATACAAAAGACGGGTCGACTTCGATTTTACGACCATTGGCATACCCAGTGCAACAAATTGCACTCGGTGCGGCGAGGGTGTTGCCTTCCGCGCGATACGCACCGCTTCGCATTCGTCTTTTGAAAATTCTTAACAGGCTTTCAAGGTCGGCAGAGACGTTTGCACCCGTCGCGCCACTCGCGTTGGAACTGTTGAACTTTTCCGAGCTGTATAAAGCGCCAATGTCAACGAAAGCGCCTAGTCCAGATTTTACACTTGCTTTGAGAGTTTCCAAAACTGAGTTGCGCTCGCCGGCTGTTCAGGATGTCATCGTCGAATCCGCATTTGAGGAACTTGGCGAACATCTTGAGCAACACGCATATTCTGTTGCGTTTCCAGAGATTTCTCACGCCGTGACGAGAGAGTTGAAACGTTTCAATAAGAAAACAACTGTTGGTAGATTTAAGAAACAAGCGAAGCAAATGCTGGACGCGATTGAACGCAATGCAGATTACATCGAAAGAAAAAGAGACGACGACGCGGATTTCGCGCCGAAAGATATCGAAAAGGCGAAAAGTTTTTTGCAAGAGGAGAAAACAGAAGGAAAAGCACCGATAACAAGGTACGTGAAACAATTAAGAGAGAGAGGAAAGCAAAGACGCGCGGCCATGCAAGCCATGGATGTGTCGATTCGCTCAAACAAATCGCGCAATGATGAGTCCTCTTCGGAAGAAGAAGATGATGATGATGCCGACGACGACAACGACGACGACGACGACGAAGATGGTAACAAAAGAAGAATCGACGAAGAGGACGACAGTGAAGATGACGGAGATAGTGGAGATGATGATGACGACGACGACGACGAAGTAATCGACGGGGATGAAGCGTTTAAGGAAATGAAGGAACGCAAGCGCAAGTCGGGTGTCGACGAAGAAGACTTGTATGTCGGAAAGGAAGATTTGGTCAAAGAATTGGAGCTCTCCTCGGACGAGGAGGACGAGGAGAACGTCAAACCGGCGCCAAAGAAGGCAAAGGGCGGTAAGAAATAATTAGTACTGGTTGTAACAGGTACCATACCACGTGGGTGGTACTGGTAGTTATGAATACAATAGGTACAAAATGGTTATATAAAATAGACGTGATGCCTGGGTACCACACCAGGTAATAACTATAATATTATACAAAGTCCTGCCTCCCAAACAAGCAGTTTATGTTAAATGTGTAATTAATTGTTGTCCGTGCTTTTCTTGAGTTCGTCAGATTTCGTTCTCGCATCCACAACTCCCCGCCCCGTCAAATTCATCAGCAGGCTCGCGTACTGCGCAGCTTGGGCCGATTTGCCATCTTGTTGTTGTTGTTGTTGTTGTTGTTGTTGTTGTTGAAGTAGTAACAGTTGCTGTTGAAGTTGAAGTTGTTGAAGTTGTTGTTGCATCATAGGCGCGCCGCCCAAGTCATTCATCCATTGCGCAACCGCCGCTTGCTGCGCTTGCTGCATGACAAGCATGCTAGCTTCAGGCGCAGATGTGGCTTGAGTGTTGATGTTATTTCCCATAGAGTCGACACCGGTTCCTCCAGAGCCGCCCGAGGTTCCACTCACCGTGGTTTTTTTCCCGTTGCTGTTATCGTTGGTCTCACTCGGCGATTTCTCAATCGTTGCCGAAGAAGACATGGTTTGCAATATTGCATTTGCCTCCATGGTAGCCTGGGATGTTACAATAGGCAGTTGCTCTTGCACAAGCGAATTTACGTCTGCTTGTGTCATACCATGCTCGACCGACGCCATCGCAATGGTTGAAATAGCCGTACCAATTCGCCAACCAGTCATTTTGGCCAACGTAACAACACGTTCAGAAATATCCGCACCGGGCGAATCACCGTGAATCATTTTCGCATTTCTAGCGATTTCTTCGCCAACTCTTGCGGCAGCGAATCCAACGAGAGATGCAGCCATATTGACGTCGTATCCAGCGACGGAAGAAAGCAATTGAGCAACGTGAGCATCTGCATTGGCAGCGCTGTGCATGCCTGCCAGTTTCGCCGTGTCCGCGTTGGCTGACTGACTCCCAATCGAACTGAATCCACCACCTACACCATTACGAGCAGCTGCAGCGATTTGCGCGGCCTGGACGCCCGCAAAGTTAAACGGAAGCTGATTGCCAACCATCTGGTTGGGAAGCAAACCTTGCTGACCAGCGACTGCTGCTGCAGCCGTGAAATTTGGTTGTTGCATGGATGCTGCTCCGTGACTTTCAAGTGTAGTACCTGCTGCGCTCGCGAGTCCGGCTAAACTAGCGGCGGCATTCATGACGGGACTCTCGGTGTTATTTCCACCACCTGCTCCGCCGCTGCCACCACCACTAGCGTGGTGTGCACTTGGGTTGCCTCGATCCTTGCGTCGACCAGAACCTTTTGGAAGGTTGCGCTGTGTGCCACCTTCTGTCCAATATCGCTGACACGAGCGGCAGTAATATCGAGGTTGTGATAAGAGACCGTTGTTATAGTAGCAGAAACGAGTTTCGTTCGAGTGGCATCTCGCGCATGGGCGATGGTTATTCGCATCTGCGCGACCGGCTATGTTCTGTTCTCTTTCGAGCTCCTTCTGCGTCTTTTGCGGTTGTTTTGGCTTTGGTTGCTGTGGTAGCATGTTTTGCTGTGCGGTATTATCCGTTGCCGGTATCATCGGCACGTCTCCGTCTGCATCCAGAGAGTCGGGATCTTCTTCGTCCTTGACATCTTTACCCGTCGCTATTTCTGCCTTGACCTGTGCGTCACGATCCTTATCCATCTCGTCGCTCGCGTCTCCTTCTTTCGGCATCTGAATGTTCAAAGTCGTCTCGGCTCCAGACCCGCCGCTACCAGCGTTTCCAGATCCTCCGGAACCTTCTCGACTACCGCCAGAATTCACGTGAGGCGAAGTTTCTCTCTGATTAGGTTCTTCCGAATTCTTCCCAGAACCACCAGCAGAACCTTGGTGTTCTTCAGAATCTGTATCTTTCTCGTTGCAGGTATCGTTGTCCTTGTCCTCGTCCTCGTCCACGTTGGTCACATCTCCCATTCCACGACGCGACGGCGAGTACCTTGTTTCGGTTTGATTTCTTCTCGAGCGTTCAGATCTTCGTCTGGAACGATTTTTATCGTCCGGATTTTCCAACACAGTCGTATCTTTCCTGTTCGTCGCATCTTCATTCGACACGCCGCCGGTATTTTCATTGCCAGCGGCGGCGGTATCGCCGTCGTTGAAGTGTGGCCTTTTCGACTTGTCGCCTCCTCCCACGTTGCGTTCGTTACTGCCGTACTTTTCCAAATCGCTTTCCGATGGTGCCGACGTGTTATCCCCAGAATGCGCCGCTTCAGCTTTGTTGCCTCGTAAACCCGGGCTCGCCGCACGCTTATGCTGATTGTTCTCATCGTCGTTTTCTTCCTCTTTTAACTTATCGATTTGATCTTGTTTCTTGCCTTTTCCAGCCTTTGCGGACTTCTCGCCAAATCCTTTTGATTGTGTTTGTCCTTTTTCATCGCTTGATGTTCCGTTATCGATTTCGTTGCTCCCTTTGTTTCGAGTATCCGTACCTTCGTTTGAGCCGCCTCGGCCTCCACTCCCTCCTCCATCTGTGGTTGGATCCGATCCTCCGGAACCTCCGTCGCTGTTTCCTCTCTCTGCGATCGCTGCTAAAATCTTTGTGCTGTTATTGTTGTTATTGTTTTCGGCTTTTAAGTCCAATCCAGAAGGTAAACTCGAGGCAAACATAATCGCAGATGTCTCCATCGCGTCTCGAATCTTTGTCAACGTCGCCGGCTTTTCGATGTATCCATCAAACATAACCGAATGCCCAGCTTCGGCCGACGACTCGCACAAACTCAAAACCTCTTCGTGTTTCAACGCCGTCACCGCGATGACTTTAATCGGCTCTTCCTCCTCGTACCCGGGCTTTAAATTATCTCTGCGAACCTTATCGTGCTTTCTGATCTTGGCGAGCGTTTCTACCCCGTTTTCTTGCGGCATCATGATGTCCAATAAAATGCATTGCACTTCTCCTTGTCTCTCGTCGATGTATTCAATCGCTTCTTTCCCGCTCGTCGCCATCGGCGAGTCTTTAAACCCGAGCTGCTCGAGCTGGTTCGTCGTTACCTGTGATACAAGCGAGAGAGAGAGGAAGAAAGAAAGAGAGGGAGGGAATATGTCAGGAGAAAAAAATACGACTCGTTATCCTTTCCGAAAAGACACGGCACACGTGGCAAAGGCACTTTTCTTTTTTGTTCGAGCGCTCTTTCCTTTCGTCGCGAACGAAACGATAACGATGGAAAACGTACCCGTCTGCACAAGCCGATGTCGTCCACGACTAAAATCTTCTTCGACGTGTTGTTTTTGTTGTGCTCGGCGTGGTGGCGTTGTTTCATTTTTTCCTCGTCGTGTAACCTCTTTTGTTGCTGCTTGTTTTTGGCCGCCGTCGACGCTTTACGCCCAGAGGCGGAGCGACCGGAGAGCTCGTCCAACGAGGGGAAACGCCCTTGTTCTCTGAGTTTTTCCAAGGCGGCGGTGACCTGAGACAAAAGAAACGGGCGATGTCAGTGACGATGCATTTGAATTCGACGAGAAAGCGACCGCGTTCCGTTCGCGTCGTCGCCGCGCGCGTCGAAACCGAAATCGCAAAGCGACAAAAATTTTCATTCCCTTGTTCGAGAGAGCGATAAAAGCGACGCACTTTTTCTCGGGTAAAGAAACCGCTGTGATTTATGTCCACTATGTTCTCGAGCGGTTTCATTTCCGCGATTTCTCCGGCACCAATCGCGCGCAATAATTTTCCTAAATCCGACGTCCTCACTTTACTCGGGGACCCTTCCACGGACAACAGGCGAAACGCGCCGGACAATTCGGTTTCGAATTCCGAATTTGCCCGTTCGGACGTGGCAAAGGCGACGTCTTCATCGTGGGACGACGGCAATGTCTTTTTCTGCGCCGCAGCGCCGCTCCGTCGAGTCGGCGGCATCGCGACCGCAAAAAAGGTCGTTTAGCGCTATCTAAACGTTCGTCGCTTTTTTCTTCGCGCGCGTCGCTCTTCCTTCTTCGGGCGGTACTGGTTGTTTCTGCGTCCGTCAGCGCGCGCGTCGCCGAAGAATTCGATAGTGGCGTCGTCGCGTCTCACCGCTTTTTTTTTGCCCTTCTTTTTTTGGGCGCTTTTGGCGCTTTTTTCCCTCTCTGGGGAGTTTTTGACCTCGCGTTTTCGGCTCTTTTTCAACGCCCTCGTTTTTTTTTCGTGGTTTTTTTGCTCCCCAAGAGGTTTCTGCGGTCCACAAACGAGCTTAATAAAGAAGGAAAAGACGCCTCTCACAAAACACACCATATGGAAAGTCTCTTTTCTTTTTTTGTTGTGTTTTTTTTTCTTTTGTGTGTCGAAAGCGATTTATTCTTCCAAGACCTCTTTTTGAAAGAGGAGAAGAACCTCATCATCGTCAAACACTCTTTCGCTTTCTTTCTCACACGTCAAATCAAACAAGCGCGCAAAGCACGAAAAAAAAGACCGTGTTGCTGCTTTGCGTCGTCCGTTTTGTCGCCGCCTCATAAAAAAGACATCATCCCCATCAGAGTAAAGTCCCCGACGACACCCTGTTGGCGACCACAAAGAGAGAGGACGCGACGACAACAGACGACGACGACAACAACAACAGACGACGCGCTTTGGCGAAAGGAGCGACGGCACTTTTGGACGACGACGACGACGACGACAACGGAGCAACAAAAATGAATCCTTTACGCGCGAACGACGATGCGCTGAAACAGATCATGCGGCGAGTGTTCGAGGAAATCAAACCGTTCGTGACGCGACACGAACCGGACGTTCCGGAGGAAGATTTACCGGAATTGTCGAGAACGCGAGATTTATCCAAGGCTGATTTTACGGTGCAGTGGAGTCGATTTTGCGCGAAGAGGAAGGTGAATCCAGCGGAGTACGTTAAGAATCTCTCGGAAACTATTCAAAGACAAATCGAAGAAGACGGGAACCGCGACGGGTTCATCAAGTCCGTCCAAGGTGTTGGACCGTACATGAATATCTTTGTGAAGAGACAAAAAGTATTTAAACTGGCGATTAACGCCATCATCGAGCAAGGCACGAAGTATGGGTGCACAAACGCCGGTCAAGGGAAAAAAGTTATCATCGAACACACGTCGAGCAACCCGAACGCGCCATTGCACATTGGCAACTTGAGAAACGTGATGATTGGAGCGCACTTGGCGAGAGTGATGCAAGCGTGCGGTTGTGAAGTCACGCAAGCGTTTTACGTGAACGATTTAGGCGCGCAGATTGGGTTAACAGCGTTGGCGTATTCGAGAATTTATACCAAGATTAAGCCGACGATGAAAATCGACCAGTGGATTGGGGCTATGTACGCGGTGATGAACACGTGTCAAGAGTTGCAACAAGTTGGCGTGCAACCGGGAGATTTAGAGGTACGTCGGTCTTTTTGTTCGCAGTTTTCATAGTTTTGCGCGGCTGCCTGTACGTTCGATCAAACAACTAGAAACAAAAGCAGATGATTATCGATTAATTACTTTTTTAACTCTCTTGCTGATTACGATGAGGAAACAATCAAAATCACCTCTGACAATATGATGCTTTGTTGTGTTGTTGTGAATGTTGTTGTTTTTCGTCATGGGTGTTCAACCTTTCGTGTGGTGTGCATTTACAATCGAAACTGACAATCTATTCTCTCTTCCATTCAAATATATCTAGGACGCGTGCAAAGCCGGCGAAGACGCCGTGAAAGCACTGCTCGAGAAATCATTAGCGGAAGCCGGAAACGATGAAAAGAAAATAAAAGGCATCAACGAATACTTCGACATCTACCAAGATTTGCGAGGACGATTTCAAGACATGATGGAGGTCATGATTCAAGACGTTCGCGAAATTTTGGATATCAAAACCGAAGCCGGTAAACTCAACTTGGCGTACGAACGCCAAGAACCGTGGGCGATTAAAATCTTTCGCAAAATGGTTATCGATTGCTTAACTGGCGTTCAAGAAACTTTATCCAACTACGGTGTGAAGCACGACCGTTTCGATTTCGAATCTGAGCTCGGGTGGGAAGGCTCGAATGATAAGGTGTTGGAGATTATGAAAAACTCCGATTATTTTGTCCCGCAAACGCAGTGCAACGACAAAGGCGTCCCACAGGGCGCATATTTAGATATGGACGCGTTCATTCGCGACCAAAAGTTCAAAGTTGGTAAAGGTGGTTACCAAAAAGACTACCCGCCGTTATACGTCTTACGCCCAGACGGCTCTACTTTATACACCTACCGCGACATCGTCTATTCGTTCAAGAAAGCCTCCATGTCGGATTTAATCTTGAACATCATTTGCTCCGAGCAAGATTTGGCGCAACAAAAAGTAGCGCTCGGGATGTGCATGATGAATCCAGCCATGAAAGGCCGCCAGTACCACCTCTCTTACGATTTGGTCAAACTCACCACCGGAAAAATGTCCGGTCGTCGCGGTCGCTACTTATTAGCCGATGATCTCTACCAAGACTTGAAAGATATTATCAAAGAGAAAATGGCCAAGAAATCGCAAGACAAAGGCGAAAAAGTCGACGAGAAAGCGTTTGAGAGCGTTACTCACGAAGTTTCTGCTGCGGCTATGAAGTACGCCCTCCTCTCGTGCGCCTGCCAAACGCAAATCAACTTCGACATTGCGAAAATCACCGATTTCGAAGACGCCTCGGCGCCGTTTATCCTCTACAACTCCACCCGTTTACGATCAGTCATAGCCAAATACGAATCGAGAGTGGCCACCGGCGAACTTCCACCACTCGCGGACATCAAAGAAATGGAATTCGACGAGTTAAATGACGACAAAGAGTGGGCCTTGCTCATGGAATATGTTTTACCATTCTCCCAAATGCTTTGCGAAGCCGCGTTGCCGAAACTTCCGGAACCTCCCGCTTTACCTTCCTACGGCACCCACAAAGTGTGCGAATTCCTCAACGCCATGGTCCGCGCGGTGTCTGGATACTACGGCCCAGCTGGCGTTCGCATCCTCCCGATGACGAACCACGTCAAAGAAGGCGAACACATGTGGAATAAAAACGCCATGTGGCAACGCGTCCACTACTTGAGAGCTTTACGACAAGTCCTCGATAACGGTTTGCGCTTGTTAATGATCGAGCCGTTGGAGAAGATGTAATCGCTATAAGAGAGAGAGAGAGAGAGAAAGAAAGAAAGAAAGAAAGAAAGAAAGAAAGATTTTTTTGCGTGGGTGTGGATCCGGATGTGATTGTGCGTTGATGCTATTTGGTATACCAACAAACATAAAAGTACCCCCCCCATATACTTCTACCCGAGATTTTTTTTTCGCTTTTTTCATGTAACTTGCTCAGCTCTGCTTGCTGTTCACAAATTTCACACATTCTATTGAAACAGATACCACCAGAGGGTTCGTTTGCGAAGAGATAGTGTATTCAAGCGGTCCACGAAAAGTATCATGTCGAAAAAAGTTGTATCGCCTCGTTTAAAATCCTCTTTAGTTCCAGTACCGACGTCCACGGAGACGAACTTTGAACCGAACGATTACAAGAGCGGTTCGATT
>MDTE01162431.1_pt1 | contig 10119 bp, 9 predicted proteins | sample 811231 | NCBI WGS metagenome assembly MDTE01 (sample SAMN05326651, study PRJNA326480) | marine metagenome | isolation source: seawater | place: Indian Ocean: Red Sea | collected 2010 | reverse complement strand
TGATTGGGGTAATTGTTTTATTGATACTCGCCTGGGCTTTTAGTGAGCGGCGGAAAGGCGTTAAGGTTCGGGAGATTCTTGTTGGACTGGGCATACAGGCACTGTTGGCCTTTTTCCTGTTGCGCGTCGAGATAGTACGCGAAGCGTTACTAGGTCTAAATTACGTGGTGCGTGCAATCGAGTACGCGACTACGGAAGGAACAAAAGTGGTATTTGGGTTCCTAGGTGGAGAAACAGTCCCCTTTGAGCTCACAGCAGACGCCGCTCCTTATATATTTGCATTTCGTGTATTACCTCAAATTTTGGTCTTCAGTGTCGTTATTTCTTTGTTGTGGTACTGGAAAATACTGCCTCCAATTATTCGAATGTTCGCAGCAATTTTACGGCGTAGTCTTGGGGTAGGTGGGGCGGTTGGGGTATCTGCTTCAGCGAGTGTCTTTCTTGGTATGGTCGAAGCCCCGATGGTGATTCGAGCCTATTTGAAAAATCTAACCCGCTCGGAACTCTTCGTAGTGATGACTTGTGGAATGTCGACAGTTGCCGGATCGATTATGGTGCTGTATGCCAATTTATTGGGGTCGACCATCGATGGTGCTTTAGGACATGTGCTTATCGCTTCCGTAGTAAATGTGATTGGTGCGGTCTATGTTGCGAGGATAATGGTACCGGAGGATAGCGCTACTGAAGCGGGTGACCTGGTGGACTCGTTAAAATATGAAAGTGTTATGGACGCTATTTCTCGAGGTGGTTCGGATGGGTTGAGGCTCGTGGCTAATGTTGCCGTGATGGTGATCATACTCGTTAGCCTCGTGGCGCTATGTAACTTTGTACTTGGCTTGATTCCGCTAGAAATGCCGTTAACTCTTCAGCGGATGATGGGGTGGCTGTTTGCTCCTATAGCATGGTTAATGGGCATCAGTTGGGTGGATGCTAATGCAGCAGGATCACTATTAGGCACGAAGTTAATACTGAATGAACTTATTGCTTTTATTCAGTTGAGTGAAATGGGTTCAAGCTTGACAGCACACACTCGGTTAATTATGACCTATGCTCTTTGTGGATTCACGAATTTCGGTAGCTTGGGGATATTGATCGGTGGTGTTAGTGCATTAGCCCCTGACCGCCGTGCAGACCTATTATCATTGGGGCCTAAAACACTAGTTTCAGGGACCATTGTGGCCTGTTTGACGGGCACAATAGTTGGACTTATTAGCTGGTAACTACTGCTATGGAGAAAGCTGTTAATGCATGTTCGATATCACTATCGTTGATATCGAGATGTACAACCAGGCGATTTCCAGATATTAGGATATTTTTGCTTCTTAGTTTTGCGCTGAGATCTGCAATATTTTTGTAATTGATAAATACCATGTTAGTTGCGCAACTCACAGCATCATCTCCAAGGATTTCGGATAGTCCGGCTGCTAATTTGCGGGCTCTTAAATGATCAAGCTCTAGTCTTTGTATATTGTTGTCCAGAGCGTATAGACCTGCAGCCCCCAGAAATCCAGCTTGTCTCATGCCGCCTCCTAACATTTTTCTCCATCGGCGGGCTTTTTCGATGAAGTTTTTTTCACCAACTAAAACAGAGCCCACAGGAGCTCCAAGCCCCTTGGAAAGACATATAGAGACTGAATCACAGTGCTTAGCATATTCTTGGGCTTCGACATTGTTAGCGATGGCGGCGTTAAAGAGTCTAGCACCATCAAGATGTAGAAATAGATTATGGTCTTTTGTCAATTTTCGAATCTTGGCGAAATATGAGGTGGGAATAGCCTGTCCTTGGTTGGTATTTTCAAGGCATAGGAGTTTGGTTTTGGCATAATGAAAATCATCTGGCTTTATAACGTTTACGATCTCGTTGATATCTAGGGTTCCGTCTTCTTGGAAGGGTATAGGTTGGGGCTGGATCCCTCCTAGAGATGCCGCACCTCCGGCTTCGAATCGGTAAGAGTGTGCTGTTTGTCCAGCAATATATTCGTCTCCTCGCGCGCAATGTGTAAGCAAGGCGCACAGATTTGATTGAGTCCCACTGGAAACAAACAGTCCCGCTTCGTGGCCGAGCAGGTCAGCAGCTTTTTCTTCTAGGTGCTTAATGGAAAGATCTTCTCGGTAGACATCGTCCCCGACGTTGGCGTTTGCTATCGCAGAACGCATCTGATCGCTCGGCTTAGTTACGGTATCTGATCTAAAATCTACCGACACTTTCTCTGAGGTTTCGTATACCCCAAATGGCTTATTGGGCCGCTAGGGATACATTGTAGACACCGGCTTGCCGGGCGGAGTCCATTACGAGTATTGTGGTATTAGTTTGCGAATCTGGATGTGGTTGTATGATTACAGGCGCTTCCGGATTTTCAGCATGTAAACGTTCTATATTGGCTCGAACAGACCGACTATCAACATCACGTTGAGCAATAGTTATACGGTCCCTGTTGGATATACGCACTACTATGCTCTTTTTATCAGGGTCCACTGTTTTGGGTTTGTCGTCCTCAGGTTGGTTTACATCAAGGCCGACTTCTTTTACAAAAGTAGCCGTTACGATGAAGAAAATTAACATTATGAAAACAACGTCTAGCATTGGCGTCAGATTGATTTTCTCTTCGTCTCCTTCGCCGCTACCTGATACAAATCCTTTCCGCACAACTGTCCCCTCGCAATTTATAGTCTTTAGCACTCTGTCTAGTTTATGCGATACCCGATACATAGAGTAACGCGCATTTAGAACTCGTGGCCTACAAAGGCGACGAGTATTAACCGGATTGGTTCAGATTACTAGTCCCCGAACGAACGGATTTCGTAAGAGTGAGAATCCATAGCGTGATACAGATAATAGAAAGTGTCGCTGTCAGTGGTGTTTCGAAAAAAATGGCAAGTGACCCGTCGGACAAATATAACGTTCGGCGTAGGTTCTCTTCTAGCATGCCACTAAGTATGAACCCCAGTAAAAGTGGCGCGAGTGGATAAGATGCAGACCTCAAAATTATGGCTAGGATGCCAAAGCCCAGCATAAGGAATACGTGGAAAGGATTAACGGTGGTTAAATAGACGCCCAGGAGTGAGAACGCTATAACGAAGGGTATAAGAACATGTTTTTGAATGTAAATTATTTTCGATATGTATGGAATAAGAGGAAGATTTAGACCAAGAAGGACGAGGTTTCCGATATACATAGAAATGATTACACCCCAAAATATTTCGGGTTCGGAGGCGAGCAAATGTGGTCCCGGCTGTATTCCATAGCCTAACATTACGCCAAGGAGAATGGCTGTAGTTCCCGATCCTGGAATACCAAGTGTAAGTAAAGGTACGAAAGATCCAGTACATGCAGCGTTATTTGCAGCCTCAGGTGCAGCTATCCCTCGAACCTTGTCTGTTGGGTGAAATCGTTTTTCAGTATCGTAGGCAACGAAGCTAGCTAATGTTGCTCCTGCTCCTGGAAGAATTCCGATGAAAAACCCAAGAAGAGAGCTTCTGGCTACTGTCGCTTTCATTCGGGAAGAGTCGCCTGCATGCAAGCGCGCTTGTGATGCCGGAGCCACGTTTGTTTCGTCGCCTTCTATTATCATGCGAAACGCTTCACCCAATGCGAACGTAGCCATTGCTAGTAGTATAAAAGGTATTCCTTCTGTGAGATCTGTTAGCCCGAAGGTAAAACGCTGTATCCCCGCTGATTGATCTGTTCCTATTGTTCCTAGCATTAGACCAAATAAAGCCATAACAATTGCTTTTAAGGAATCTGCGGGTTCGGAAAAAGCAGCGATACTTGATAAAGCGATAATTAATACGAGTGCATAATCGGGGGATTGAAATCCCATGGCGAGTCCGCTAATGACCGAAGCAAAAAACATCAACACCAAGGCTCCAATGGTTCCTCCGACAAAAGATGAATACGCGGCTATAGCCAAAGCTCTACCACCTTGCCCCGACCGGGCCATTGGATAACCATCGAATGAAGTGGCGACTGTAGAGGCTACTCCTGGAGCATTTATCAAAATCGCTGATGTCGAACCACCGAAAACAGCACCGTAGTAGACGCCGGCCATCATGATCATCCCGGCGGCTGGCTCAAGTGAGTAGCTGATGGGGATCATAAGAGCAATGGCAGTAATAGGTCCAAGACCCGGAACCATACCTACGAAAGTACCTGCCAGACATCCTGCGACGACCCAAAAGAAGTTGTTTATATCGAATGCGGTGTAGAGCCCCGTTAAGACACCTTCCCACACGCTACCAATTACTCCATAGTGATCCTGAATCGATGTATATATTTAGTCCGATTTCGATCAATAAATAACCACATAAAGCAGTAAACAGAGGTGCTAGTAGCAGGACTGTTGCACGCCTCTCTCCTAAAACAATCAAACTAAATATCAATAAAAATACTAGACTTATCCAGAGGCCAACATAAGGGATTAGAGTTCCAAAAATGACGACGATGGCGATTAGAGGAACGAGTCGAGTGGCAAACCTAGGTACGGCTTTATCTTTAGATTTTTGAAATAGCAGTGGTATACAAAGAATGGTGAAGGTAGCTCCATAGATAATTGGTAGCGTCTTTGAGTTGATAGTTTCGTCTTGGGACCAACTATCGAGTTCGATGTTTGCAGCGAGCAAAGTGTATATAACCCCAAAAACAACAAGTAGAGCCGAAATTAATTTGTGGGCATTAATAAATGAACTCGAAGTGTAATTTTTTATTAGATTTAGCATGTCTTACAGAGGCGAGAAGTCTTAGTGCAATTTATTCATTGTTCTTTTATGAATCCAAGTCCACGAAGTGTTGAATCGAGCATTCTTTCTTGATTTTCGAGATATGCCGCAAATTTTTGTCCTTGTACATTGAGCGTTTGCCAACCCCTTTGATCTACTACTTTTTCCCAAGCGTCCGATTGTTTTAATTCCGCATAACTGTCTAATAAAATTTTTCGATTAATATCGGATACGTTCTTATTAGCAAATATGCCCCGCCAATTGGCAAAGACTACCTCTCGGCCTAATTCCGTTAGAGTCGGCACATCTGGGATTATACCTATTCGTTTGGGTGCGCTAACGGCAATAGCTCTAACTTTTCCTCCGGTTAAAAAGGGCACAGTTTCTCCGACGCCGGACGATAGCAAGCGAATTTCACCTCCCAAAAGAGATAGCATTGCTTTCGCCCCACCATCGTAGGGTAGGTATCTTATGTCACGAGGATCGACTTTAATCGGTTCAAGTGCCAGTGTTAGAACGATATGGTCGAGACTTCCTCGAACGCTCCCTCCTCCTGTAATAATTGATTTTGGATTATCCGTAAATACTTTCTCTAGAGATTTCCAGTCTTTGATTGGATCGTTTTCCCTCACCACGAATATTCCGTAGTCAGCAACGAGCCCGGCTATGGGTTCTAGATCTTTGTAACTATAAGGAAAAAGCCCTTGTAAGCTCCGTACTATAAGGGGTGTTGAATTTATGATCGTTGCATTTCGGTAGCGGGAACTGCTTTCGATGAATTGTCCTAGAGCTCGACCGCCGCCACCACCGGGAAGATTTTCGTAACTAATTGTTTCGTAAGCTCTCAGAAGGCTCAGTATCCGGCCGGACTCACGTGCTGTTCCGTCTAGTCCACCTCCTGGACCCGCTGGTATTAGCTGGTGAAGATGCTCCATTGCGAGACCGTTCAGAGAGCAGATGCTCAGGCCAAGATAAATTCCGAGTTTTTGAATAATCATTTGTTGAGAAAATTAAGCGGGAGGCCAGGACAAATCCATGGGATGCTGACTAATTGACCCGATGAAGAGAGTGTGATGTAGGCAGTTTTTAGTTGGTTTCCGCCAAAACAAATGTTAGTTGTTAATCTGTCGGGCATTGGAATGAAGTCTACTCTCTCTGATGTCGGATCTAGTATTGTGACGCCGCCATCGATAAGAGTGGCTATACAGATGCGTCCAAGAGAGTCAATGGCTAAGGAATCAAAAAGAAAGTATCCGTTGCGCCCTTTTATGAGGCGTCCACCATCAGGCCTATCGTTTGCGCTATTTGCCAGTTGCCCAGGTGAGGATAGTGGAAAAGCCCAAAGGCGACCAGTGGGTGTTTCAGCCACATAAAGTTCATCCTCTTCGGGAGACAACCCGATTCCATTTGGTGCTTCGAGTGGAAAAATTATTTCTTCGCAGAAGGAGCCGTCGGCCTGCGCATAAAAAACTCCCGTGCGATCTCGGTCCCTTTCTCGATTTTTTCCGTGGTCGGTAAACCAAAACCCGCCGGTCTGATCGAATACGATGTCGTTAGGACCCCGAAGTTGAGTGTCCCCTGCATGCGTATATAACGTTTCTACGGATCCTGTAGTTATGTCAACTCGTTGTATGGACCCTCCTTGATAGTCAGAAGCTTGATTGCCTGGAAAAATTTTCCCATTTCGCTCGAGCCATTCGAATCCACCGTTGTTACAGATATAGCAATACCCATCTGGTCCAATAGCCGCACCATTTGGACCGCCTCCGGTTTCTGCTACGACACTAATTGTGCCATCCGGTAGGATGCGACTTAATGTCCCTCGAGCGATTTCCACGATTAGAATAGAGCCATCATCTAAGGCGATAGGTCCTTCTGGAAATTTAAGCCCGGTAGCAACGACTTTGGGGTCAGTGTGCATGGTTGTTCTCGATTTATGTTCTGAAGATTGAAATTAGAAGGGTTTACCTATTAGCAAGCAAGAGTGCGGTTGCAATTTTGTAGGCAACAGCATCAGTATAGTGTTGCGTTGAGCTCAATACATGCTTCCAGTTGTAGCGACCAGTAGAGATTTTATATTGCGAATTTCGAAACAAATCATGATAAGAAATGTGAGCATCATTTTCTTTTTGTTTGCGCTCTTAGGCCTGTCTTCTTGTCAGAACTATATGGTTGGAAGTGAAGCCCGAACGGTTGGCGAATATACTGATGACGTTGGAATAGCTGCGATTTTGAAAGCCCGTCTGCTACAGAATGAGAGTATAAGAGGCCTTCAGATTGATGTAGACGTCAATCGTGGTGTGGTCTTTCTATACGGGTATGTACGAACGGAAATTGAAAAGGATGCTGTGTTGCAGCTTGCGGCTTCGGTACGAGGTGTCACTAGTGTAGAAGACCGGCTCGTCGTTGTTGAATAGCGCATTGGGAACGGTTTTGTTCACAATAGGTAAAACTTTGGACTATGTGGATTATCGAGAATAACTCATAGGAAAAATTCGAGAAATATTCTCTATCTCAATGAAATCTATAAAATTTTAAATTTTTTAATCCCGGGTGTAGAGTTTTATCTCTTGTCATCCACTTGTTACGATAATTTATCCCCACATTTATCCACAGATAAATTCTTAATCCAGTCTCTAGGAGGTAGAAATTCTTGGATAAGGGATTGTTCTTGAGATCCGGGCTTTGTTTTATGGTCATAGATCCACATCGCTCGAGGGGGTAATGACGACAGAACATTTTCTATCCTTCGACCAGATTGCAGCCCATATTTGGTACCTCGGTCGATCGCTAAGTTGAATTCGGCATATCTCCCTCGCCGAATTAACATCCATTCTTCATGCGCCTCTGACCATGGAGTTGTCATGCGCTTCTCAAAGATAGGTCCGTATGCTTGCCAAAAATAATTGCCTATGCGAGAGACGAGTTGGAAGCTCGTTTCAAATCCACCTTCCGACCAATCATCAAAGAACAATCCCCCGATACCACGAGGCTCTTGGCGATGTGTCAGAAAGAAGTATTCGTCACACTGCTTTTTAAATCGGGTGTAAATCGACGAATTTTCGCAAGCTGCAAATGCCATTTGGTGCCAATGTATTACATCCTCATGGAAGGGATAGAAGGGGGTGAGATCGAAACCACCGCCAAAGTACCAAGTTGTTGTCTCGTTAGAACTTTCACCGGATTCGACCTCAAAAAAGCGGAGATTCATGTGTGCGGTGGGGACGAACGGGTTTCGAGGATGAACGATGACGGAAATAGAGACAGCCTGGAATGGTCGGCCGCCTAAATTTGGGTTCCTCTTAGTTGCGGCCTGAGGCAAGGATTTGCCGACGCTATGGGTAAAGTGAACGGCTGATTTTTCGACGTGCCGTCCTTGGGAAAGAATTCGTGGCTTCGACATACCGCCTAGCGGTGTTTTAGTATCGTTGCCCTCAAACCTATTTTGTTTATCTAATGTTTCCAGAGACAATGTAATTTCCCTTTGAAGTCGCAGAAATTCTTCTCTAACTCGTTGAATATTTGAGTACGTCAAATGGCGCCCTCCTTGCGAAAACTTTCAATGTCTTGAGAAGTAAAGCCGAGAGAATCAAGGATTTCGTTTGTATGCTCGCCGAGGACTGGTGCACGGTATCTGATCGCTGTGTTGATCGTAGAGAAGTCTATTGGCATGCGGGCTACTGCCGCGGGCTTGGCTAATCCTGGGTAGTCTGTGGGGGTCAAAAATTTCATGGCAGCTACTTGTTCGTTGTCGAGGGCAGCCTGGGGACTTAAGACTTCCCCGCAGGGGATACGCGCAGCTTCTAAAGATTCGATGGCTTCAGTCGTGGATCTTTGACATGTCCATTCTTGCATGCGTTGGCTGATGTCAGCGGAGTTGTTTCCGCGCACTTCATCGTTGGCGTATTTCGGATCCGTTATCCACTGATCTTCGCCCATTAGTGCTGCCCAGCGAGCGTACAGTGGATCCCCGACAACTTGTACAAGAATCCAACCATCTTTGGTCTGAAAAGCATCGACAGGGGCAGACGTTTGACCCCGATTGCCGGTTGCCGTCCGATTATTGTTGAGTTGTTGTTGCTCGATCAGTGTTCCGTTTGCGATGGTGATTGCCGAAGCTAAAAGCGCTCCTTGGACATGTTGACCTTCCCCGGTCTTCATCTTGTGAATAATCGCAGCGAGGGTAGCCATTGCGTTTAGACTCGCTGTAGTGAAGTCTACGTATGGAAAGTAATTTCTCATTGGTTCATTTTCATGGCCAGTTAGATACATATTCCCGGACATGGCTTGTGCGACGCCGTCAAATCCGACTCTTTGGCCATATGGTCCTTCCGAACCAAAAGCAGTGCTGGTGGTGAGAATTATGTCTGGTTTGATTTTGCGTAGGGTTTCATAGTCGAGCCCCATAGAGGCTAGGGTGTCTGGAGGAAGGTTGGCTATGACCACATCAGCAGACTCAATGAGCTTTTTTAAGATTATTTGACCGTTTGGTTTTTTAGGGTTCAGAGTCAATCCGCGTTTATTACGGTTTAGTTGCATATAGGCTGAGCCATCTCCATTTTCTGTTACTGGTGAGGTAAATCGGTCTTCGCTACCGCTAGTCTTTTCAACGCGAATTACATCTGCCCCGAGGTCACCAAGGAGGGCACCACAGAAGGGCCCGGCAATGAAGCGCCCGAAATCCAAAACGCGAACATCGTTCAACAGCAACATAAGAAATTCTCTTTACGTAAATGGCAGGTGAATTATGCGTACTTTGCTATAGAATCGCGCGCCTTATGAAAGCAATTAGACAGCAGCTCGAAAGTGCCTGGTATTTATTTGAGAAATCCCGCTCCTATCTGGTAGGGAAAAACCTCGATGAAGTCCAAATCGAGGTGTATGACCTTGCTTTCTCTTTAGCGGAACTAAAAGCCGCGAAAGTAATGCTTGAATACGCTGGTATTGACTGTGGTGCACAGGAGAAGTCATTCAAAGAATCTGTCGCCTTCTTACATGTCGCAGAAACTATAGCTAATCTCCATACGCGTTTGAGGTTACGTCCGTCGGCCTACGGGTTGGTCGCTAGCGACTTTGAACCGGATCATTTGGAGTTGCTAGATCAGATCCAATCGTCCGAGTCTCTGCAATCTTTAGGACAGAGATTTAGGAGTGAGGGTGGAGGATTTCCACCGGATCATCTCGATGAAGAGAAAGGTCTAATGCGACGCACCTTTCGGAAATTTGCTGATGAAGAGGTGGCTCCACTTGCGGAACAGATCCATCGTGAGGATCAAACGATTCCCGATTCTATAATAAAAGGAGTCCGGGAATTGGGATGCTTTGGTTTGTCGGTACCACAGCGTTATGGAGGACTGAATCCTGACGAGCGTGACGATAGTTTAGGTATGGTGGTGGCGACGG
>MDTE01053334.1_pt1 | contig 10119 bp, 12 predicted proteins | sample 811231 | NCBI WGS metagenome assembly MDTE01 (sample SAMN05326651, study PRJNA326480) | marine metagenome | isolation source: seawater | place: Indian Ocean: Red Sea | collected 2010 | reverse complement strand
TGTTGTCATAACCGTGCTCCTTTTTAGACGAGTACAATTTGTATCACAGCTTAACCTCTTAGTCAAGCGGAAATGCTTCCATGTCGAGCCAATTTTTACCTATCTCGACATCAACTTCAAGCGGCACCCGCCACTTTATGTTGTATATTTCTTCAAACAATTTGTCTACATAACGCATCGCATTGTAGGTAATCCGTGCGACTTGCTTCTCCTCACCAGGGTAGACATCCAGTACTATTGAGTCATGAACCGTATTGATAACAAGAGATTTACAGCCTTGATTTCTAAGTTCATTGTGAAGCGAAATAAGTGCGAGCGGCACCACGCAACCCCCTGCCAAACCTTGTACAGGGTAGTTCTTGATGGAGGGAGCGTTGGATGCAGCGCCAGAAGCAAGGCGTTTAGTATCTGGAAAAGCGAATTGCTGACCAGTATGCAGACTAACAACATTGTGTGTAATAGCCTCAGTTTGCAAATCCGCATGCCACTTAGCAAGCGCTGGATACTTGTCAACAAAGGCTTGGTAGTACGCAACCTCATTGGGCGTGCCTGATGTACCACCGTAGAGCGGCTTGAAAGTGTGAGCCTTCGCCGCAGTGCGTTCATCCTTTGTGACATCGCTCTCAGGCTTTTCATATATAACTGATGCAGTATATTTGTGAACATCGACACCATCCAGAATATCTTTAATCATTTTTTCATCGCCGCATAGCTGCGCCGCTACCCGGAATTCTAGTTGACTGTAGTCGGCCTGTAGTATGGAGCCGCCCTCAAAGCGAGAAACAACAACAGCACGAACAGGAAACGTGTTTCCACGAGGCTGGTTCTGAAAGTTAGGGTCAGAAGAAGACAGTCGTGTGGTACGCGTAACACATTGATTAAAACGTGGATGCAGAATACCGTTTCGTTTAACGTTACGCGAGATGCCGCCGATAAAACTAGACAGGTACACGTCAACAGCGTTCAGTCTTATCGTAGCTTTTAAGAACTTTGCAGCGTTATCGTTACCCTTGTGAACGGCGGCGGATAATAAACGGGCCAACGTCGTTTTATCTGTAGCAAAACCGCTCGCAGATACGTCGTTAATCCCGCTAGGATTCATTGTGAGGCCACCTATCTTAGGTAGAGGTACATATATGACACCCTCGCCCCCACACGCCTTACAGCGCGTTGGATTCTTCCAAAGTGAACCGTCTTTTTTTACCTTATAGAAGTCGCCGCGGCCTTTGCAGTTGCCACATTGTTCAGCGCGAGTCTTGTGAATGCGCGTAGTCATGTCTTTGACTTTGCCGGCGAACTGATTCATGGACATACGAGGACGAAGCAAAGGCTTGCCCTTTTCATTTAGCCCAATGTTAAATGTCTCAGCCCATTTCTTTTTATCTGTGACACGGCGCGAGTATATCAACTGACTCAACTGCTCCGGTGACGCAAAGTTAATCATTTTGTCGCCCATCACAGCATGGCACACGTCTTCCATCTGTATTTGTAGTTGACTTTTCTCAATCTGGTAGTCCGACTGCACTTTGTTCAGCATAGAAAAGTCAATCTTAATGCCATTTTGTTCGATTGTTGCTAAAACAGGCAAGAAATTGTTCATAAGTTTCAAATGTTGGCGCAGCGGTGCGTTGCTGTCGCGGTTGAACAGTTCCTTGTGAACCAAAAAAAGCTCACGTGTGGATACGATGTCAGCTAAGCCGTATTCTTCGACTGTCTCCGGCGGCATCTTATCGAAGCCGATGCCGTTACTGATATAATCTTCTACTAAATCGCCCTTTTTTAGTGAAACTTTGCGCCGGGCACAGCTGTCGGCTAGGCTTACGCCCCACTTCTGGCCGCGCAGTAATAAATACTCAGCAATCATAGTGTCGTACACGTGGCCATCATACACAAAGCCAGCTTCCCACAGCCACATCAAGTCAAACTTTATGTTATGACCTACCAAAAGCTTAGTGTTGTGAAGTACATTTTGTACGGCGGCGTGATTCACGCGGGGGTCTATGTCTTTGTCCTGATGGTAGAACCATTTGAACACAGGCGCGTCCCCACCAGTGGCGTACTGCACAGACACAAGTTTGTTATCCTTGTGAAACGGCGAGGGGTCACTGCGGCGATTGTCTGGATTTATCTGAAAAGTGGTCTCTACATCTAAAAACGTAATCATGCTGTGTACCTGCTCGTATCTGTTTCTAAGTTACAGACTATATTACCATGGAAGCCTGTCAACTTATTCTTAGATATTGTGAGGTAGCGGCGGCTGTCGTTGTTATCTGTGATGTCAGATTTACCGATGCCAATAATTAAATCTGCTTCTGCGGCTTTGCCTGTCTTGCTATTCTCCATCATAGCATATGTAACACTGGTTCTATTTTCAGCCTCGGCGGATGCTTGGCTGATACCGATGCCGAACAGGTCATGACGTTTACAGATTTCACGGAACTTTAGGTATATTTCGCGTAGCTTCTCGTCGGTACGAGCAAATGTACCGGAGACGTTTATCTTGTCTAGCTGGTCTACGATAAGCACATCAGGCTTTTTATCAGCACAATACTTATTGAGCCACTCAAGACTTGCATCCACGTAGTCAAGCATTGTGATATTAGGCGCGATGTCTGCAAACTTCTCGCTTGCATGCTGGCGATTCATATATATCTGCTCGTTACTGTATCCGGTGTAGGCAGACACAGCGCGTAGCATCGTACGCCGCGCAGGTTCTTCGTTGGTTACGATGTGAACATTGGCACCTTGTGAACAGAAGCCATTTGGTGCGGCGGCAAGCGATACATAAAAAGCTGTCTTACCAATCTCAGGACGAGCAAAAGCAATCATGAACTCACCGCCTTTGCCCCCGCGCACAGTTTTGGCAAGGCTAGGAATGTTGAATTCCCAACAATTTTCGTTGGATGTGTATTCTAATAGTTCCTCGACGCTTGTAGTCACAGGCTCTACTTCATCGTCGGGTACAAAGCCATCCTCAGACTTTTCTATTAAGTCCTTGATTTCATGTATTTTTTCTGGGTGGCCCTCCATCATTGCAAGACCCATGTCTGCAATACGGCGACCTATCTCCTGCTGCCACAACTTCTCCAGCACGTCTGTGGCTACATCAGCACCGATAGGCGCGTATGCCTGGATATCGTCAAGTATGTCAGCGATAAGCTCGCGCTTAGCCCGGGTGGCTGTAGGATTGTGAACACGGAAAAGTTCTCTGAGTTCTACTACGCCTACATCACGTTCATATTTATCGTGCGCGAGTACGATGGTGTCATATAAATCAGCAAGCTCTGAGGGAAACATTGACCGCATCACGCGAGTCTTATTGTTGTCGAAGAACTCTTTATTTAAGAGGAGCTTGATTAACTGCTGTTCTGTAGTAATTGTCGTATCTCCTGCGGTTCGTAGTATTTTAAGTCGTCATTTATTCTTATTATTATCGACGACACAAAGTAAGATAGGTATTTCTGTATGTCAAGAGCCTTACGCGTAGCATCAGGGTCAAGGCACACAAACACTTTGTCGAATTCACGAAGCTGTGTCAAGTCAGCGTCTTTCATATTTGTACCAAGTAAGGCTACGCCTGTGGCGACAGGGGATATAGCACAGGCAGATGCCGCATCCTCTACGAGTACAGCTTGTGAATGGTCGCCGGCTGTGAATAGCTTTTGTGATTTACCATAGCGATACCATTTAGGTACGACACCACGTTGCAACGCACGTCCTATCGCATCGTATGTAATCCCGTTTTTCTGGACTAGGAAAACAACACGGTCTTGCTTTGGGTCGTACAGTATACGAGCACGTTGATTTTTGTACGCATCAATACAGTTATTTTTTTCTAAGTACCTCAATGCTCTTTCATTTTCTGAAAAAGGTGTGAACTGCGGAGGGATAGAAAAATTTCCGTGCGGATGATAGTGCGTGATAGTTGCGGCAATCTGCGATGCGATTTCTGATTTTGAGCGTTCTGTTTTCATTGCACCGGAAACTTTGCACGATGCAACGTAACAATTCCACAGTAATTTACCGTGTATTTTTGATATGGTGAAAGTTCTCTTGCCGCAGCTTGGGCAGTTGATACGGACAGAGTTTCCTTCTGTCGGTGCATTTTTGACTATGTAGTCTTTCATGATGCCAAGCCCTATAACTAAGTACTACCTTGGGGGGAGTTCGCCCCTTTTAGCACAAATTTTTAAGGTCGTCAACATAAAAAAAACCCCCGCCGAAGCGGGGGCAAGTTGCAGGAGGATAGAGATTACATCTTGAAATTATCGTAGTCGTACCTGTCGTAGATTTCGACAACCAGTTCTGCGATATCTTTAAGTGACATGCCATCTCTGACGAAGGATGCTAGCACACGGTTGACTCTGTGTCTATTGCTTTCTTCACGGTAGAAGCCTTCTTCTGGGTCAAACGATGGCACAGCGTCGAGACAGTTCGTGAACTTGTCTACTGCCGACTGGGCTTTACGCGCTTCTGTCCCCCGTCTTGAAACCAGAGACGTTTGTTTCGGACTCGAATAGCTGCCGTATCTTTGGCCGTACATATTCGAGTATCCACGCGTACCGCGAAACCGTGGTGCGTCTGGCACACCTACCTTTCTGGCTACAGGCAGAGCAGACCAGTCAACTTTGAGTAGAGCTGGTATCAAATGCTTCTCAAGCCACTCATGGTCAAACTTCTCGTTAGCCGTGTGCTGGCTGAAGTAGCCGACAGCAACATTAGTACACTCAGGGATTAGCTTGGTGTAGTTGGCGCTGTCAGTGAACGAGCCGTTAGGTGATGGTGCCATCTGTTGCATCGGCGGCAGATTCGGGTTCAGTTGGTCAGCGAGTGCTTGTGCAAACTCGTCAGAACAGCAACGTCCACCGGACTGGTGCGTGATGATATCCTCGTACCGCATACGGTCGAAAGCAATGCAGTGGTCAAGTTTCTTGAACATATCCGCACGATGTTCGCTGAGGTAGGATGAACCGATACCACCATGTTCTTCGCCGACATGGAACACATAGTAGCCAGAGATACCAGCTTCGATGAGCCGACACATGATGTAGCAACCGAGTTTGTCGTCAGCACCGAGAATACAGGGTTTGTACTCTTTCGCAGTCTCAACCGTGTAGGTGAGACCAGTTGGTTGCCAACCATCGAAGTCAGAGACTGAACCAAACAACTGACGCTTAGTGGCGACACCGTGGTTAGCAAACAACGTGTAGTGTGTGTACGAGTGGCCAGCTGCGCGGGCTTCCTGCCGCATAGCGTGTTCAGCAACCGTGTCACCTTTGTCATTTGTGTAGTAGGTAACTTCAGTTGGCGCAGACGCATGAACAAACAGCTCATCAGACATATGAAGCTGGATGTCTTGTTCGGTGCGATGCACAGTGTCCATGTGACAGCTGAACATAGTACGCGAGTTGCCGACTTTGATGTGCAAATTGCCTTTGGGGTCAATGTGCGGCTTCAATTCGGGACAAGTTTTGGCTACCCACTTTGTGATTATCTCGCAGATTTCAGACTCGAAGCCGTGCGGTGTCGCATGACTGAGCAGTGCGTGAAGCAACGGGTCGAGGTCTGTTCCAGGTTTTGCTACGCGCATGGTAGTTACGTCTGGCTTCGGGTCTACAGGTTTTGACCATAGGTCATTGTAATAAGTGTTAGAAGTCATTTTACTCTCCTTGTGCAAATGTTACGCCCGGAAGTAGGGTCGCAGGTGAATTGGCAATATTGCCGAGGTATTCATCAAAGATGGCATTAGTGGTCTCATCAATTCTTGAAAGCACTAGGCGATTTTCGGGTTCGACAGTTTCGCCAGTAACATATCTGTCCTCCATATCTGCTGGCATTGTCAGGAAAGTCCACGCATCATCATGTCCACGCCAGTTACTGGTCAGTATGTAACCGATATTAGGCGCGGTGTACATCAACGCATGACGATAATCGCCTTTGTCGTATTTGTATCCGCCCTTAGAGGACACACGAGCGAGACCGTCACAGTCTTCGTGACCCTCTGCCCACACGTAGATAACGTCCTCGGTGTCAGCCCACGGTAGCGGATGATAGACGTTGCCACGTCTCTTAGCCGCTTCGAGGTTGCTGAACACATAGTTGTTGTTCAAGCCTTCGACTTCCCACTCGTTAGGCAAATCGCCGTCGTAGTAGAAGTCCTCGCCGTTGGTAGTTAGGTAGGCAACAACGTCCCGCTGGAACGCACAGCTTGCACAGCAATAGGAATCACCACTGACATTGATGAAGTAGCACTCAGGGTCAATTTCATAGTCACAGTTGAAACACTGTGTACTAGCTGACCATTGATAGCTACCGGACGTAGATGTCAGCGATGGCATCTCATAGCCCTGTTTCCCTAGCTTTTCGTCATTGGTCATGACAACGTGAAACACGCCAGCTTCTAATTTGACACCGAGCGTTGCAAACGGTTTCTGGTCAAAGTATGGCATAGGACATGATTCAAAGCCATTCATCACAGCAACAGGAATAGTGAACTTGCAGGTGCTTACCACTCTGCGCTGCGTTGAGATAGACTTGACACCCTGCGCTTGCAGTTGCTTAGTCAGGTCATCACTGTGAACGCCGCGACTGCTGTAGACACGTCCGTAGAACCACTTCTCAGTGTCTACACATTTCCACAGGATTGTACGCGCAAGCACAGTTGAACCACGAGACAAGTATGCGCCGCGTGTTACTGGACAATGTGCATAGAAGTCAATAGGCCGCACACCGTCAGCCAAGCCGAAGCGATGACGTGAGTCCATACATGAGTGTGGTGATTCGTCAGAGTCACGCTCATACATATCCCGCATCTGTTCCACAGTGTCAGCAAAGTGAAAATCTGTCGGCATATTCAGCTCAATGAGCTTCTGAGCAACATTGTCGATGAGCTGGGCATCTTTGATAGGCTCGTCATCGTGCTTCACATACCGAGCGATGGCACGAGTAAATGGCATCTCAAGGCGTTTGCCGAGACGTTTGATGCCGCGAGATATTGGATGCCACGCTTGACGTTTGTACTCATCCTCCAGCTCACACATGATGTTGTTGACCAACCCTGCTGTGTGCTTGGGGAAATACGCATTCTCGTGGCTAAGGTCTCGTCCATAGCCGTAGTGGTAGTCATTCAACGACAGATTAGGAAACACGATGCAAGACTGCCTGTCCTTACTGAAGATGATGGGACAAGTCAGCTTGAGTCGATACGTCATGCTGTAACCACCGATGTTTCGCATAGCGTTTCTGAGTTCCTCGAAGAACTCATATGTCGGCAGCGCGAGGATGGTGATTTTACGATTGGCAGACATGACCACAGGATGAACATCCAAAGGTTGCTTGACAAAGTAATCCTCTGGTATCCGGTGGTCAAGAGCGAACTGAGCGATGGCGGCATTGTGCTGTACCAAACGCTCTCTACTCACTGATGAATTGTTTCTAGGCATTTTGTCCCCCTACTGTTCTCGGCATTCAAACACAATTGCCGCATCGCCGCGCAATGCAAGCAAAGACTTTGATGGCAAGCCAACGTAGTGACATCTGCCGTCAGGCAACACAGGATTGTCTTGCGTCAGCTTCAACAACAAATGATTTCCAAAAGTGTGACGGCCAACGTCATTGCCCATGGTCATGTAGAGATGTGAATTACCGGCAGAATCAACATGGTCTTTGAGCGACACGATTTTACCGAATGAAAGCCCGTCATTCTCGGTGAATACCTGAATGTTAGGCACCTCATACATATTGGCAACAATGCTGAATGTACCTTCGATGGTCACGTCACGGCGAACATTTGGGGAATCGACAGGCGTTGCGGTGATAGAAATAACGTCATCACCGCGCATCTTGCCGCCGATATAGATTTGAGAGTTGTTGATGTCGGTCATACCAAATGACGCATACAACGTGCCATTGCCGTCAACGTATTTGAACACGCTGCCGGACATTACATTGTGACGAGTCACGGTTGCACCGATTTCGATTTGATTGATACTACTAGTAAACACGACTAATCCTCCATACTGTTTCTGAGATTGGAAATGTGCGAGTGAAAGCATTGTCGCGTAGCCGCTTCACCGCATACGAAAGCCATGTCAACTGAATGTCGCTATGGCGGTAGTGATACCTGTCAGACGCAAAAGACCGCAACATATCATTGTACGTTGCCGCCAGCTGCGCCATCATGGTCTGGTAAAAGTCATTGTTGGACGCATGTAACTCGTGAACTTTGCAAGCAAAGACAAGGTCGTTACGCGGCCGCTTGTTACCAGCTAGATAACGAACATGGTACAGACCATCTTCGTATTTTTCGATACGGCCAAAGAAGTTCTCGTGCATACGCCTAGAGCGGTAGTACACGGCAACTTCTTGACCGTCTTGAAATTTTCTTGGCATGAAATCCTCCTTCCTTGATTCAATACCTAATTATAGCAAAAGCAAACATGTTAGCCTAACCGATGCCGCGTAGCTCTTTGATGAGCTTATTGGCTACGCCTTTAGTCATAGGCATATCAATACGCTTAACGTGACCAGTACCCGCTTTGACGAGTAATCCTTGAACATATGCCACCTGTTTACTGGTTGCTGGTTCACTTTTCCATTTAGCTTCAATAACTTTAGATTTCAGTTTCTTTGTCATACTAATGTCTCCGCATACTGATGGTCATAGTTTTTGGGATTGCAGGTTGCTTCATACAAGCTGCGCCGGTTAGTCACTGGCTGATAAGCCCCTTTGTGAGTTGGTACGAGCGTAGGCTTAGTCGCAATAGAAGAATCCATACGACTAGCGCAAGTAACACAAAGATGAGCGAAGAAACGAGCAAGTCTCTTACGCGCAATAGGCACATCTGCCCCACAGTCATCACATTCATAAAACATCATCTCCTCCAGAAAGATAGGGGCAGCACACGGATGTGCCGCCCACAGTGAATTACCGCAAGAAGCCGGTAATAGATTTCGGAAGGTCAGATGCTTTCACTGTGATTGTGAATGTGAAAGTGTCACCGTCACGCTTCATGCGCGTCGCATTCTGCACTGTCTTACGCTTGAAGTATAAGCCGTTAGACACAACAGACATATCAACAGACTTACGCATCTCACGCACAGCACGAGTATGGAAGCCGAACTGACGACGAGACAAACCTGTGAATGCACACAGCTTCTGAATGGTCTTGTCACGAGGCTGCAACGTCTGACCGCGAAGAACATTGTAAATGACATTCGGGGACAGTTTTGTGCCTAGTGTGAGCTTGTGAGGCGTCACGTTGTTGTTGACAAGCCACTTGGTTAGTGGCGACGAAACCCAATCTTTGGGCATAGTTTTATCATTGCGCATATGATTTCCTTTCTATGCGGTTTGATGTGAACAGTTAGAGACAATCTCTAACTCTTTGTATACTAACACAAAACGCCCGCTTAGCAAAACCAAGCGAGCGTTGTGAATTATTGTGAATGTGAATTTGTTTAGGCGTCTCCCACATTACTCACCGACATAGCTATCGCCATCCTTGTGTACTATGCCAGCTTCAAGCTCTGGCCGCACAGTGCGCATGAACTCACGCTCACGCCGTAGCTGTGTTTGCTGGTGCAGATTGGTACGAAAACGCACACGGTCGAACTTAGGATTGTCGTCAATAAAGAAGTGAATGATACGCTCAATCAAATCTGTGTCGTCCGTATAACTTAGCAGATGCACAAAGTCTTCGTAGTTGCGTCTGCTATATACAGGCGATGGTTTGTTATCTAGTCCCATTGTGATTACTCCTCGTCATCTTGGGTTTTTTCGATAAGAGCCGAGAACTGTGCCTCGGCAGCGGATAGAGCCTGATACGCCTCTGGTGCATCATGACCAACGGCCATGGCTTGCAAACGTATCAATTGCGCTCTGGTTTCGGTTAGGAAGTCAAGAGCTGACATTGTGAACTCCTCACGGAAATATAGGTGGAATAGGCGGGTCTATGTTGAACCATAGCAACATAAACCCTGCGATAAGTAATGTGAGCTTGTCTGCGTTTGTCACCGGGCTTTCCTCAGTATGTGAATGACTGCATAAATAAACAGAGCTTCACAGAACAAGGCCAGCCCGATAGACAACGGTGCTGACGTGTACAACAAATCGTCAAG
>MDTE01118154.1_pt1 | contig 10120 bp, 10 predicted proteins | sample 811231 | NCBI WGS metagenome assembly MDTE01 (sample SAMN05326651, study PRJNA326480) | marine metagenome | isolation source: seawater | place: Indian Ocean: Red Sea | collected 2010 | reverse complement strand
TATAATATTACAGCAAAAAATCCACCAAATGCAAATATCTCAATTAAATATCGAGGTAACGTTGTCAATAAAGTTGATGTAGCGGTCAGATCTAGAAAATCTTTTTGAGCTTTTGAAAAAGATTCTTTGTAGTATTTTTCACTATTATAAAACTTTATATCTTTAATACTGTTCATACAATCATTGATATTTTTAAATCTCACATCATTAGCAATTAATCTTTTATCTCCGTATAATTTAAGATTTTTTTTAATATTATTAAAAATAAAGAAGTATAAAATGGCTAATATAACAAGTGAAAATATAAATACTATTGGATTGATGCTGATCAACAATATAGATATTAATATCATGACAATTATTCTAGATATTATTTGCAATATTGGGAGAAAAATTGATTCAGTTATACTTACAGATATATCTAAGATATTTCTTGATAGAGTAGAAATATTATTATTCACAAAAAATCCGTATGGTTGATTGAGATATTTTGTATAAACATGATTAGAAATTTTATGACTTTGATTTGCTGTATAATTGATGGTTCTCCATAATGTGTAGGCATTCATACTGTTACTAAGTATGAATAAAAAAACTATACTAATACCTGAGATTAGGGTAATTTCTCTACTATCATAATTTTCTAGAAATAATAAACTATTAAATATCTTTGAATTGGTAATATAGTCCGGATCACTTATAAGACCTACAAAAGGTACTATTGACGCGATTCCTACTAATTCAATTAATCCGGTAAAAAGAAAAAGCGCAAAAAGTATAATCAATGATCTCCTATCGGATTTATCAAAAAAATAAATGATATTTCTAATATTTTCAATCATCTGCAAGTCCCGCATTATTCTTTTTACATATATATAAATAAGGCAAATAACTTATCAGTAATAAAAAAATAGTTAGTACAGAACTTAATTCTGTGGCATATAATGATAATGGGAGACACCATACAAGGTTATATATAAAAATTTTTGTAGAAACTTTGAGATGATTTTTTTCCTTAATAGATATTTTTTGATATGCATGTAGACAGTGTGGATTCGTAATATGTATCAAAGATATCAATAATGTACTCTTTTTAAACTTATCTAAAAATCTTAATATAATTGTGTAACCAGTATCTATTATAAAGACTGAATGCAAAATTAGTATTTGATATAAGTTAATACTTTTACTAATAATATGCTCAAATATCATAATTACCAATATAAATCCTAAAAAATAGCTACCAGAATTTCCTAGAAATAATTTTGGAGGACTAATATTATAGTAATAAAAGCCGATGATAATCGCTATTAATCCAATACTATAGTTCACCGAATGTAAAGAGATGCTAGTATTATGCATAAAAGTGAAGATCAGTAAGGCAATTGATAAAAATAATGCTTGATTAATTGCAATTAAATCAATTCCATCCATAAAATTGTAAGTATTTATAAAATATACAAATAATAGACTGAAGAGTATTTTTTCATAATCTCTAAATAACTCAATATTATAACTACCAAGCAGATAGTGTATGGCGAGATATGATAAAACAAATTGCATGATAAATCTTATGGATTTATTAACATTATATTTGTCATCTAAGAATCCTATAAAAGTTATTAACGATAAAAATAATAGAATTTGAATATCAACAATATTAAATGATTTGAAATATTCGAATAGAGCAATAATCATGTATCCAACGAATAATGCAATGCCGCCTGATGTTGGAACAATGGATGTGTGCAAACCTCTATCAGTAGGTGATGAAAAAAGCATCCCAGTTTTGCTTAAAACACCACAAAGAATGAAAGTTACTATAAATGTAATAAGATAAATGATCATTCTATTTTAAATAGTATAATTAGTATTTTTCTAGAAACCAATCAACTGTTTTTTTTAGTCCTCTTTTCAATGGATGTTTTATATCCCACTCTATTTTATTTTTTGTATTTGAATTTGACATACTGCTATGCAGAATATCACCTTTGCGTTTTGATGAATATTTCGTTCTCGTCATAGAAATTTGCTTTTTTTCAAACTGCTTAGATAGTTCAGCTATTAATTTATTTATTGATGTTCTAACTCCAGTTGAAATATTTAAAGTATCAAATTTACTCTTCAATTTCATAGATTTATAAATGCCATGAACTAAGTCTTCAACATACAAATAATCACGTGTGTGATGTCCATTGCCATTTACAACTAATATTTTATTTGAGAGAACATTTTTTATGAATTTTGAAACAATACTTTCTTTATGCAATGAATAAGGTCCATATGCATTAGAAAATCTTAATACACATGCACTGATATTAAATACTTTAGAATATGTTTCGCAAAATGATTCTATTGTTAGTTTACATGAACCATAAGGGGATATTGGATTTTTAGGAGCGGTAGATGATATTGGTGACTTTATATCTCCAAAAACTGATCCACTTGATGCAAAAATAAATTTTTTAATCTTGTTTATCCTAGCTGCTTCTAAATAATTAAATGTTCCGGAAACATTTATATCAAAAGATTTCTTTGGATTTTTAACTGATATATCAATACCTGATTCAGCTGCTAAGTGTATTATATAATCTATATTTTTAGAAATACTTACTGCAAAATTAAAATTACATATGTCTTCGTTGATCACAACTACCCTACTTCTGCATGGTTTATATTGTTTTGAGTTTTGGAAATATTTGTAGCTGCATATTGAGTCAAGATAATCTAAATTTGACTTACTAAGATTATCAATAATATAGATATTTTTTACATTTTTTTTATTAATCAAGTAATTAACTAGGTTGCTGCCAATAAATCCAAGGCCGCCTGTTATAAGAATTTTCATTACCACTTAAACCTTGGATGAATTTGTGACATATCAATATTTTTTTTATAATCTATTATGTAATTAGTAATTTGTTGTATAATTTTTTTATTTAGTTTAGTGGGTACTAGACCCATTTTTCTGAGATTACTATTTTTTGCATTATAATAATGATTTTCATTTTCAATTCTTGGATTATGTATTCTCTTTATCTTAACTTTTATATTGAAATCTTTCATAGAGTCACATACTAAATTTGCTAATTTATTAACTGAAAATTGTTCAGTAAATTGATTATGTATTTTTAATTCACCTCTTTTAGGTTTATTTTTTAATGCAAGACTTATACATTCCAATGTATCGTTTATATTAATGTATCCTCTAATCTGATTCCCAGATCCATATACTGTTAGCGGAACACCTGATACTGCTTGTACAATAAATCTGTTAAGTACTGTCCCAAAGATATCATCATATGCAAATGATGTAATAAGCCTATTGTTGTCAGTGCTGTTAAAATTTAAGCCATACACTGGTCCTTGCATAAGATCTGTAGTTCTTAGTTTATATAATCTTGTGTACAGCCATAGCATATCAGTGTCCATAATTTTAGATGTATGGTAAACACTAGACCCTTGTCTAGGATATAAAAAAGTCTCTTTACGCTTCTTATGATTCACACGAAGCCATCCCTCTTCAATATCAATGTTAGGTGTTCCATACTCACCCATTGTTCCTAGCTTAATAATATGACAATCTGGACAGAAATTCTTAACGCAAGAAGCTAAGTTAAATGTTGTTTTTAAATTATTCTCAAAAGTCTTCCATCCATATTCATCATTTAGCATTGATAGAGGTGCCGATGGGTATTCCGCAAAGTGAATAACTGCATTTGGCTTGAATTTTTTAAAAATATTTTTTAGGCTATTAATATCTTTACAGTCAGTTTTTTTAAATGATACTTTTTTATTATATTCTTTTATATAGGGAAGTTTAGTCTCTATTCTGGAGATGTTTTTAATAGTTTTTCTATTTAGCTTTCTCATAAGTTTTCTCTTAGAATAATTGTCTACTAGTAATAACTCATGAGATGAATGCATAAGATGTGTTGTTAGAGACCATCCAAGATATCCATCAGCACCTAATATTAAGATTTTCATTTTCTACCCATAAATAGTTTGTAGTCATACTTATAAAAAAATTTTTTATACCAATCAATAGTTATTGATAAACCCTCTTCTAAACTAAATTCTGGCTTCCAATTAAAATACTTTTGAAGTTTATCATATGTCATAAATTGATGTTGAATTTCACCAATTGTTTTCTGTTTACGAAATTCATCTTTAATTTTCATGTAAAGATTATCATTATTCATCTGTTTGCATATTTTTTTAACTATAGTATCAACAGTATATCCGTGTTTAGTACCTGCATTAAATATTTCACCTTTAAGGTCTTTATTTTTATACAGATTATAGGAAAGACATGCATATAAATTACAGACATCATTTACAAATAAAAAATCTCTTTTATTTTTACCATTACTTCTAGGAATAAATTTTCGTAAAGATAAGTTTCCTAAAATACAATCTGGTATTAGTGCTGTAAAGTTTAACTGTCCTGGTCCATAAATGTTTGCAAATCTCGTTATTATAATTGGCATATTGAATAAATTACTTGCGTATGATCTTGAAATTAAATCACCACAAGCTTTTGATACATCATAAGGATAAATAGGTCTTAAATCATAAGTTTCTTTATAAGGTAATTCATTTAATGGATATTCGCCATATGATTTATCAGATGATGCAATTATTATTGATTTTATATCTTTTTTTATCCTTAAAGACTCTAATAGATTAAATGTTCCAACAATATTTGATTCAAATGTTGTTAAAGGATCAGTTTTTGCGATATTAACATCAACTTGTGCAGCAAGATGAATGCAAATATCAATTTTATTTTTTTGAACTAACATATTTATGCTTTTGAAATTACGAAGATCAATTTTTTTAAATATAATTTTATTATCAAGTCTCTCATATTTAAGGAATTTATTTTTATTACGGCTATTTGATATACCAATAATATTAGCTCCTAAATCAGACAAAAGCTTAGCTAGATTTCCACCAATGAAACCATTAATCCCGGTAATTAAAACAGTTTTATTATTCCAGAATCTTTTAGATATATAATTTCTTGATATTTTCATTTGCAGATTGTAACTCAGCAATCGTATTCACAGTAATATGAATACCATCATGTAAGTAGCATCTTAGTTTATTATTTTGTGATAGTGAATTCAACATCTCCTCAAAAGATTCAAAATGTAATAATTGTGGAAATATTTTTTTACTTATATAAAAAAAACCAATATTCATAACTTCATTTAAAATTGGTTTTTCCATAAAGTTAAGAACATTCATGTTTGTACCCAAATTCATCACTCCAAATGGAATTTTAATTGGATATCCAGTGATTGTTAAATAATCTGGTGAATTTTTATGGAATTCTATTAGCTGATCTATATTTATATTCGCAAGAGTATCTCCATAGCATAAAATACAATCATCTTTAATATATTCTTTACAGTCTTTTATTCTATCAATAATACCAACATCACCAGAATTAATTATGGTATAGTCTAGATTCTTAAAATTTGATGACATAAATTGTTCTATTTTTTCTGATTTATAACCAGTTGCTATAACAAATCTTTTATATTTATATTTAATAAAGTGATTAATAATGTATTCTAATATAGGTTTATCAAGTATTTTTACTAAAGGCTTTGGCATATCGACTGTAAGAGGCCTTAATCTAAGACCTTTGCCACCACATAATATTAATACTGTTTTATCTGTCATTGGTATTTCTCAGATAGAGCACGTATAGAGGATATGAGGAAAGCAGAACCATGATTTTTGGAATATGCGGCGGATAATGAAACATTGATAGAAAAAAGATAATTGGTATGAAATATAAATAGTTACCATTACTTAATAAGCGTAATAATGGATAAATTAGAAATAAATATATTATTAATAATAAACCAATTAAACCATATTGATCAATAAATGTTAGAATATAAAAATCTGATGTTAAATAAAAAAATGATTGTAAATCTGAATTAGAAATAAAAGTACTATGCATATGAGAATATGTTAGACCTTTGCCTAAGAATATTTGCAATAGATTCTCTGAATAATAATTTATTAACTCAATGAGAGGGCCTCCAGGAATAAATAACTGAGGTGCACTTTCTTCTTCTACATTTAGTAAAAGTACACCATATCCTAATATAGAACCAATAAATTTTTGAAATGAAGGATATGAATCAGATATATTTTCAATTAAATAAAAATAAAAATTCAGTGTAATAATAATTATAAAGGTCATTAATAGCGTTATTATAAATAGCATGCTGTATCTTTTTTTGTATAACAAGTAAAGCATTCCTGTGATAATTAGTATCACATATGCAGTTTTAGATGTACTTATTATTACACCAATTAGACTCAATAAGGCCCATTTATTATTTCCTTTATGCATCATATAAAATAGTGTGATGATATGAAATACTCCAAGTAGTTGAGGAGATCCAACAACACCCCAAATTCTATAGAGGCCTAAACTTTTAGCTCCTATCTGGTTGCTTGACACTACACCAGATGCTGCGTAGAAGTTTTCGAAAAAACCTCTAAAACCAATCAATGATAATAATTGTTCGATAATAGTAAAAATAATACTAATTTTAATAATTACTATAATAAAGTTTTCAAATTTTTCTACATTACTCATTATAAGTGGTATAAAAATAATTGGTAAAAAGTAGCTTATAGTTGAAACTCTGAATTCTAATAAATTAAATTGTAAAACTGTAAAGAAGTCAACTTCATATATTAATGGCCTTATAAAAGTTGCAAAAAGAGTATGAGATAGTATATAAACTAAAAAGAAGACAAAGATAAGCGAGTGAGAAGACTGTATTTTGAATTTTTGTGCAGCATAAAATAAAGAGAAAACTAACAAAAGGGCTAATAATGAAAACTCTATAATAACTGATGGTGTTTTAATTAAGCTTTTAAAAACGAAAGCTACTAAAAGAAAACTAAATGTTATCCTAATAGTATTGATATAATTAAAATACACATTAGTAGTAGTCATAGTAACCTTTTAGTTTTTTAACAAGATGATTTATATTATCGTGTCTAATTATTTCAGATCTTTTTATTATCATATTATTGTCAGATCTATTGAAGCCCTTGATGCTAGTTGCAATCCTTTTATAATTATTATTTCTTATTACATCAAAAGTATCATTGTTGTACGACCCATGTGGCAAAGAGATCGATTCAATTGTTTGGTTGATGATTTTTTCAAGAGCAATTTTACTTGATTTAACTTCGTTATCTTGATCTTGAGTGGTTAAATTACCTAATCTTGTATGAGTTTTTCCATGAGATCCAATTTCACTAATTGATAAATTACTCAAGTCCTTAATATTTTTCTTAGTCAAATAATCTTTCAGTCCAATGTTATCTGTTGAAATAAAGAGCGTGAATGGAATACTTAACTTGTTAAGTATATCTGCAGCATACATAGTATCTTTATATCCATCGTCTATAGTAATAGATATACTAATATTATTTGAGTATGATTCTGAAAGAGGCTTTACTTCATAGTTATCTTTTATGAAAACCATATGTTCTTTGAATTTATCCAGAGGTATACTGATACCATATGTATCATGACTAAGATCCATGCCGAATGCATGATAAATAAGAGTGCGATTACCTACGCAATTACTAAATCTTTTGAATGAGTTATAGTAAATAGTAGCAGCAATATCTTTAACGATATTTTTAATCATTGATTTTTTTTGTTAGTTTTTTTGGCGTGTAAATATAAAAGAAAAAATTAAATAAATAAAAGCTACAAAACCACCCATAAATGTCCCAAGGAAAACAATAAGCTTTCTTTTTGGAGCATACCTTGTTTGTGGCACAGTTGCTTCTTGATCCAATTGGGCGGACCTAACGTCAGCAACTTTTACAGTTATCGTCTCTAAAGATTTAACTTTTTGCTCAAGTTGACGTAAGCCTGATATGAACGAGTCAGTATTTTTTCTATTTTGCAAAGCTCTTATCTCAGCACTTAAAGCTTTAGTCCCGTATAGATAGATTGGATTTTTAGAATGCATACTCTCATCCTCAGAAAGAATCACATTCTGCTGATTGGATATCCCTGGCTCTCTATCATTAATACCAAGTTCTCTAGCTATAATCAATGCTTCTTCTAACTGGACAATTCTATCCTTAGTAATTTTTCTTTCAAGATTTTTCTTACTTATTATTTCAGACTCGAATGTTTTTTTTGTATTTTTTATCAGTATATTTATGCCATCAACAAAATCCTTACTGGTAATATTACTTACCATTTTAATATAATCATTAAGCCATGATGCTGCTTGTTCTGGATTAGTGTGAATAAAACTAACAGTCAAGAATTGTTGTTCTCTAAAGTCTCTAGAAGTAATTTTTGATTCAAGAACGAAATTAAGATTATTATAAAAATTATTAGTAAATGATTTTTCTAAATCCTCTTCGTTAAAATATTCATTCAAATTATTATCAAAAAAATATTTTCTCTGATATTTTCTTGATTGGAGGTTTAGCATAAACACGCGATATACGTTTGAAGGAGTTATTTCTTCTCTAGATAATCTATATCCGTCATCCAAAAAAACATTTAAAGGCTGAGTATATCTACTCTCTGGAGGTATAAGATATGCCTGAGCTTTATATGTTTCTTCTTTATTGAATGCATATATTATAGATAAAATAAAGCTGATAGCAATGATACCAATTAGTATAGTCTTTTTTTGAATTATTCTATCCAATATTGACGCTAAATTGATTTCTTCACTCATTATCTTTCTTATCCAGCTGCGTGACTTTAATTTCTTTTTCCAATTCTCTTAATTCTATTTTAAGTTTATCATATTCTTTACTCTTTCTGTCAAAAAAACTTACAGTTAACCTAGCTTTTTCCTGAAGTCCTTTTGAAGTTAAGTAATAAGCATATGCTCTTTTATTCTTACTGTTTGTGAAGTTTCTTGCTTTAACTATCCCTTTGTTAATAAGTGCTCTCAAAATATAGTTTACTTTCCCAAGGCTTATATTTAAAGACTGTGATAGCTCTCTTTGACTTATCTTTTGAGTATCATTAATGTATTTCATTACAAGATAGTCTTGATCATTAATATTGGTTGAATTTTTATTAAGTTTTTTAGTCACAAAATTTATCTCTTCCTATGAAACTTTTCATATATGCACTTATCCTTGAAATATCAATTATCATGCCTGCAATAAATAAATAAAAAATATTATATGAAATAATAAGTGATAGACTTTTTTTAGATTTATAAATTGGTATAAGAATAGTTCTTGATATTAAATAAGATATCATCAACAGTAAAAAAATTTGAGGGAATAGAAAAAATGTTATTAAAAAAATTATAGTAAATAAGATATATATAACCGGTTTCTTATCACCAATTGCACTCCAAGCATCTAAAGAGTACGAATAAACTTTTTTAGCTCCATTCAATAATGAGTTTGTATAATTTATACCAAAATATTTAAGGATCACTTTATCGTTTATAGATCGTTTGAGGTTATACTGATGAAATTTTTTTATAAAATCAGTATCATAGCTTGCTCTAACCTTGTTCAAGAATAAGCCAATAAGATCGAAGACATTTCTCTTAATCAATGATCCTGGAAGACATATTTGATTATTTTTGAATCCATACGTTTGTGCTATGAAAGCTTTATCAATAATAGTTTTTCCATCTGTAAATATTCTAATAGAGACCATATCAGAGTTATCCTTATTCATTTGATTTATTGAAGACTTAAGCCAGTGAGAGGGAATTTCTAGGCCGCAATCAACGTATGCAATGATTTTTTCTTCTGAAGATTTAATGCCTAAATTAATTGAACTGCTTGGCGACATATCACCTGAATGAATATTTTTAAATAATTTCGTATTATTTTTATTTATCCATTCATTTATTATTTGCGGCGTCTTATCAGTAGAACCCGAATCAACTAAAATAACTGAATCAGGCTTCATGGTTTGACTATCAATTGAATCTAATGTTTCTTCAATACTTTTAGATTCATTATAATATGGAACTATAACTACAATAGACATATTTGGGCACGCTACCGCCATTAAGATAGCTGTTACTATCTTTTATATAGAGTTATTCAATTAAATAATTTT
>MDTE01091232.1_pt1 | contig 10120 bp, 5 predicted proteins | sample 811231 | NCBI WGS metagenome assembly MDTE01 (sample SAMN05326651, study PRJNA326480) | marine metagenome | isolation source: seawater | place: Indian Ocean: Red Sea | collected 2010 | reverse complement strand
TTACGGGCGTCGACCATGGTCTGGGCCAAGTCTTCGAGGAAATCGGCTTTCGCTGCATTTTCAGGCTGACGCTCGTCCTCCGGCGGCATTTCGCCCGCGTTCAACGCGTTGAGAATCTTCTGCCAAAGCTCCGCTTGTTCCATCGTGGTGATGTGAAATGGCAGGGTTTCCAAGTTGACCTTGCCCTTCTGCGTATCCGCATCGTGGCAGTCGAAGCAGTAGTTTTCGAGGAGAGTGAGGTGTTTTTGGGGGAGGCGGACTTCGGGTTCGGCGGCAGAGGTGAGGCAATCAAAGGCAATCAGGCAGAGGAATAACAGCGAGGAAACGGATTTGGGACGCCAAAAGCAGCCCCGCTTGGAGCCAGTGGTTGAGCGACGCAACACCGCCAGACAACCGCAAACAAAGTCATCAACCCTAGAAGGGTTGCAACTGGCAGGCATTCTTTCAGGATGCATCTTATCCTTTTGTGATCGCCCCATGGCGCTACCCTGGACTAGATGCCATGAGCCCACCGGACTTCGCCACTCCGTTGCCACCCCTCCCCTGCACAATCCCGCTCATCCCTGAAGCTCTTTCACCAAGCCTGAACTGTCTCCGTGACGTTCGGCCTGGATCCCCATTCCCTGCAACAGTGTCAGCCACACATTACAGAGCGGCGTGTCCTGAGGCAGGACGAGATGCTGGCCCAGCTTTAGATTCGCTCCGCCGCCGGAGAGAAGCGTGGGGCAATTGTCGAGGAAATGGATACTGCTGATGTTTGAGCCGAAGACCAAGGCCACGTGATCAAAGAGACTCGATCCATCGGCCTCTTTGGTCGTCTTGAGCTTGTCGATCAAGCCCGCCAGCAGTTGGCTGTGGGTTCGATCGCGCGCCTGGGATGCCACCATCCGCTCGCCCGGAGAATAGTGACTGACATTGTGAGCGCTCATCGAAAAGTCCAGGCTTTGCAGCAGCGTCTGGTTGGGCAACCGGTAGGTCAGCGCCCGGGTGCTGTCGGTCTGCAGTGCAGCGACGATAAGCTGGTACATGATCTCGATCTCCTTCCTCCCCTTGAGTCCGGGCTCGGGTCGTTCGAGAGGCGCCTTCGCCTTGGGTACGTCGAGCCAATCTTCGTCCTTGTTGAGACCTATCTCGATGTCGCGAATGCCTTGGAAGTATTCGTCGAGCTTGTCGGTGTCGGCCTTGGAGAGACCACGCTGCACGCGCTTGGCTTCGCCTAGGACGGCGTCGAGGACGCTGCGGTTCTCAGCAATGGCCGCCTGGCGCTGCTCCAAAGGCAAATCATCAGCGGAGAAGAGCTTGTGAAATACCTGAACGGGGTCATTCTGACCGGCGACCGGCTTACCGCGCTGATCCCAGGCCAGCGAGAGGCCGGGACCGTGTCCCTGCAAACTGCCGCTGTTGAGCTGGATGGAGGAAAACCGGGTCTCCTGCCCCAAAGACTTAGCCACAACCTGATCAGCGGAGATGCTGTTGGCCATGGTTTGACCGGGAACCGAATAACGATTGGCGCCGGTGAGCCAGAAGGTGCTACCCCAGTGCGCTTCGTTACTGTACTGATTGGAGCAGCCCTGGACGACGGTGATGTCTTTCTTGTGCCGCGCCAGAGAAGCCAGTCCCTCGGGGAGTTGGTAATCCGCCCCCGTGTCTTTGAGGTCCGGATACCAGGTTTCCCTGGTCACCCCGAAACCCATGCCAAGAAAAATGGCACGCTTCGGCGGCATGGCGATTCCCTTCTGTGCCGCGGCCGCAAACCGACGGAATCCGATCGATTCCAACGCCGGCAAGGCCATCAGCGTACCAGCGCCTCGCAAGAAATGTCGCCGGCTTGTCAACGCGTTCATTTTGCCACCGTTACCAGCGGGCTCCACTCTCCATTATAACGAGTTCGGACGTTCAGCATTTTTCCTGACCTCACCACGATGGCATCCCCTTTAAACTGGATTGCGGTCGGCGCGACTCCGCCACCCGTCTTTCGCGGATCCGATCCGTCCGTTGTGAAATAGACTTCGCCCTTGGACGAACTCAAAACCCAGCCTTCCTTGTTGTCACCGTCAGATTTGTAGGCAGGGGGGGGCACATCCGAGATCAATCCTTGCGCGAACAATTGCGTCAAGACGATCTCGGTTCGTGCCGGAATGAATTCATTGAGGATGTGATCAATCACGGGCTTCCAATCGTCGTCTCGATTTCGCGACCTCTCCTTCGAAACCCTGGGATCTTGACCCGACTCGACAGAGCGCGCGTCTCCCCATCGCGCCGATTCGCAAATGACCGCCGATTCGATTTGATTGACCCTCCCCAGGAATCCCTTTCTCACCGCCCGAGGCGTCAGCGCACCCCCCTCATAGAAATGCCGTTGGATTCGATCGCCCACTCGAATTCTGAACTCTTCGTTGGCCAGGCATTGTTGCCAAATCCATTGTGGATTGGCACCCGAGTACTCCTCACCCGCTGGAAAGGGTCCCGTGCGATCTTCTCTCGGATCGAGAAAGGTAAACTCCGCGTCCCACACGAAAAAGCGGAATCCATCACGTGTGTTTCGATTGCGGATTCCGTACCAATTATTCGGCCACGCATTGTACACCCAGGCAGAGACCGGACCGTCATAGTTCCCGCTGTACAAGATCACCAACATGTAATCGATCAGGTTTTCCACGTCCAAGAGGCATTCGTATTCCGGATTCACGGAGCCGTCCGGGTTCCGCCCCATCAACCGGAAATAAGCCTCATTGCTTTCGAGCCCCTTGCGGCATTGTTTCCAGAGCCGCCCCCACGCTTCGAGGTTTCCGTCATTGGCCATGAAATTCAGGCGTTCGGCCCCCTCCTCGAGTTCTGTACTCCCTTTCTTTATCGCGTCGTAGTCGTCCTTTTTACCCCCAAAATATGCGGCACCATAGGATGCCTTGATTCGCTCGCAGGTATTGTAGACTCCCCAATAATGCCCATTGATAAACAGGTGAACATAATCGCCTCGGGCCGAGGGCTGTCCGACCGCCATTTGGAGATCGCGACTGAACTGATCATCGAGATAACTCGCCTCCATGAACATATTGTGCCAGGCAAAGTTCTGAGAGGTGCGAAGATCGATGTGGTCGAACTCGCTCGCGCCGCTCGCGCCGAACAGCGGATACTTCAACTTCGAGGGGCCGTAGCGGTCGCGAAAGAACAAGCGAAACGAATGCTTCGGATTTCCTTCGGTCCGGCTGAATCCCCCGCGAATCCGAAGGCCGCTGTCGATTTGAAATCCCTTGTCTTGATTCGGATGAATGAGTTCGACTGAGCAGGGTCGTTCCCATTCCCGTCCGTCCCGGCGAGGATTAGCATAGATCCCCGTTTGATCATCAAACAAATTGTCCATACTCGTCACAATGGAGATCGAAGGCAGCGAATAAAAGCCCTCCACGATCTCCTCGGAGTATCGAGGATCATTCACGATCTTTGGGTCCAATCCATAGTCAACCTTGTTCCGCCCCCAACGATATGGGAAGGATTGAGGCGGCAGTCCATCCGGCGATTGGCCGAGGACATCGCTCACAAAAAGAAAGGTCCTGGTGGACGCTGTTGACGGATGATATCCATTCTTAAACGCCGAAGCGCGAATCGTGGTCGTGGAGGCAATGAGAATGGGCATCTCGTAAGGTTGTCCGGAGTCAACGGTCGGCACCGAGCCATCGAGAGTATACCGAATCTGAGCGTTCTTCGTTTTGGTTCTGAGACTTAACTTGAAAGGTCTGTTTTTCCATCCGCGGTCGACACTGAATTTGACGTCGCTGCACACGCCCAAGACGGGATCACCGTTCGGTCGTCCCGGCGTCGGTACGCCGAACGATTCTTCAAAATCCTTGACCGCTTTGGATGAATCCCAAGCCGTTGAAATGCCAAACGAAATATCCTTCTTCTGCTTTGGATACTCTGGCGCATATTCATGAATCACCGTGGTGCCATCGGCAGCGATGAGCGCCAGGTATTGGCCTTTGCGATTCAACGAGAAACTCGCATGGAGTTGCCCCCCTGAAATCCGCCGATTCTTGCCCGAAAGAAAAACGACCGCGTACTCCTTCGGAGAAATCTCAAGACTTGGGAACCGCCATCGCTCAGGGTCATCCGGATCGTCGGTCAAATAAGCTCCCGACAAATTGACCGCACTCTCACCGTAGTTATGGAGCTCAAGCCAGTCCGTTCGATCTCCGTCCTCGTCCACCAACCCGGAATCATTGACAGCAGTGAATTCACTGATCACGACCGACATCGCGGCGCTTTCGGCCGCGACGCCCCCCATGCCAAAGACCATGCCAAAGACCGTGACCAGTGTCGTCCAACGTCCGATTCCCTTCAAAATCATCTTGTCTCGTGAGTGAGCGCTATTTCGCATCTCCGACCTCCGTTCGCGTTTTCGCTTCGTGGGCTCGAATCGCCATCAGTTCGCTCGGATCCGCTTTCCCGTCTTTATTCAAATCAAAATCTCGCCAACGACTACGCCGTCCACCCCGCGATCGTTCCTCACCACGACGTTCCTCCACCCCGCCGACTTGCCGTCGAATATAGCTATCGTATCCGTTGTACTTTTTTGTCTCCAGGTCCGATATGATGGTCGCCTTCTCCTCCTCATCGATGGCGCCGTTCTTGTCGGAGTCATATTCCTTGGTGACTCGAGCGATTTCTGTTTTCCGTGCGAACTCCCATTCCCCCCCATCGAACCGCTGATTATTGTTCTTGTCGTACAACTCCAACCACCGCTTCGGCGGCCTCCGTTCTTCCTCGCTTTTCCGTCTCGCCTGGCGAATCTCTTCTGCTCGTTCCGCGGCACGGTCGATGTGATCTTGGCGAATCGCCTCGCGTTCATGCCTATCAAGAAACCCGTTCTGATCCGCGTCGAATCGACCCAGCATTTCCTTCCGGACATCCTCAAGCGGATTCGGGCCCGGGTTTTCAGGATAATTGTACAGCACCGGCCTCCGCTGCGCCTCAAGGTCTGCTTGTCCAAACAAAGCGACGGCCAGAACAAGTCCGGCAAACATCCTATTCTCGAGAATCCGAAGGTTCATTTGTAAAAAGCTATCCCAATCCTGTAGGGACGCGGAGAAAATTCTTCGTTCAGCGAATCTCAGGTCCAGTCGTTCCGTACTCCCGACCTGAACGCCCGCCTGCATCAAGAGCGGGGATTTTACAGAAGCTCACCTGATCCGGCGGTCCAGTCGATTCCGATACGACTTTCCCAAGGTAGTCTCCGTGTTTCGGAAGGTGACAGGGTGACAACTAACTTGGAAGCGAGTAGGATTCAGGGCTCAGCCCGCACATCTGTCCCAAAACAACCACACGAGCAGCCATGCGTCCGACCGTTTTGACCGTCACCCTCCTTTTGCTCTCGGGTCCCGAGCGACTCGTTTCCGCCACCGTCAATGAAGCAGAACACGTCGAGACCCGGCGCTGGGTCTCGGCCAAGTTTAAGGGCAACCCCGAGACGCCCCCTCTCCGCGCCTATCTCATGGATCACTTGAAGGGTGGCCGGGTCCTAAAGAACGCCGTCACGACACGCGTCTACTATGTGGAGACTGGGGCGCTGCCGCTGAAGATCGTCGACAAGGTATACGACGGCGGGCTTTACTGTCCTTCCGAGGGCGATATCGACGTACACCTGCCCGGCCCGGCGGAGCGATTCGAGGCGGTCTTCGGGGTCGACAGCAACCGCGTAACCAGTTTCTACTCCAACGCCGGACGTGGGCGCGTCATTGGATCCGTCAAGGTGGGCCAACGCGAAGCCTTCCGCTCTGAGATCATGCGCGAAGGCATGGAAGGGGTTCCTGTGAAGGTCGATCTCGACGGAGCGCAGAAGTTCACGCTGAGTCTTCAGGGACTTCCGGAAGGCATTGTCCAACGTGTCGATTTTAACCAAGCCGACTGGGCCAACGCTCGCGTCACCATGGCGAATGGCGAGGTCGTCAAGCTGGGGGAACTTCCCATCGGTCCCCTGCGATCGGTTTACACGGTTCGTCCGCCTTTCTCCTTTCAGTATGATGGCAGCCATTCGAGTGAGTTCCTGCAAAACTGGCACAGCCAACGGATCAGCGAGGAACTGGACCAAAACCGCCATCAGCACACGCTGACCTTCACCGATCCTAAGACCGGTCTCGAGGTGCGCTGCGTTGGCATCGATTACCGTGACTTTCCAGCCATCGAGTGGAAGCTCTTCTTCAAAAACACGAGCGACCGGCCGACGCCAATTCTCGAGAACATCCTGCCAATCGATACCCGCTTCGAGAGGCGGAATGAAGGCGAGTTTCTTCTCCACCATGCCAACGGCGCCACCCACTCTTTGGTTTCGATCGAGGGCACCGACTACGAACCTCGTACGACTCGGTTGGTTCCGAAAATGGAGAAGATACTCGGTTCGAAGGTCGGACTGCCGGCGAGTCATGACCTGCCATTCTGGAACGTCGAGTATCCTGGAGGCGGAGTGATCATGGCAGTCGGCTGGCCAGGGCAATGGGCCGCCAGCTTAAAGCGCGACAAGGATCGAGGCCTTCATGTCACCGCGGGTCAGGAACGCGTCCGTTTTTACTTGGAGCCGGGTGAGGAGGTGCGCACTCCAATGATTGCCATGCTCTTCTGGCAGGGGGGCGACTGGATACGCGCCCAGAATATCTGGCGCCGTTGGATGATCGCCCATAATCTTCCGAAGACGGGTGGAACCAATCACCCTCCTCAGCACGCGGCAGGGGCGTCAGCGCAGTACGTCGAAGTATCCACCGGCACCGAGGAGAACCAGTTGGCTTTTATCAAGCGCTACCTCGAGGAAGGCATCAAACCGGATTACTGGTGGGTCGACGCGGGTTGGTACGAATTCAGCGAATACTGGCTCAACGTTGGCACCTGGACTCCCGATACCAAGCGCTTCCCACGCGGCCTCCGCCCCATCTCGGATTTCCTCCACGCCAACAACATGAAGATGATTCTCTGGTTTTCGCCGGAGCTTGTGACGCTCGGCTCCGCGATCCACCGAAACCATCCGCAGTGGTTGCTCAAGCGCGGCGGCACCCCCTGGTGGACGGGGCACGCGCTCTTTCAAGGCGAGGTGGCCGGCCATGTCAACGATTCGGGGCTGACCATCTTGGAGGACATCGCGGCTTTTGGCACGGGACCCAATGATGAGACCGCTGCGGGAAACACGTTCCTGGCCGATGGCCAGTGGCATCTCGTGACCGCGACGCGTTCGGTCGACAAGAGGGAAGGCTTGAGCCATCTACGACTCTATGTTGATGGCAAGCTCGACGCACGAGGCACCTCTCAGAACACGGACACGCTCGATGCCAATGACCACTGGGGCCTCGGACGCCAGTACCAGACACGCGGCATTGCCGGCGAGATCGACGAGGCACGGGTCTATGACTCCGCCCTGGCTGCCGAGGAAGTCGAGTCACTGTTCCTTGATGCTCGTGCCGGAACAAAGGCTCCGATCAGTCGCTACTCATTCGACGGCAACCTCAGGGACATTGTGGGCAAGCATGACGGTGAGCCCATAGGGACCGGCGGCCCCATCTACGTTGCCGGTGCGAGCGGAAAGGCCGGCGATCAGGCGCTCCGGTTCAACAACGACTATGGAATCAAGGTCAAAAACGTCGCTGCCGGCGACTTCACCCTCTCGTGTTGGGTCCGGATGGATCAGCCTCAGCCACCACCATATTCCGGTCGCAACTTCAGGCTGCTCAACCTGGGCAATCCGGAGGCCGTCCAGTGGCTGACGAACCACGTTGACAACCAAATCAAGGAGCAGGGAATCGACCTCTACCGGCACGACGGCATCCCGACGCTTTCCTTCTGGCGTGCCAACGACACCGAAGATCGCCAGGGCATCACAGAGATCCGCCACGTCCAGGGCTACCTCAACTACTGGGATGAACTACGCCGCCGGCATCCGAACATGCGCTCCGATATCTGTTCCGGCGGCGGTAGTCGCAACGAACTCGAAAGTCTTCGGCGCGCCGTCCCACTCTGGCGCAGCGACTATGCCTACGAGACCACAGGCATGCAGACGCTGACCTATGGCATGTCCTTCTGGATACCCTATTTCGGCACCGGCATCAACGCGACCGACAGCTACACCTTCCGCAGCCAGATGGCACCAGCGATCGTGTCCGTCTGGGACTTACGGCGCCGCGACGCCGACTATGAATTCAAACGCCGCATGCTCGCCGAGTGGCGCAAGATCTCGCATTACTACAACGGTGACTTCTACCCACTCACGGCCTACCGCACCACCAACGACGTCTGGATGGCGTGGCAATTTGACAAGCCGGAGGAAGTCGCGGGCGTCATCCAGGCCTTCCGGCGCCCAAAAAGCCCCGTCGTTACGATGAACTTCAAGCTGCGTGGGCTCGATGCAACCCGCCGTTACTCCCTGACCAATTCCGACCTTGACGGCGAGTGGCAGATCTCGGGCGGTGAACTCATGGGGACCGGCCTCCAGGTCACGCTCAAACAACCGCGGCAGGCTGCCACCATCTTTTATCGCGGCATCGAGTGAGCGAGTCTCCGAGGAATCCGCGCTATTGGCAGGCAACCAAGGTGGCATCAACATGCGGCGAGGCCGTGCCATCCGCAGCCCCACAGCCACCTGATGAACAATCAAAACAGATTGTGCCTGCATAGTGGCCACGATTGTCGTGGTTCTATCTCGGCAAACTTCGGGAAAAGAGATGACTGATTCCCCGTATCCCGTTCTAACTCCCTCAATCCATCCGTGCTTTTTCGGAAATTCCGCAAATCACAACAAGCAGTTCAACCGTTGATTGACCGTGGCATCCTGTCCATCAATCGCAGCGACCAAAAGGATCTCCAAAGAGAATAAGATGCCCAAAGGATCCTCGATCCTGACTGATTCACGGGGAACGGTTCAGAACCCCAGTATTTCAGTATAACTGTGTCTTTGCTTCGTCCTTACCCTTCCTCTCTTCAGCCTGCCCCTCACTGCTCAGCAACCCAAAACTGTCGAACCAGTTCGCGTCAACGCCCTCCTCTCCGGTGGCACTCCCGAAGGCATCACCAACGCGATCGCCGCCTCGTGTGAGGGTGCTTCTACAATTCCTATCGAACAGACTCAACACGTCGGCGGGATCAGCGCGAGCAGCCTGAATCGCGATGAAGGAAATCATTTGGATCAGCGGACCTTGAGCGATCTTTGCGAGTAGCGCCGCAACGAGGCGGTCAAACGGTTGACAACACCCGACCGAGTTTTATCTGTGCAAACGCGGATTGTTGACCGAACAATCTGGAAGCGCATGAGCAATCCCATATTGATCGACAGTCTGGAAGAAGTTCTGGAGTCATTTGATATTCTGGTGCTCGACCAATTTGGGGTACTGCATAACGGTTCGATTTGTTATGCCACCGCGTGCGAAGCGATGAAGATGCTGCACGCGCGTGGAAAAGAGATCTTCATTCTTTCCAATTCCGGAAAACGCGCCGACCTGAATCTGAAGCGGATCGAAAAAATGGGACTGCCGATGGAGACCATCTCGCGGGTCATCACTTCTGGCGAGGCGTTATGGCAGGATGTCAACGAATCCAGAATCCGAGTGGCAGGCCGCATCCCAAAACACCTTTATCCTATCTGCGGTCACCCCGATGATCCAACCCTCTGGGCGTCCGGTAGCAACGTGCAAATCACCGACAGAATCGATCCCTCCTGCGACGCCATTCTGTTGATGGGCCTACCCGACAACACAGGCGACAAGGCATACGATGCAACGTTCCAGCAAGCGTTGGAATTCGACCTGCCTTTGATTTGTTCGAACCCCGACAAAACCTCACCCCGCGCCGACCGGTTCGTGATGTCCCCAGGAGCGTTGGCGGATCGTTACGAAGAGATGGGAGGCGAAGTGATTTGGTACGGCAAACCTCACGCTCCAGGCTTCCAAGCCGTCATGCGTTATCGGCCGGAACTGGCTCCAAGCCGTTTCCTCGTGGTGGGGGATAGTTTGGAGCACGATATTGCCGGCGGCCAAAACGTTGGATTCAAAACGACATTGGTCCGTGGAGGGATCCACACCAGCGATTTCGAAAACTTGGCCGGCAATGATCAAATCAAGGCCACTCTGCGATCGCTCGCTGAACAACACCG
>MDTE01010894.1_pt1 | contig 10120 bp, 4 predicted proteins | sample 811231 | NCBI WGS metagenome assembly MDTE01 (sample SAMN05326651, study PRJNA326480) | marine metagenome | isolation source: seawater | place: Indian Ocean: Red Sea | collected 2010 | reverse complement strand
CTACGCTCCGAGCAATCAACGATCCCGGTCGACCAGTGCGTACGGGATGCTGGCCAAGCGGTTTCCCAAGGAGTATCCGCTGGCGGTTGGCTGGCTGGCTGCCGCGACCGATTACGGACCGGCCGAGGCCGCCAGCGAGGCCAGTCGGCACCTGGTGACGCTCCAGCCCGAGTCGAGCAGCAGCGACACGTTCCGCCGGTTGTTGGTTGCCGCTGACATGAACAAGTCGGCGGAACTGGCCCGAGCTGCTCACACCTGGATTGTCGGAGTCGAGAAGGCCCACGGACCGGCTCACACCTACGCGTACCAGGTCGGTGACACGCTCAAGAAGTACAAGCTCGACGACCTGGCTGTTTCCTACTGGCGGTCCCACATCGGAGTTCAGCGAGATCACTACGACTCGTTTTACTGTGCCGGTCGGGTGTTGGGGACGCTCGAGGACGCTCAGAAACCAGCGTTTCTCAAGGAATTGCTCACCCACGAATCCAACTACCAGGGAGCCTATGCGGCCCAGTTGGCCAACTGGCACTTCCGCCAGGAGAAGCCGAACCTGGACGAGTGGGAGAAGATCGTTCGGGCCAGCCGGACTCGCCAGGACGCCCGGGCGTTTCGGGCCTGGGGATTCGATGAGACACTCGCCCAGGGCTGGGTCGACACGGTTCGAGGGAACAAGGAGGCCACCGATGATTTGAAGCGACGGGTCTACACGGTCGTGCGGGACCTGCGTTTGCATCGCCCCAGTGCTGCCGCCACGCTGGCACTGTTCGAGTTGCCCGTCGACAAGCCGTTGCCGTCGACAGCCCGGCTGCTGGCTTACCAGAAAGTGACCGCCACAGTCGGCAACAGCACCACCGACTGGGATCGGCTGATGCCCTACGTGCAAAGCGCGCTCACCCGTGAGGATTACATGGCGGCTGCCTCGCTGGCCAGCGGGATGCTTGCCAACATCACCTCGGTCGATGAGGGGCGTCGCAAGAGCGGGCGGAACGTGGTGGCCCAGAGTTACTCCCGGGTGGGGGCCGTCGGGCTGACGATCGACGAGGACAGTCCGTTGGCACCACTGCTGCAGGCCGCGTTGTCACTGCGGCTGGGTGACCAGGAATTGGCCATCGAGACCTACAACGCCAACAAGGCGTTGTTCGATCAGCATCGGGACGAGGTGCCCGCCGATCTCGTGTTGTTTGTGTGCGAGCGTTACATTGCCGCCGGCGGTGACGAGAATCATGACCGGGTTGAGGACATCCTGCGGGGCTGGGTTGTCAAGCACAGCGAGAGCAAGCAGTTTGATGACCAGACCAAGGCCAAGGTCCAATTGCTGTTGGCACGGAATTTTGCCAAGGCGCAACGGTACGACCTGGCGCGGAACGAGTTCACCACTGTCAAGAATCGGTACACCGAGACGCCCCAGGCGATCGAGGCCGAGTTTGGAATCGGCGAAACCTTCCTGGCTCAAAAAGTCTATGACCAGGCGGAACTGGTTTTCGAGAAGCTTGCTAACAGTCGTGAACTCGACGTGGTGATCCGGGCGGAGTTCCTGAGGGGCGTGTTGTCGCATCGCCGGGGTGATCGTGACGAGGCCCGGGTGATCTTCCGGGGCGTGCTGGATCGCGTGCCGTCGATCACGCTGGCCAACAAGGCGCTGTACAGCCTCTCGGAAGTCTACCGCGATGAGGAACGTTACATCGACCAGTTGAACCTGTTGCGGACGGTGGGCCGACTGGGACGAAACAGCAAGCGGACCCACCCACCGGGTTTGCCACTCTCCATCGTTGTCCAGGACAGCGATCTGGGGATCAGCCGGGGGCACAACCGGATCCCGGTGATCGTGACCACCGAGCCCGGCGGGGATCGCGAGGAGGTGTTCCTGATCAGCGGCGGGGCCGGCAAGGGGTTGTTCCGCGTGGACCTGGCGACCGAACTGGGACCCGTCACGAAGGGCGACCGGAAACTCCAGGTCACCGGGAAGGACAAGATCCGGTGCGATTATCCGGACACGTTCAAACAGGAATTCAAGAAGGTCCCGCTTTCGGACGTCGACATCATCATTGCCTCCGACGGGGAGTTCTCGATTTCCAGCAGCCTGGTCATCGATTCCAAGGAGGAGACATTCAGCGAACGCCTGGAGCGGGAGGCGCGGGAGCGCGAGCAAGCCGATCAGCGGGTGTCCCAGCAGCGACCGGCGAACCAGATCAAGCCGGGCAACCCGGTCTATCTCCGGGTCAAGGACAAGGACCGCGACTTTGGTGATGAGTTTGACCAGGTGGTGGTCAAGTTGACCGCCGAGAGCGGAGACCAGGTGCAGGTCACGCTCAAGGAAACCTCGCCACATTCTGGTGTTTTCGAAGGCACCGCCACCACGGGCGAACTGCCAGCCGGTGCCCAGGCCAGTGACACCGCGATCGAGCACAGCCCGTTGATGGCCATCGACCGCGATCCCAAGACGTTCTGGCAGAGTGAACCCGATGGAGCGACTCCCAAGCAGTTGACCGTTGACATGAAGGATTTGAGGCTCGTCTCGCAGGTCCGGCTCACATCGCCGGACCCCGAGAGTCAGGTGCCGGTTCGCGGCGTGTTGATGGGGAGCAACGATGGACGATTCTGGTTCCGACTGGCCGGCAACCCCCCGCAGACGGTTGCCGATGTGGTGTTTCCCGCTCCGACTGCTGAGAAACCGGCGAAGGCTGCTGCCAAGAAGGCTGCGAGCAAGAAGGCTGCGAGCAAGAAGGCTGCGGCTCCCCAGCCGATGGTCAATCCCGACCTGATGCAGGTGCGGCTCTACAACGGCAACCACACCGGATACTCCAACTGGGGGCAGGTTGTCAGTCTCGGTCGCAACTCACAGCCGTTCCAGACATCGGTGGTCGAAGAATTGAAATGGATGCGTCCGGAGGATCCCGAAGATGACAAGGCCCAGGCCCGTCCGTTTTCAGCGATCTGGTCCGGACTTGTTGTCCAGGAACGTGAGGGGGCGGCCCGGATTGCGGTCACCGGCCAGCGAACCGCCATTGCAATTGACGGCCGGCTTGAACTTCCCGTGGGGCCTGGCAACCGGTCGGTTGACGTGTGGCTGGAACAGGGCACCCACCAGTTGACCATCTTTGCCGCCACGACCGCCGGGGCCACCGGCGTGCAGGCGACGATCGCACGAGCCGATCACAACAGTGCCGCGGTCACCATGCTGCCCTTCCGCAAGGCAGATTTTGATCTCGACCAGAAATTCGCCCAGCCGGCCCTGGCCCGGGAGGAAGTGCAGGCCGACTTCAGTGACGGCGAATGGACGATGAAGTTTGAACCCAGGGAACTCCGTTACGTCCGCTTCGACATTCTCGAGTATCGGGGCGTGGCGGTGGCCATCAGCAACATCGAGGTCACCGGCGAGGAACCCGATCAGAAGTACATCCCGACCCAGTCAGATGTGTTGGCGCTGTCGAACAACTCGACTCTGGAAATTGCCGGGGGTGACCTGGTCACGGCAACCTACACCGACGAGTTGACCGAACGGGACAACGCCACGGGACGACTGCTGACCGGAACGCTGACGGCCACCTACTACAATGGATCGGTGACCCCGATCGACTACGACCTGGTCCGTGCCAACAACGGGAGTATCAACGAGATCCGCAAGAGGGTGATGCGGGTCGATCCGGGTGACAAGGTGGTCATAGAGATCGTGGATTATGATCGGGATGCGTCCCAGAAACAGGACACGATCACCTTTGACGTGATTCTCAATGACGGCGAAGCGGTCGAATTCACTGCGACTGAAACCGAGCCGTACTCTGGAATCTTCACCAAGGAGATCTTCACCGGTGACAAGCCGGGTGAGAAGATCGACTTCGTGATCAAGCCTGGCGACCGGCTCTATGTTCGCTACATCGATGCGCAAAACACCTTCCCGGGTCACGCGGTGCCGCGAGAAACCGTGGTGCTGGTCAACCAGCCCAGCGAGGCACAGGTGACCATTATCGAGAGTCGCCTGGTGCCGCCGCCGGAAGGCAGCAAGCTTCCTCCGCGCGCGGTGTACTCGTTCCGGCCCGAGGACCGGGATGTCAGCCGGGTGGCGTTTGAAACTCCACTGACCGTTGAAGTCATCGATCCCGACCGGGCCAAGGACAGCCGCAGCAGCCTGGTGGTCAAGCTGAAGACAACCGACGGAGCCACGGTTGATGTCCGTTGCCAGATCTCAACGGCCTTTGGCAATCTGCCGCCGGGTGCTTCGGGTGCCGACGTGGCACTCGAGGAAGGGCGATTTGTTGGGCAGGTGATCCTGCAATTGGGTGGCGCGGGAAGTCCGTCGGTGGTACCGGTGACCGCCGGGATGCCCCGCGGATTGATTGGTGGACCGGTGATTTCCAAGGAGGATGGCGACGAGGAGACGCAGGCGCTGGACAGCAGCCTGGTCACACGCGTCCTGAATCTCACCGGCAAGGACCGCATCATTGCAAACTACAATGACCAGTCGCGCCCCGATGGTGCGGCCAAGGTGCTCGATTCCAGCGGTCGACTCATCTCCAATGGCAACCTGGCTGTCACGGAGCGGGACTACAAGGACCCGATCACGAGACTGCACGTTGGGGAGAGACTGTTCGTGAAGGTCGAGGATGCCGACCAGGACACCTCCGATGAACGGGACTCGATCACTGTCGAGATCACCGGCGAGTTTGGTGAGAAGGAAGTGGTGAAACTGGATGAAACACTGGCCCACAGTGGTGTGTTCACCGGATCGCTGGCATTGAAATCCAACGACAAGCCTGTCGCCGGGAACCTGGATCCCGAGATGCCCGTTGTCGAATGTTATTTCGGCGACACGCTGCTCCTGAAATACACCGATCCGGTGGCCGGTTCCGACGATGGGACATTGGTGTCCTCGATCGAAATCCCGGTGGTGATTGGAACCGATGGACTGGTGGCCGCATTCAGCAAGACATTCAACGATGAATCGCTGGCGGTCGAGACGAAGTTCCATATTGCCGAGAGTTACTTCGAGTTGTTCAAGAGCCACAAGAACCTGGGCCGCGATGACCAAAAGACCGCCGACTTGCAGAATGGGCGACGGGTGTTGCGCGAGGTGATGGAGGACTACCCCGACCCGAAGTATGTCCCGAGGATCAGTTATCTGCTGGGACAGTTCTCCCAGGAACTCGAGCAATGGGCCGAGGCGATCGAGTCCTACGAACTGATCGTCAAGCAATATGCCGATCACTCGCTCGCCCCGGATGCCCAGTACAAGCTCGCCCAGTGTTATGAACTCTCCGGCGACTTCGACCAGGCCCTGGAAGGCTATGTCACGCTGGCGGCGACCTATCCCAAGAATCCGCTGATCGCCAACGTGATGATTCGCATCTGTGACCATTTCTACAAGAAAGAGACCTACGACGTGGCTGCCCAGGTGGGTGAAAAATTCCTCGAGAAGTTCGGGGAACACGAGCACTCGGCACGGATCGCCTTCCGTATCGGCCAGAGTCACTACAAGGCCGAGAAGTATTCCGTCGCCGGAAAAGCCTTCGACCGTTTCGCCAAGAGGTTTCCGGATGATGAACTCAGTGCCGACTCGTTGTTCTGGGCCGGCGAGAGTTATCGGATGGGGAACGACAACCGGACGGCCTTCCGCCGTTACAACAATTGTCGTTGGGATTTCCCCGCCAGTGACGCTGCCAAGTACGCTCGGGGACGTTTGGCATTGCCCGAGATGTTGCAGCAGTTCGAAGCCGAGGCGGCCTCATTAGAGGACACCCCCTAGGCTTTTGGCTGATTGTGTTCGTCTCCGATCTGTCCGGATGGGAGGCGGTTTCCAGTTGTTGTCCATCTAACACGTAAGACACGCCGATGAGACTACCTGCAGTTGTGTGCCTGGCCTGGTTGTTGATCCTGGTGCAGGGGTTGGATGGCACTGCTCAGGACCCAGCCAAGACAACTGGTGTCAAGAAGGCTGCCGCCAAGACAACTGGTGCCAAGAAAGCTGACGCCAAGACAGCGGCCGTCAAGAAGGCTGACGCCAAGACAACGGACGTCAAGAAAGAGGCCGGGGAGCAGAAGGAGTCGGGAGCCGAGCCGGAGACACCACCGCCTGGGACCGAATCCTCACCCGAGGACACCTCGCGGGGCTGGTTTTCCAACATGATTCACTCGGGCGCCACCGGTCTTCTGATCGACGGGGGCTGGTTCATGGTGCCGATCCTGTTGATGGGAATCGTTGCGGCGGGAGTCATTATCGAGCGGTACCGGAGTCTGAAGATGCTCCGTTCCGACACGGGTGACGTGCGGCAGCAGGTGCTGGCATTGCTGCGTGAGAACCGTGTCGAGGAGGCGTTGAGTTACTGCAATGACCAGCAGGGGCCGGTCCCGGCGGTGCTCTCGGCCGGTATCCGCAAGTACCTGATGTTGCAGCAACTCGGTCACGATCCGGCCCGGATCGAAGAACAGGTCGTCAAGGCGATGGACGACTACGGCGTTCACATTGTTGCGGCGCTCGAACGTCATCTCCCTGTGCTGGGAACTGTCTCCAGTGCCGCTCCGATGCTCGGTTTCCTGGGCACGGTGGCCGGCATGATCACCTCGTTCAACGACATCGTGGAACAGATGGGCGAGACGAATATTGTCGAGAGTGCGTCCCAGGGAATCAGCCAGGCGTTGTTGACGACCTGTTTCGGGCTGATGGTGGGCATTCCCGCCTTCATGGCGTTCAATTACTTCACCAGCGTGATCAACTCGTACGTGCTCGATGTCGAGGAATCGGCGACCGAGTTGATCGAGACGGTCACGCAGGAAATGGCACTGAACCAGCAGGCGTAGGACGAGGTTGTTGCCGTTATGAAGATCCGCCGTCGCAGTTCGAATCTGCTGGTTGAGCCGCCATCGAGCGCGACCGGGGACATCGCGTTCAACCTGATCGTATTTTTCCTGGTCTGTGCCAGCGTCCAGCCCGACAGCGGACGGCGGCAGGTGTTGCCCCGCAGCGAGGAGACGGAACAAAAACAGGAGAAGGACAAGAACGTCGAGGTGGTGGTCAAGCGGCAGGTGGCCCTGGTCAACGGCGATGTCGTTCCCTCGGCCCAGTTCCCCGCGAGGTTGGCGGCCCTGCTGGCGGGCAAGCCTCGACCAGAGGACAAGGTGGTGGTCGTCAAGAGTGACGACGACGTGCCGTACCACTTCTGGATGACGGTGACCTCGCAGATCGAGGATGCCGGTGGCATCATCACGCTACAGATTGAAGAAGAGCGAGAGGTGCAGGTGCCCTGACCGGGGTGCCGGTGGACCGACCGGAAAAGAGCAACCCATGAAGATCAAACGCCGTGCCACCCGTGCCGACGTGCCCAGCATGGCGATGGGCGACATCGCCTTCAACCTGCTGATTTTCTTCGTGATTCTCGCTCGCGCCCAGGACGACAGCCACCTGCAGTGGACGCCTGCCGAAGCGAGCAACCTGGAGAGTGCCGGGCACTCGATCATCAGCGTCCTGATTGACTCCGACGAGAAACTGTATCTCAACGGGCAACCCATCGGCGAAGCCAACCTCGAGATGAAGATCGAGGAACTGCTCGGCAACTCGCCTCCAGGTGACCGCACGGTTCTCCTGAAAGTTCACCGGGATGCGACCGCCTTGAGGTTTGAGCCGGTGATCGAATCGATCAGCAACGCCGGGGGGGAACTGGTCCACATTGTTGAAGAAGACCGTGACGGCTAACTGCCACAACAAACCGTCGGCGGGACACTGCTCGCCGATCCAACCGACGAGATCATTATGAGCCAGATCGAAAGTGATTCGGGACAACCTCGCGGCGTGTTCAAGGACGTCAAGCGGCTGCAGACTGATGGCACCGCATCGGTCGAGGAACTGCGAGAGTTTCTCGCGCAGCTCAAGGGAAAGAGCCCTCAGGAAATGTTGGGGATCGTGGCCGAGAGCGGGCTGGTGAAGGGTATGGTGACCGCGACGATCGGCATGGTGGCAGTGCTGTTTGTCTTCACGATTGGTCCCTGGGCCTACGGCGAACTGGCCGGCGAACCCGTCCAGCCCCAGGCCGCCTCTCGGCCGGCGACTGCCCAGGATTCCACTCCCCCGGCCCCGGTCGATCCGGCAACTCAAGCCGCCGCGGCCGCGGCGGCGGTTGGGGATCCGGGGACGAAGACGTCTTCAGCCGCCCCCGCTTCGCAGCCCGATCTGGGAGCCGCGACAAAAGCGCTGGGAATTGGTGAGGCCAAGTCCGGTGAACCCAATCTCGATGCACTCCTCAACAAGAAACTCGACGACTAAGTTGTCGGTCGGTCGGCTGATTCCATGAACCGTCTCCTCGAACTCCTTCAACAGGTCGTGCGACACCCGGTCCCGGTGACCGCGGTGACAGCTGGCCTGTGGGCAATGGCCAGTGCCGACTGGTTGTGGTTCCGTCCCGGGGACACGGGGACGGTGACTTCCATCCTGAGGAACCTGGTGTTCCTGGCCGCCACCGTAGTGGCGGTGGCCTGGAGCCGCTGGACGATTCGCAACCGTGATGGCAACCCGGTTGTTCGGTCGGCTGTTCTGACGGCCGTCTACGTGATTGGTTGGCACATGGCGGTCTATGTTACCGGCCTTCTGGGCTGGAATGTGCTCACGACCCAGCTTGCCCGGGTCGGAACCGCGGTGCTGTTCCTCGTTGGCCTGATGTGGGTGGTGTACGGAGTCGAGGTGGCGTCCCAGTTTCACGAACGGCTCCGGCGTTTGTCGGCCGACGTTGGTGATGGAGCGACCGAACTGGACGGGATGTTGGCGAAATTGTTTCTTTGGACGGTGTTGTTTCCGCCGGGCTTGATTCTCTGGTCACGTCGCCAGAAATATCCGTTGCGATGGGTGGCGGTCGTGGTGCTGCCAATTTCCAGCCTGCATTTTCTCTACATCCCGAGTTGGATTGACCAGTTGATTGGCGTGACCCGGTGGTCATTTGTTGTTGGTGATGGGACGCGGGTCTATCCGGTTGCCGACTACCTCGCGGGCCTCAATGGCGGCTTCTGGTTTGTTTTGATCGCGTGCTTGCTGGTTGCCCCGGCAACGTGGAAGTTCTGGCAGTGGGATTTCCGGCGACGAATTGCCGCCGACGTGTTTGATGAGCGGTGTGGCACGGACACCGATCCTGTCGACCGCTGGTGGCGGAATGACCTCGAGAGCATCTCGTATTCCTGGAATCCACTGGACCAGAACGCCTGGTACTACGGTATGCACAGCCGCAAGCTGAATCAGTCGGTCACCGCACTGGTCAGCTACAGCTTCGCCTTTGCGCTGACATTCCTGTTGCTGGGCCAGATCGGAGGGTGCAGCGAGATTTACGAGATGCCGGCTGGCGGAGGCGAGCAGCAGCAGATCGCTCAACAGGTCAAGGTGCAGAAAGTCATCAAGCGGAAGTACGTCGTCAATCCGTTCTCGGCGATCCTGTTCCAGGTTCCCCCGATCGATGACATCAAGTTGCAACTGACCGAGTTGACACATCATGCCTACAAGGTCGGTTATGGCCAGGGCAAGGGTGCCGGTTACGCCGGAGGCACCAAGTTTGGCAAGGTGCGGTTCATCCGGCTGGAATACTCCGGTGGCGACTGGGACCAGGACTTCGGCATCGGGGCCGACATGAACATGCTCATCGAATACAACGTCCGAACCCAACAGAAGGTCCACAACAAGACCGAGTCACGGACGGTGGCCCAGTTGAAAAACTTCCCGGTCGGCAAGAGTCCCCCGATGGTCTACCTGACCGGCCAGAAGAGCATCTCGTTGTCCAGGAACGAGGTGAAGACGTTACGGAACTACCTGACCGAGAAACACGGGATGATTTTCGGCGACAACGGAGGCAGTGGTCACTTTCACAACCAGTTCCTGTCGATGATGCGGCAGGTGCTGCCGACGGTGGACCCGGTGCCGGTCCCGCTGGATGACGTGATCCACCGGATCCCCTACCAGATCCCGTTTTTGCCCTATGTTGCACCGCACGGTGGGCAGGTGGCACTGGGATGGAAGGTTGATGGCCGCTGGGTGTGTTATTATCACCCCGGCGACATCGGCGATGCCTGGGCCGATGGACACGCCGGGGTCAAGCCCGAGATCTTCGAGTACTGTTTTCAGCTGGGTACCAATGTCATCAATTACTCTCACGCG
>MDTE01126407.1_pt1 | contig 10121 bp, 10 predicted proteins | sample 811231 | NCBI WGS metagenome assembly MDTE01 (sample SAMN05326651, study PRJNA326480) | marine metagenome | isolation source: seawater | place: Indian Ocean: Red Sea | collected 2010 | reverse complement strand
CAAACAAACCCTACAGCTGGACATGTTCTCTCATGGAGTGGAACTGATTATGCTTGGGTTGCTCAATCCTCTGGTGGAGGTTCATACACCGATTCAAATGTCGATCACCATTTGAATAAACCAGCAGCTACTCAAGGTGTCAATTTTGTGCTTACATGGACTGGGTACGACTATCAGTGGAGTTCTACTGTTGAAAATTATATTGATAATCATCTTCGAAAAGGATATGCTGGAGCAAATCAAGTCCTCTCATGGAATGGTTCTGATTATGAATGGGTTGCTCAATCTTCTGGTGGAGGAGGCGGTGGCACATATGGTGATTCAGATGTTGATACGCACTTGAATAAAACAAATTATATAACATCTGGTCATGTTCTTTCATGGGATGGTTCTGATTATGCTTGGGTTGCTCAGTCTTCTGGCGGAGGAAGTGGTGGTTCATACTCCGATTCAGATGTAAACACATTATTAGGCACTTCACCATCCGCACCATCACTAAACTATGTTTTAAGTTGGGGTTCTGGTGGATACACTTGGGTTGCTCAATCTGGTGGTAGTGGAGGTTCTTTATCTTCTAGAACAACCGTTGATACAAGTAGCATGAATGTGACATATGGTTCAAAAACACTAACTGCTGGTGGTGAAGCTATAGGTTCTATATCAGGATATAAATCTTACTCATTATTCAAAGTTTCTATAAATCACCCTGATTTGTGGGTGACAATATATACCGATAATACTAGTATGGTTGATGATGCATATAGACTTTACACTCAAGACCCTTCGCCTGGCTCTGGTGTTATTGCTGAATTCATTTCAAATTCCAGTAATCAGGATATAATAGTTAGTCCAACAACCATTGGATTTAATATGGACTCTACACCAAGTGGAAATATTTACATGAGAGTTAAAAATATAGGTTCGTCTACTTTGAGTTCCGATTTTTTTATTGAATTAACAATACTTCAATTAGAGGCTTAAAATGGAAAAAGAATACATTGTAACACTGAGAAATAGAGGTGATTTAGAAAAATTTTATGATGATATGGAAAATTCGGGTGGTCCTGAGTTTGTTCCTGATAGAGAAGTTGAGGTTGCTCATAAAAGACCTATTAGTAGAAACACTCATTATCTTTTAACTAAAGAGGAAGCTGAAACTTTAAAAAATGATGAAAGAGTTTGGGGTGTAGCTGAACCTTTAGAGGGTGAGTGTAGTAGTTTAGGTTCTAGGTCATATACTAGTAAATTTTCGAAAGAGGATAAGGGTATTACAGATTTACCTAGTTGGCCTATATCATCAACAGATGCAATAAATTGGGGAATTTTACATTGTACTGGTGATAGCACTCAAAGACGTAAGGATGCTTGGGGTCCAGGCGATCTAACTCTAACGTTAGATATGTCTACTTTTTTGGCATCTCAAGGCAACAATTTCAATGTCGGTGATGAGGTGGTTTGTTTAGAGCATAATGGAACAGGTTATTCATCCACATCTGGTGAAGGTATTATCAAAAGCTACAATCAATCAACTGGAATTATGGTAATTACTAAGGCAGTTGGCCATTACTATAAATTTTGGACAGTAACATCGACTGGACCTAGTCTCTTATTGAAAAAGACTAACCCTTTAAGTACAGATCCTCAGATACTATTTACCAGCATTTCAACCCCACCTCTAGAGGTAACAGACAGTGTTACCATTTTTAATAATGGTGAGAATGTGGATGTCGTTATCGTTGATACTCCAGTAGCTAAAGACCATGACGAATATTTAGACCCTGATACTGGTTTATCTAGATTTGTTGAATATCAGTGGAACTTAGAACATGGCGATGAAATATATGGTAATGATTTTATGTGGAGTTTGTATTCGACTGCTACAAAGACCATAACTTATCCATCTGATGATACTCTTGCTTCAGCAAGTGATAAACACGGAACACACGTTGCTGGAATTGCAACAGGTAGAGCTCATGGTTGGGCTAATAAATCCAATGTGTATGGAATGTGCGTAATGCCAGTTAGCAGTCTTTCATATACGCAAGGGCCTATAAGGTCAACCACCATAAGTGAATTTGATTTTTTAAGAGTCTTTCATAAAAGAAAACCAATAAATCCTTCTACTGGTAAAAGAAATCCTACAATTTCAAATCATAGTTATGGCAGAATGACTGAGATTTGGATGGCCACTAGCGTTAATGCGTTAACATCATCTCAATTACCAAAAATAAGATTTAGAGGTTCTACATACAATAATCCCGATGATGGAACTTGGACACAATCATTCCTCTTAGAAAATTTTGGTTTAACAATTTTTAAATATGCAACTCAGTGGGGTAATGCCAATGGGTTCCAATTTAACCAACTTTCTCTTAATTATAGTGATCAAAATAAATGGCCTGATAGTGTTGGAACACATGGAACTGCATATAAAGATGAAGGTAGAGTTGACCAATATGCGGATATTGATGATGCTATAGCAGAAGGTGTTGTAGTAGTGACCGCTGCTGGAAATTCTTCTGAGATACATGTTCCATACGGACATGAAGATTATGATAATGCTGCTTTCATTATAGGAACCAATTCTGATGGTTCTGCTTTTCAAAGTTGGTGTCTTTATAATAGGGCGTCTTTTCCTCAGCATTATCCAAACATTATAGTTACTGGGAACATGAGTACTAGTGCTAACAATGAAATGAATACTTCATCTAGTTTAGGTTCAAATCTCTACGTTATGGCTCCAGGCACTGATATTGAAGCTTCGGGCCCATCCTCATCTTCAACAGACAAAGACCTAACTTTAACTGGAACATCTATGGCTGGTCCACAAACTTGTGGTGTTTTAGCTTGTCTTTTTACCAATATGGATGCTGGGGATGTTAATCAAGCTCGAGCTATGCAATACTTGGAAGAGTTTTCATTATATGATGATGTGCCGAATGTTCATTCAGATGGAAATACACATTCATTAAATTTTGATTGTATGGGTTCATTGAATGGAGCTCCAAATAGAACTCTTCGTGCTGTCGATAGAAGAATAGTTTACAAAGAATCAAATTATGGATATATTCTATTTAATGAAACACCCAGAAACAAACCTACAACACATACACCCAAATCTGGTATGATATATCCTAGAAAAAAGGTTGGAAGAATAAGGTTTTAATAAGTATGATAAATATATCTATAGGAGAGAATTATGACTACTGAAATAACACCTACAGGAGTAAAATTTGAAAATGTTGATGTTGAACAACCAAGACCAGTTGTTAGTGTTAATAATAAAACGCCTGATGATTTTGGTAATATTGCAATAGCTGCTAACGCTGTTGGTACTTATATAGACCAAGGACATTTTGGTGCAACAGATTACATGTTCAAAGACTCTAATTGGTGGGGTGGCGAACAAGTTTATAATTATTCTTTAGGGAATAGTTTAGCTGATATAACCCTAGTGGATGCATTAGTTAAAGGTAGTGTTATAAATTTAACCGCACCAGATACAGATTATTTTTATGTTTCAAGTATAGACCCTGTTGGTAAACTTATCACACTAAGAAGGGGTATCTTCTATGACCGTGGAAATTCTAACTTAACTGTAGAGGATTCTGAAAACGGTACATTTTCTGGTATATCTTTAACACATGTTTCTAGTATATCACCACAAGGTTCTACAAATGCTTGGTTAAAAGTTGTATCTAATTCAAATAATTCGAACAAACCTAGTATAAATCAAACTCTCAATGGAGTGGACGATTTACCTATGGATTTAAGTCACATACCTTCCTCAGCTACACATATACTTTTTAGAGTAGCTTCATCAACTACTGGTAATTTAATAATTTACAATAGAGAAAATTTTGACACTAGACCAGCTAGTGCCCCATTATTGGAAGCTGAAAAAGTTCATCAAATTGATGTTGAAAGTTCGGGTGTACAAAATTCCTATGGTGAATTCTGGGTTCCTAACAACTCTTACTTTAGGTTTTGGTTATCTGGTTCTGGTAAATTCAGTCTATATCCAGTAGCTTATTCTGAGAGTCCAACAGTTAACACCAGCGGAGGTGTTACAGATCCACTTGGATTTCAACAACAAATTGACGATTTAAAAAATACAGTTAATAGTTTAAGTTTAAATCCCTATATAAATGAAAATCATGGACTTAGTTTGGCTTATGATGAGTCTGACCCTTTAACTATTAGAATACCAGAAACTTCTGATACTCTTGTGAGTAATAGTATACATACTCTTGCAGTTCATTTTGGGTATTCTAATCATCAATTACCTAATCTTACAAATAGTGATTATATTTACGATTTGGAAAATCAAACCCCTTCAGTACTACCTTCTTGGGCTTCTGGTGAATATTGGGTTTCATCCAGACATAGTGGAGATTCCTCTGGTGATGTTACGAATTTGTTTCTTGATATTGATATTGCAAAGAGTAATGTAGTCGCACTTACCAGCGGTGGATATACTTATGGAAAATCGTCATCGAATCCTGATTATGTGGTGTCTGAATTTGAAAATTTTAAAACCACGCATAACGATAAATATAAATTGGTGTTTTATAGTCAAGATGGCAAGTTTGAGGTTTTAATTTCTGATTTAATTGCTGTTAACCCATCATCAACTAATTATTTTTATCTACAATATGATCATGATTATAATAGCGTTATAGATAATCATTATCATGCACTTTACTTTGATGGTAATGATTTAGTATATCAAACATCGAACCTAGACCGTGCCTCTATTAATAACCATACTAGACACCCAGCTTACAGAATAGACATGCATAATACTTCTGGTTCATCTAGTAAAATTCAAGGTGTACAGGGTCACGAATTCTTGTTTTCCAATAATGGTATAAAATCATCTAACCCACAAGTTGATGGAATTGAATTCAGTGGTTCAGCTATTATAGAATTAACACAAAATGGAAATAAAATACCTCATGATATAAAACTCAGATTTTATATAGAATCTGGTTTATCAGATTCACCTGAGAATAGTAATATTTATGAAATGAATATTGTTGAATCAATTCCAATATCAATTGGAGTTACCAGAACATATTTAAGATTGGGTGGTTTTCTTGCTAGAAACACACCATTCACTTCAAATAACGTAAATGTTATAAATTTTGATTGGGCTACTATAGATTCGGCTTTAGATACTGGATGTAGAGTTGTTCCATCTTTAGTTGTTTCAACTGGAAGTTTGGATGGGTCAACACCACAAGATATTGATATAAAAATATATTCTTTTCAAATGTCTATTAATTTTATACATGGTTCATAAGAGGATAAAAAAATGGCAAAATTAGTTACACCAGATGGTAAACAATTAAATATTTTTCTAAATTTAGATGATAGTGATGATGGGAATGGTGCAAACCCTTTAAAGTATGGTTCTAAAAACCATTCGGGTATGAACTTTGTAGTTTCCGCTTTTAGAAATTTTAAAACAAATTATGGCACTTGTGTTAAATTGGTCTTTCACAATAGTTCTGGTGAAATGGAATTGGATATCACAAGTTTAATTTCAACTAATCCTAGTTCTGCTAGTAAAATGACTGTAGTATCAGGTACAAGTGTTTATTTTATTGAAGATGACTTATTATTAGAAACAACAAGTGGGAAAATCACTAGAATAGATATCTATGAGGCTTCCCCAGATATTGTAACAGAGTTAGATAGTAGAGTGTTCACGCTTGAAAGTCAAGACACTTCTAAACCTAATTTTGTAGCAATAGATAGTAGTGGGTATCAAGATTTTATGTTATTGACTGATAAAGGAACTTTATATAAAGCGACTCCTTATAAAGGTCAATCAGCTGATCTTATAGATGATTATAAAGGTAGAAATGGATTAATGGGAATGTCGCCATTTGTTGATGATGTTGTTCAAGAGATTTATGATTCTGATTATTCTAAAATTTATAGAGATAGTACAATTAAATTTCCAAAAGTTTCTAAAGATGATTCTTTTACTGAAAAGATGTACGTGTCGGGTAGACATTATGCAACGACAACTAGTCAAAATTGGGTATTCATATCTAACGCTTATTTTAACAGAGATGTAGGCTCCAAGATCGAAGTTAACTTCGATCCAGTTGAGAAAGTTTATTTAAGTCAAGAGAATCACGGAACTTATCAATGGGCTATAAGAGTTTTTGTGAAGAAATTAGATGGATATATTTATGGTAAGGGATATAATAACACTGGAGCTCTTGGGACTGGTGATGGTGTGTATGCTCATTGGGAATTTCAACAAATAACCGATATAGGAACAAATCCGAAATATTTAGGAAATCACGGAGCTCTTTATGGATGTTTAGTTGTTCAAAAATCTGATGGAACGATACTTGTTTGTGGTTCTAATGCTAGTGGTCAATTAGGAAACGGTTCAACATCTCAACTAAATTATTTAACGGATGTTACAAGTAATTGGATACCTTCTGGAACTAATAAGAGTGATTGGACTATAGTTAAATCTTTTGGAGGTTTTGGTGAACGTGATAACGGAACATCTGGCGCTGTCTTAGGGATGTGGTTAAAACATAATGACGGTACAGACATTATCAGAATGTGTGGTTGGGGTGGTAATGGCGCTTTAGGTCATAACTCTAATTCAAACTCCACTACTCCAGTTACAGCTTTTCAAGGTCATCAAATTAGGCAAGTTGAGTGGTATGGTTCTGTTTACGGTGGAGTTATGGTTGTAACAGAGGATGATAAACTTTATGGTTGGGGTAGAAACTCTGAATACCAATTAGGTTTGGGTCATAAAAATCATGTTTCAAACCCTATAGAACTTTTTGTAGTCTATCCCGAAATACTAGCTGCAGGTCAACCTAAACTAGACACTAGTACTGACCCTTCAATAAATATTTTGGTTGATGAATATTATGCTAATAATGGATACAGAAATCATTATTTCTCAGATTCGGATACTTCAATACCATTAAATGAATTGCCAAGAGTTAAAAGAATTGTTTGTTGTAAGGGCCCATCTCAACAAACTTACAAATTGCCAATATTTATCGAAGACACTGTTGGTCTTATTTATGTTTCGGGTTATAATATTAATGGGGAAGCTGGAATTGGAGCTGATAATTCTAATATTTTTTCAAATTTTGTAAATGAGCCTGCAAATTTTAGTATGCATAAAAGGTATGACGTTAGTGGTCAATATTCAAAATTTTGGAGAAGAGTGTTATTTCCAATTGATGGACGATATTGGTGGGATTATCATCCTAATTATACTGGTCCGAAATCTAAAAGTGATAAATTTCCAAATATTAAATTTATAAGTCCTTGTTTTAGTACTACAGTTGGGAAGACATCATATGTCGCTATCACTGAAGATAATGAAATATATTGTTGGGGTTTTAATGGTAATGATTCTTTTTGGAATCAGTCTGACGTTCATTCTAACATACTTTCGCCAACTCTATTGAATAAAAATTTTCACATTAAATAAAAGGAATAATATGTCTGTTTATATAAAAAAATTAGAAAACAAAAAAGTTATTCTAGGTGGGTTTATCGGTCAAAGTAATGAAGATGAACTCTTAGAAGATGGTTTTGAATTAGTTGATTGTTTACCCCCAACATTAATAAGTGAAGATTTATTGTGGGATGAGGAGAATCAGACACTAATTGAAAATCCAGATATAGAGTTATATCCAATAAGAAAAGAAAGAGATAGGTTGTTGAAGGAAACAGATTGGATTGTTATTAAGTCTATAGAAACAGGTGAAATTGACCAAGAGTGGGTTGATTATAGAAATGCACTCAGAGATGTCCCTCAAAATCACGTTTTAGGTGAGGAAGTTGTTTGGCCTGAAAAACCTAATAAAAAGTAAAAACCTTTAGGAGTATTATATTATGAGTATATCAAATTTATTAAAAACACTAGCATTATTTTTCGGTTCACAGTTTCTACTTTCTGTATGTGGAATCTATAATCCAGGCTTATGGTTTCTAACTGGTTGGATTTTGTGTTACATAGACATCGCTCTCGAAAGAGGTAATTTGCGATGGTGATAAATACTATTAATGTCTGTTGATTCTAGAGTAAATGTAAGGAGATTGTACTTAAAACATGATAATATAATTCATGAATTTAAGACATACACTTCACCCTTCGTTTGTAAAGTTTGTTATCATGATCCAAATTGTCCAATAGTTATGGATGGTTTTAGTCATGAACCGATAGAGATATTGAACTATAACAAATTCGAAAAAACATTCAAATATGAGTCAACACATTTCTATGGTGAGGGTTATGCTATGGATATTATATCTATAGAAATCAAACTCATAAACTCTTACGCATTCAGTATATTGATATCGAGAGAATCACCTTTTTCGGAGATGCCTTTAGACTTTCATGAAATCACAAGTCCATCTACATTAACCCCAAAATACATACACACGGTTCTCATAGAGAAGCTTGAACTCACTGTAAAAAGTGTAGATTCTGTACAGAAATTATTATCTTATAGAAGAGATGATGATGAACCTAATCACGGTTTTGGTACTAAACCACCCCTAAACATATATTAGAATATAAATATTTACATGGAAAAGAAAAATAGGAAAAATTCACCCGACCCAAAATTGCGATGGCAGAACAGAAGAAGAATGGCTTGGACTGCTCTAGTGTCTATCTTAGTAGTAACATTTTTATCATTTTTTATAGTTGATGAATCTAGATTAAAACTACTCTCAGATGTGATTAATATGTTCTACCTTTCAATGGCTTCAATTGTAGGTGCATATGTTGGATTTGCAACTCTAGATAAGAAAAATTAATTGACAATTTCTATACAATTATTATATAATAAAGTATACATTGGAGAATTAAATGATCAACCCGCCAGAGATAGTAAATTTCATATATAGTTCGAACCCATACTATCGCAGAAGAAAAGTGGAAAAAGTTACAAAAAGTAAGAAAAATGACAACTATTTCGCACCAAAAGATACTTGGGAACCGAGTGAAAATTACAAGAATTTGAAATAGTCGATATTTTGTATACCTTTTACAAAATATTACTAAAACGTTACATTTTTGTAAAAAAATTACATTTTAAATATATTAATAAATATATATTGGGGTATAGCGCTCTATTGTAAAGAATTTGAAAAAAGGTAAAGATATGTGTAAATATTCGGTAAAAAAGTATCTTGAAGAGAAGAAAACTCAACAAGACAAAGATATCAAAGATAAAGAGGGAACTCAACCCAAAAAATACTATTCTGGGTTGTCAAAATCAACCAAGGAAAAAAGGGACGCACACTTCAAAAAAGGTGCTAAGATGGACGACGATAATCCTGATGCTTATAAGAAAGCTCCCGGCGATTCAGATGCCAAAACTAAAGAGTCCAAATATACTAAAAAATACAAGGAAAAATTCGGTGAAAGTGTTGAGATGATTACTGAGAATCCAGACAAGGCTTTGCAGAAAAAATCAAAGGATTCTGGTATCTCATTATCAATACTTAAACAGGTGTATAAAAGAGGTGTTGCTGCATGGAGAACTGGACATAGGCCAGGCACTACACCACAACAATGGGGTCTTGCAAGGGTGAATTCTTTTATCGTTGGTGGTAAGACTAGAACAACTGCTGATGCAGACCTATGGAAAAAACACAAAGGTAAATAATGAAACCTAAGTACTACATCCAAAATGACCTAGAGGATATGTGGAGAAGGATTGAAAACAGTTCATATGTCGATCATAGAGATGACATGTTCAGTTGGTTGAAGATTATGGAGAATGGTCAGATGTTCAAGGTGACTTCCGATATCCATCATCTCATAATCAATTCAGAGAGACTATCCGATGAAGATAGGCTGGAAGATGAAAAGTTGTATGAACATGATATGGGTAATAATCATTTTAGAGTCCCTGTGATAATCAAAAACTCAAAAGGTGATATGGTCTTGTTATTTGGTGGTGTACATTTAGAAAAGATGATGCATGAGAACGGAAGTTGTAAAGTCTGGATAATTCAGAGAGAACGGTGGAAGGAATGAAACATTCTCCAAAGGATGTGACTATTCAATACTGTAAAGAATCGGGTTGCCCAGTTCAGAAGTCAAT
>MDTE01027835.1_pt1 | contig 10121 bp, 9 predicted proteins | sample 811231 | NCBI WGS metagenome assembly MDTE01 (sample SAMN05326651, study PRJNA326480) | marine metagenome | isolation source: seawater | place: Indian Ocean: Red Sea | collected 2010 | reverse complement strand
GCGCTGCACCGAGCCGTCAAAGCAGATGCCTGACGCGAGCGGGCAGGCCTTGTGACGAAGGTGGGCTCGCCCGCTATGCTTTTGATGGTCGTGAAGAATTTCACAAGCGCGCAAAGTGTGACATTTTCTTCTCGGCCAAAGGACATCCGGGATCGTGTGCACAGACCGCTGCGGACACGACGACCTAGCGAGGAGCAGCCGGCGCCGTGAACGTCTACACGCCGATTTTTGTTCTCGGGGCTTTGGCCTTCGGCTTCGCCGCGTTCTCTGTCGTCATCGCGACCTTTACCGGTCCTCGGCGGTACAACCGGGCCAAGTACGACGCTTACGAATGCGGCATCGAACCGACCCCTCAGCCCATTGGTGGCGGCCGGTTCCCGGTCAAGTACTACCTGACCGCGATGATGTTCATCATCTTCGACATCGAGCTTGTCTTTCTGTACCCGTGGGCAGTCTCTTTCGACGCGCTCGGCGCCTTCGGTCTCGTGGCGATGATGCTGTTTCTTCTGAACTTGGCCGTTCCTTACGTTTACGAGTGGCGACGCGGTGGATTGGAGTGGGACTGACATGGGCTTAGAAGAGAAGTTGCCGTCAGGCGTTCTGCTGACGAGTGTCGAGAAGGTCGCCGGTTACGCGCGGAAGGGTTCACTGTGGCCTGCCACCTTCGGGCTCGCGTGCTGCGCTATAGAAATGATGGCAACCGGTGGCCCTCGTTACGACATCGCGCGTTTCGGTATGGAGGTCTTCCGCGCATCGCCACGTCAGGCAGATTTGATGATCGTGGCGGGCCGTGTGAGTCAAAAGATGGCTCCGGTGTTGCGGCAGATCTACGACCAGATGCCCAATCCCAAGTGGGTACTCGCCATGGGCGTGTGTGCATCCAGCGGTGGGATGTTCAACAACTACGCGGTCGTGCAAGGTGTAGACCACGTAGTGCCCGTCGACATGTATTTGCCGGGCTGTCCTCCGCGGCCAGAAATGCTGATCGATGCGATCTTGAAGATCCACGATCAGATCCAGGACATGAAGCTCGGCGCCAACGCGACGGCGGAGATGGTTGCCAGCGAGCAACTCGCGTTGACGTCGCCGAGCACCGCGGAAATGAAGGGGCTACTGCGTTGACCGAGTCCGGCATTCCGGTGGTACCGGAGGGAGTAAGCGAACTCGACGTCGTCGGCGTTCGGCGTGGTTCCTTCCAGGTGTCAGGATCGGGAGACACCAGCGGTTTCGGCGGCCTGGTGTCGCCGATCGTCATGCCGGCACCGACCGAGCGGCCGTACGGAGGTTGGTTTGATGAGCTCGCCGATGAGATCGAACTGGCCCTCGCCGATCGCAATCTGCCTGTGTCATCGGTCATCGACAAGGTCGTGGTCGATCGCGATGAGATCACCTTCTTTGTTCTGGCCGATTACATCGTCGACTTTGCCCGAATGCTGAGGGACGAGCCGGGTCTTCGTTTCGAAATGTGCTTAGGAGTCAACGGCGTGCACTACCTCGAAGACAAGGGACGGGAATTGCACGCCGTGTATCCGTTCTTGTCGATCACGCACAATCGCCGAATCCGTGTCGAAGTGACCGCACCTGATGCGAACCCCCACATCCCCTCGATCGTCGGCATCTACCCGTCGAACGATTGGCATGAGCGCGAGACATGGGACTTCTTCGGGATCGTCTTCGACGGCCACCCGGGCCTGACGAGGATCGAGATGCCAGACGATTGGGCGGGTCACCCGCAGCGCAAGGATTACCCGCTCGGTGGCATACCGGTCGAGTACAAGGGAGCCACCATCCCCGCTCCGGATAATCGGAGGGCGTACAACTGATGAGCGACGTCACGTACACCTCCGCGGCCGATCCGGGTGAGGATGTCTACGCGGATAGTTATGAAACTTTCGACGGAACGGTCTACAACCTCGCCGGCGGCGATTGGGACTCGGTAGCCGCTGCACCCGAGGGGGAGAAGGAACGCATCGTCGTCAACATGGGCCCGCAGCACCCGTCCACCCACGGCGTGCTGCGTCTGGTGTTGGAACTCGATGGAGAAACCGTCACCGACGCTCGGTGCGGTATCGGCTACTTGCATACCGGTATCGAAAAGAACATGGAGTACCGCACGTGGGTCCAAGGCGTCACGTTCGTCACGCGCATGGATTACCTGACCCCGTTCTTCAACGAAGCCGCCTACGTGCTCGCGGTAGAAAAACTTCTTGGTATCAGTCAGAACATTCCCGAGCGGGCCAACGTCATCCGAGTTCTGATGATGGAGTTGAACCGCATCTCCTCGCATCTTGTTGCGCTCGCCACCGGCGGAATGGAACTCGGGGCGCTGACTGCCATGACCTTCGGTTTCCGGGAGCGCGAACTCGTGCTGGATTTGTTCGAGATGGTCACCGGGTTGCGAATGAACAGCGCGTTCTTCCGACCGGGTGGAGTGGCCCAGGATCTTCCCAGCGATGGTGAAAAAGCTATTCGGGACACGCTGCCGCTGCTGCGCAAGCGGATGAAGGACACGGCCGACCTGCTGATCGACAACGCGATCTGGATGGGGCGAACCGTCGATGTCGGCTACCTCGATTTGCAGGGCTGCATGGCCCTAGGGTTGACGGGACCGGTGTTGCGGTCGGCCGGGTTGCCGCACGATCTTCGGAAATCCCAGCCGTACTGCGGCTACGAGACGTACGAATTCGATGTTCCCACGCAAACGTCCTGCGATGCGTACGGACGATTCCTCATTCGCATCGCCGAGATGCACGAATCACTGAATATCGTCGAGCAGTGCCTGGATCGCCTGACCCCGGGGCCTGTCATGGTCGAAGACAAGAAGATCGCCTGGCCGGCACAACTGTCCATCGGCTCCGATGGTCAGGGGAACTCGACGGAACACATTAAACACATCATGTCGGAGTCGATGGAGTCGTTGATCCACCACTTCAAGCTCGTCACTGAAGGCTTCACCGTGCCCGCCGGGCAGGCCTACGTAGCGGTGGAGTCGCCGCGTGGAGAGCTCGGAGCGCATGTGGTCAGTAGCGGGGGAACCCGCCCGTACCGCGTGCACTTCCGCGACCCGTCCTTCAACAACCTGCAAGCAACCGCCGCCATGTCCGAGGGCAGCATGGTCGCCGACGTCATTGCCGCCGTCGCGAGCATCGACCCTGTCATGGGTGGCGTGGACCGATAGCGAAGACCGGAGAGAAGCCACAGATGCCGATCAGCGACCAGGCGCGCGCGCAGATGCGAGAGATCGCCGCTCGATATCCGAGCGCGCGCAGTGCCGTGCTGCCGATGCTGCACCTGGCACAAAGTGAGGAAGATGCGATCACCACCGATGGCATCAATGCGTGCGCCGAAGTGCTGGGCATAACCCCGGCCGAAGTGACCGCGGTCGCGACCTTCTACACGATGTACAAGCGTGAGCGGGTCGGCAAACACCACCTCGGTGTGTGCATCAACACGATGTGTGGGCTTCTTGGTGGGGATGCGGTGTGGGATGCCGTGGTCGAAGCCACCGGCGCATCGCACAACACCGCGACGGCCGATGGTGAGTTTTTTCTCGAGCGGATCGAATGTCAAGCGGCGTGCACCCACGCCCCGGTGATGACCGTCGACTGGGAATTCATGGACGACGTGACACCGGCCAGCGCGGTGGAGATCCTGGACCGATTGCGTCGCGGTGAACAGGTGCAAGCGACGCGCGGACCGGTGATCCGAAACTTCGAAGCCACCGAGCGGACTCTCGCTTTCCCCGACGATGGACTGGCGGACGCTCCGAGTGTGGACGACAAAATGGTCGCCGGTTTGAAGATCGCACGCGAACAACGAATGCAGGGAGGGAATGCCTGATGGGTACGCCACTGACCCCGGTCATCACCGAACATTGGGATCGCCCCGACCTCTACACCCTCAATGGCTACCGAGCCGTGGGTGGCTACCAGGCCCTGGACAAGGCACTCGCCAGCGATCCGGACGACATCATCACGACCGTGAAAGACGCCGGTTTGCGAGGGCGCGGCGGAGCGGGCTTTCCCACGGGCTTGAAGTGGAGTTTCGTTCCGCAAGGCGACGGCAAGCCGCACTACCTCGTGGTGAATGCGGACGAGTCCGAGCCGGGTGCGTGCAAGGACATCCCCATCATGATGGCCAACCCGCACGCCTTGATCGAGGGCGTGATCATCACGTCCTTCGCTATTCGCGCCAACCACGCATTCATCTACATCCGCGGTGAAGTCCCGAACGCCGTTCGCAAAGTGGAGTTCGCGGTCAAGCAAGCCAGGCAAGCGGGGCTCATTGGGAAGAACATCAAGGGCAGTGGATTCGACCTGGATGTTGTTGTCCACTCGGGCGCCGGCGCCTACATCTGCGGTGAGGAAACTGCGCTGCTCGACAGCCTCGAGGGTTATCGCGGCCAGCCCCGACTGAAGCCGCCCTTCCCGGCGGTTGCCGGACTCTATGCGTCGCCGACGGTCATTAACAACGTCGAGACGATTGCAAACATTCCCTACATCGTGGACCGTGGCGTGGAGTGGTTCCGTGGCTTCGGAACCGAAAAGTCACCGGGCTTCAAGGTGTTCGCCGTCTCTGGGCATGTGAAGCGACCGGGAATCTACGAGGCGCCGCTGGGAATCACCATGCGCGAACTGCTCGATTACGCCGGTGGTATGCGCGACGGCAGCTCGGTGAAGTTCTGGCTTCCGGGTGGATCGTCGGTTCCGCTACTCACTGACGAGCACCTCGATCTCCCACTCACCTACGAGGCGATGGCCGAGGCCGGGACGATGCTCGGCACCGGAACTCCCATGGTGTTCGACCAAACCGTGAGTGTCGTCAAGGCCGTCACGAGGTGGCTGGAGTTTTACAAGCACGAGTCGTGCGGTAAGTGCACTCCGTGCCGCGAGGGCACCTACTGGATCACCGGGGTGTTAGAGAAGTTCGAGCACGGGCAGGGTCAGCAGGCCGAGATGGAAACCCTCACGGATCTATGCGGGCAGATCGCTGGGCGTTCGTTCTGTGCTCTCGGAGATGCTGCCGCTACCCCGTACCCGGCGGCGATGAAGTACTTCCGCGAAGAATTCGAGGCATCCACTCACACATCGGCCGACGAGCAGTTCGACCCCATCGCCTCGTACATCTTCGCGGCAGCGGGGGTTCGATGACCATCACCAACGAGCCCGGCGCGGAGCTGGACTCCAGGCCCGAACTCGTCAGCGTCATCGTCGACGGGGTTGCCGTGTCTGTGCCGGCCGGGACGCTCGTCATCCGTGCCGCGGAAATGCTCGGTATTGAAATTCCCCGCTTCTGTGACCACCCGCTGCTCGATCCGGTTGCCGCCTGTCGGGCGTGCCTGATCGAGATCGAGGGTGTTCCCAAGCCGCAGCCGGCCTGCGCCCAGGTTGTCTCCGACGGCATGCAGGTGCGAACGCAGCTCAGTTCCGACGTCGCGCGGGAAGCGCAAGAGGGCGTCATGGAGTTCCTGCTACTCAACCATCCTCTGGATTGCCCCGTGTGCGACAAGGGCGGTGAGTGTCCGCTGCAGAACCAGGCGATGAGCATTGGTCGACCGGAATCGCGCTTCACCGAAGATAAGAGGACGTTCGACAAGCCGATCAACGTCAGTGCTCAGGTGCTCCTCGACAGAGAGCGGTGTGTGTCGTGTGCTCGCTGTACGCGTTTCGCCGATCAGATTGCCGGCGACTCCATGCTCGAGCTCTTGGAGCGCGGAGCACAACAGCAGGTGGGCACCGCCGACGACGAGCCGTTCGATTCGTATTTCTCCGGAAACACAATCCAGATCTGCCCGGTCGGTGCGTTGACGAGTGCGACGTATCGCTTCCGTGCGCGTCCTTTCGACCTCGTATCGGTTCCGACGTCGTGCGAGCACTGCGCATCCGGGTGTTCGCTGCGCACGGACTACCGCCGATCCACCATCACCCGCCGGTTGGCCTGGGATGACCCGCAGGTCAACGAGGAGTGGAACTGCGACAAAGGCCGCTTCGCCTTCTCGTACATGCAGCAGGGCCGGATCGAGTGGCCGATGGTCCGCGAAAACGGTGAACTACGCATTGCGTCGTGGCCGGAGGCAATTGACGTAGCCGCGCAGGGCTTGCGGGCGGCCGGGTCCGAGGCCGCGGTGCTCGTCGGGGGCCGCTCCACCGTGGAGGACGCCTACGCCTACGCCCGATTCGCCCGGGTGGCGCTCGGAACGGACGACATCGACTTTCGGGCCCGCGCACATTCGGATGAGGAACGAAATTTCCTTGCCGCCCATGTTGCCGGCAGCCCGATGCGGGTCGAATACGCCGACCTCGAAGCAGCGCCCGCAGTGCTCCTGGTGGCTTTCGAGCCGGAAGATGAATCTCCGATCGTGTTCTTGCGGCTACGCAAAGCGTCAGCATCCGGTACCCGAGTGTTTTCGTTGGGCTCGGGTGGCAGTCGGGGTCTGAGCAAGATGAACGGAACGTTGATCCCTGCTATGCCGGGCGATGAAGCCAGCGCGTTGGCCGACCTACCAGCCGAGATCCGCGAAGCACTCGCGGCACCGGGTGCGGTCATCATGATGGGCGAGCGAGTCGCGAGCGCTCCGGGAGCCTGCGCCGCGGCTGGCGCATTGGCGCAGGAAACGGGCGCGGCGCTGGCGTGGGTTCCGCGGCGAGCGGGAGAGCGAGGCGCACTGGACGCCGGCGCCCTCGCGGGTCTGCTGCCCGGCGGTCGTCCGATCGATGATCCACTCGCCCGGCAGCAGTCAGCCGACGCCTGGGGAGTCGATCCGTCATCTCTTCCGCAGCGTGGGCTTAGCGGTGATGCACTCCTCGCTTCACTGCGTTCGGGTGCCCGCCGTGCGGCCCTCGTGGGTGGCGTCGAAGCCGCGGACTATCCGGACGATCTCATTGCCTCGCTCGGTGGTGTCGACTTCGTCGTATCGATTGAGAATCATCATTCGGCCGTGACGGAAATCGCCGACGTGGTACTCCCGGTGGCTGTCGTGAGTGAGAAGGCGGGAACGTTCCTCGATTGGGAAGGGCGTCCGCGCCCCTTCGGTCAGGTATTCCGCGATGCGATGCGTGACTGTGATGCTGCTGTCCTGGCGATGCTGGCCGAACAGTGGCAGATGTCTGCTCCGAGCAGTGTGTCGGAGCTTCGCGCCGAACTTGGGCGCATGGGTCCGTGGACAGGCCCGCGCGAGTCCTTCGCGCCGGTTGCGACAACACACTCACCGGGCACTGGTGTTCGTTTGGCCACGTGGCGTCAACTGCTCGACCTTGGTGTCATGCAGGAGGGCGAACCCCATCTCGCTGCAACGGCGCGGGACACCGTTGCCCGAATGTCTGGTGCAACGGCCACGCGCTACGGACTGCCAACGTCCGGGCCGGTGAGTATCCACGGACCATCGGGTGCGATCAGTGTCGATCTCGAAATCGACGATTCCATGATCGATGACGTGGTCTGGTTGCCGATGAACTCCGAGGGCAGCCGCGTGTATCGCGACCTGGGGGTCGGCTACGGCGACGTCGTGCGAGTGACGAGTGGGGGTCAGCTATGACCGACGGTCAGTTCGGGCTGTTCGGCACCGACCCGTGGTGGCTGGTGATCGGCAAAGCCGTGGTTATCTTCGGTCTGCTCGTGCTGTTGACGCTGTTCACGATCTGGTGGGAGCGCAGGGTCGTCTCCCGCATGCAAAACCGGATCGGCCCGAACCGAGTAGGGCCGCAAGGTCTGCTGCAGTCCCTGATGGATGGCTTCAAGTTGGCATTGAAGGAGGAGGTCATCCCGAAGGCCGCGCACCTCGGGGTGTATTGGATTGCGCCGGTGATCTCGGCGACCGCTGCTTTCATTGCCTTCGCTGTCATCCCCTTCGGCCCCACCGTCTCAGTCTTCGGCGTAGAAACACCTCTGCAGTTGACCGACTTCCCCGTCTCGGTTCTTTACGTGCTGGCGATTGCGTCGATCGGTGTCTACGGACTTGTTCTGGCCGGATGGTCGTCGGGGTCCACGTATCCACTCCTCGGAGGCTTGCGCTCTACGGCACAGGTCATCTCGTACGAAATCGCAATGGGTCTGTCCTTCGTCGCGGTCTTCATCTACGCGGGATCGATGTCTACCTCGGAGATCGTGGTAGCCCAGCAGCCCATTTGGTTCGCTGTCATCCTGCTCCCGAGTTTCCTTATCTATGTGACATCCATGGTCGGTGAAACCAACCGTGCGCCTTTCGATCTGCCAGAAGCCGAAGGGGAGTTGGTGGGAGGTTTCCATACGGAGTACTCCTCACTGAAGTTCGCCTTGTTCTTCCTCGCCGAGTACATCAACATGGTGACCGTTTCCGCGCTGGCGACCACGTTGTTCCTCGGCGGTTACTTGGCTCCGTGGCCGCTGTCCCTATGGGAGGGCGCGAACTCTGGATGGCTACCGGTCGTGTGGTGGCTGATCAAGGTGCAGCTGTTCATCTTTGTCTTCATTTGGCTGCGGGGAACATTGCCCCGACTGCGTTACGACCAATTCATGAAGTTCGGCTGGAAAGTGTTGATTCCGGCCGCGTTGGTGTGGGTGGTCATCGTGTCGATCGCGCGTCTGTTCCGCAACGACGTCGCGCTTTCCAACACCGAGTTGTTGTTCATCGGCGCCGTCATCATCGCGACGCTTCTTGGAGGCTCGTGGCTGTTGAGCGCGCGCGCGAATCGGAAGGAACAGCGTCGACTCGACGCGGAAGCGGAGAACGCCCGTCGGGTCAACGAGGTTTTGACGGGGGCCGCAACCGGCCACCCGGTGCCCCCCTTACCCGGCCAACGATTCGAGTACACCCCCCGACGAGCCGCGGTCACGACGGCCGAGGTGTCGTCGTCGCAGGCCATTGATGCCGACGCCGAGGAGGACCCCCATGGCTGAGATGCCACAAGCTGTTCGCGGGTTTGGGGTAACGCTCACAACGATGTTGAAGAAGGTCGTCACTGAGCAGTATCCGGAGGACAAGCAACCGACCAAACCGCGCTTCCACGGTCGACACCAGTTGAACAGGTGGGCGGACGGTCTTGAGAAGTGCGTCGGATGCGAACTATGCGCCTGGGCCTGCCCGGCCGATGCCATCTACGTAGAGGGCGCCGATAACACCGACGAGGAGCGATTCTCGCCGGGGGAGCGGTACGGGCGCGTCTACCAAATCAACTACCTGCGCTGCATCTTCTGTGGCCTGTGCATCGAGGCTTGCCCGACGCGCGCCCTGACGATGACCAATGAGTACGAACTCGCGGACAGCGATCGCGCCGATCTCATCTACGAGAAGGATCAACTCCTTGCGCCGCTGCTCCCCGGGATGGTCCCGCCTCCGCATCCAATGGTTCCGGGCACCTCGGAGCAGGACTACTACGCCAACAAGGTGACTGGCTCCTCACCGGACCAGGGTGAGGCAGTGTGAACGGCGGAGCGGTGGGAACCGGGGAAGCGATCGTCTTCTGGGTCAGTGGCACCCTCGCGGTGATCGGTGCGCTCGGCATGGTGATCTCGAGAAAGGCCGTACACAGCGCGCTGTTCATCGCCCTCACCATGATCAATCTGGCGATCCTCTACGTTGCGAATTCGGCTCCCTTCTTGGGCATGGTCCAGATCATCGTTTACACCGGTGCCGTGATGATGCTGTTCCTGTTCGTCCTCATGGTGGTCGGAGTCGACTCCTCTGACTCGCTCATCGAGACCATCAAGGGCCAGCGGGTGGCTGCTTTTCTCCTCGGAGTCGGCTTCTCCATTCTGCTGATCGCAGGAATCGGCAACGGCTTGATGGAAACGTCCTCGACAGGACTCGACGCGGCCAATGCCGCCCAGGGCGGAAATGTGGAAGGGCTCGCGGCCCTGATGTTCGGTCCCTACCTGATCGCCTTCGAGGTGACCGCCGCGTTGCTGATCACCGCGGCTATGGGGGCCATGATCCTCACGCACCGCGAAAGGTGGATGCCCAAACGAACGCAGCGAGAGTTGTCCCAAGAGCGTTTCGCATCGGGGGCGCACCCGGGGCAACTCCCCCCACCGGGCGTCTACGCGCGGCACAACGCGGTTGACACACCCGCCCTCCTGCCGGACGGAAGCACGAGCGACATCAGTGTTCCGGAGCCCCTCAGGGTCCGTGACGATATCCGGGACGT
>MDTE01142999.1_pt1 | contig 10122 bp, 1 predicted proteins | sample 811231 | NCBI WGS metagenome assembly MDTE01 (sample SAMN05326651, study PRJNA326480) | marine metagenome | isolation source: seawater | place: Indian Ocean: Red Sea | collected 2010 | reverse complement strand
CTATCTCTTACAGCACTCAGCGCCTGCCTAACAAGAAGCTGGCGGGCTATATCCGCTTTACTGACTTCAATGCGGAGGCCGTGCCGAATATCAGAGAGGCCCTCATTGCCCTCGACAAGCAGGGCGTAGATGAGATCCTCCTAGACATACGCGGCAACACGGGGGGCGCCTTCCAGTTTGCTCTGAATATTGGTGGCATGTTGATGTCAGACCGACCAATGGTGACTGCTGCTGGCAAAGCTGGTGACAAAACCGAATTTCGCACGAGTTACCCCGAAGGCGTACTATATAAGAAGCCGCTCGTGATTCTCACCGACGGATTGTCTGCATCTGCTTCGGAGGTGCTTGCCGGTGGGCTGAGAGACAATTGTCGTGCTGTGACTGCTGGAGGTAACACTTTCGGAAAAGGTAAAATCCAAGCGGTCTTTGGCCTTGCAAATGGGGAGGGGCTCATCACGACTGTGGCGCAGTACGTGACACCCAAAGGGCAGGTGATACAAACCAAAGGAATAGCCCCTGACATCAAAGGACCCGAAATGAATGCCTATGTAAAGATGGCTATAGCCTCAGCTGTGGCCACCACTCCAGACCTCTCGGAGATCGACTTTGGCCAGGCCGAGGCTCTGTTGAAGACGTGCCAGCCGGCCAAGTGAAGGGAGAGAGAGGGAGAGATTCGCCTGTTCTAGATTTATATTTTTCATACAGTAGTTGTGGTCAATTGGCATGCAAATAGTCAGTATTGTTATTGTTATCGACAGGAGCTTAGTAAGGGTATTCGCTTGGGTTCAAATCGCTGGTAGATTTGCTCACAGCAAGGAGCTTGTCCCGAACGAGCTTTACTTGGCCATTCGACCCCTTTCTCCTCACCCAGCGCGTCTCTCCTACAGTATTGTTCTCAATCACCGAAATAGCAGTGGTGGCAGAGAGATGGTTAGGAGCATTGATACCACTTGCTTTGCGATAAGACGTCCCCATGGCAACACGCTGTTCCGCATGGGTATTCATATAAGCAGGCCTTGCACCTGGTGCGATGGTCTGCTTGGCTGCAGGGCTGCCATGATTGCTATTGTTGAGTTTTAATTGAGATATGGGGGAGCCTTCAGTGTCCAAGGCTGTGGCAGAAGTGGATGGCACTGTAATACTCGCACTTGTCCTCGTGGGAGGTTTCTCCCCCTTAGACATCTCCGAGTCGATCACGTCCTGGAGAGTCATTATACCGGTAGTTTGAGGCCGCTTCTCTGCGAGACTCGAGCGAATCATCTCCATACTGACTTCGCTGAGCTCAGAGTTCTTGGCATCGCCACCACTCAAAGCCTTCTTGATTGCCTTCATGTCCATGCGCTCCAATAGGGTCTCCTTATGGCGTGCCGCCTGTATCTTGAGGCGGAAGTTGTCACAAGTGTACTTAGATAGCTGTAGTCGCGGTAAGAGGTTCTTGCCACGCTTCTCAAGTTTCACTGACTCCTCGAACAGCACCGCAGACTTCTCTCTGCCTTGCTCCACAACTGCTGACAATTCACGCACCTTCAACAAGAAGGTTTTTTTCTCTGCACGGTCCTTAGGAGCAAGTATCTTCAATCGCTGCCAGTATTGGGGAGTCGCTGCAAATTCATCTCTCTTCAAGGCTGCGGCCACTGTCTGTCTATTTAGACGATCTACCTGTGCTCGTAAGTCACGTGATCGTTCAAGGAGGTCCTCTCCCTCGTCCTCAGTTGCCGTAGCACGCACCAAGCGTTTGCATATTGCTTGAAAATACCACATAGTTAGGGGCATAATGATGTTAATGCCAGTGAGCTTGGATAAGGTTGGGTCATTACGGAAGTGGCGCGATTTCCACAACCGGCGTGCTAGACCTTCAGCACGCCCCGAGGCTGTATGCGTCTCCATCGTGCGCATGCGCAGACAATCAAAGAACTGCTCCTCGCTGGACAAGAGCTCCATCACACTGGTGGGGTCCATCACTGTCTGCGATCCTACGCTAGCTGCGTCACCACCACCAGCAGTACCATTCGCAAACGTGACACCTCCTCCTCCTGGACCTTGGAGAGATCCGTGGCCGATGCTTGACATGTCATCTGCCAACTCGCCAGGTTGTCCTTCTCTTGCACGTGCTTGTTGGGCTCTGTTTGCCTCCAAAGCGGGCAGTGATCCCTCCATTGTGAGCGATTCTTCGTCACGCACACCGCCTCGCTGGAAGGTGGCCATGTTGGGATCGACGATCGGAGGCAAAGTCTTCAGACCGAGGCTGGCATCACCTTGACTGTCAGTGTCTACAAGCATCTTGGGATCCCCATTACCAGGCACATTCAACTCACTCGGAGGGCCCGCTCTGCCACCTAAGTTGACCGCCTTGGTGAACGCATCCTTGACCCAAAAATATGAAAATACGTGTTGATCACGGATTTTTCGCACGATCAGCGTCATACCTGACACCTTACCCTCTGCTTCCACGCCTGTAAATCCGATGACGTAAGCTCGGGGCATGGCTGGATTCTCCGTTTCATCTCTTCCCGCGGACTCGTACTCGTCCTCAAAGTCCAGTCTAGGGGCCTTATCCGTGCCCAAGTACACGGATAGAGAGCTCATACCTGGCCGCTGACCTAGCCATCGTGAGAAGCCTGCAAAGAACATCTTTACACGTAAGCCCAGGATAGCTATTCCTTCGTATACGTACTCGATGCCCATCACAAAGTCGTTTTTGGGGATCACCAGCTCGTGCACAGTCATAGCTGCCCCCTTCCACTTGCCCCTCTTGGGCCCTTCAGTATCAGGCAAACCATCGGCTCCCCACACGACTTGCCAGCCAGTGATGCTAGCCTCCGTAGTGCCATTTACGTCTTGATAATTGACACGAAATTTGGCCATCCTGAATCCACCAGGCAAAGGCTTTTCCAGAGGACTGTACAGAGCGTTATTCAGTGGGTGAGGATCACGGAAACCTTTGCCATCTAGACGTCTCATAAGCCCAGGCATGCACCCATCGTTCAAGTCGGGACAGCAAATATCGACATATTCCTGTGTACCTCTAGCTTCAAAACTGTCCACGAGAATGCGCTGCTCTCGAGTGATCCTTCTATTGGCCCTGTCCTTATAATATTCAAGGAAGGTACGGAACGAAGGAGCACGCCTTGCCTCACGCATGCTATAAAAGGTATACTTTCGATTGTATCGCGTGATGTTAATGAGCATGTTCCTCCTCCTCCTGGAGATGAACCTTTTCTTGATCTGATCCAGGTCGCAATCTATCCTTTTGAGCAGATAAGGCTTGCTGTCCAAGCGTATTTCATACGTCTCCTCCGGGGTCATGACCATTTTTAAGCTGTACCATACCCGCAGCATCAGCTTCACTTCATACAACCTGGCAGCCTTCTCCTCCATCTTTCGCATCAGAATGTCCTCAGTGATGGACATGGACCATCTTTTAAACACCGCAATCAATTCGGCACACACAGCGTACAGCCGCTTGTTGTTAGGGTAGACGGTCTTGACGAAGCCGTGGTGGGCCAGATGATTAGCAAAACCAGGATAAATCTCGAGTTTTCTTTGTACGAAGGGTACGAGGCCAGGGCTGACGTCTAAGCTCTCCTTTTCCACCAATTTGAGCCACCGATTGAAAAAGCACCAGCAGGTGCGGCGACGATAGTAAAGTGGGGCCCTCTCATACAAACTACCTAATCGGCGGCACAATCGGATCCAATTGACCATTTTTTTCCGGTTGTACATAATTTGTGCTCTACGCTCCAACATGGGCATACGCAGCCATCTAAATACCTTCTTGCGCTCTTCCCTGAGTAAGAACTGCTGCACTTCCTTGTAAACCTTCCACAGCACTGCCAACAGGTTGTCCGCCGCGTGGACCTTGAACTGGTCAATGTACTCAAATTCCTTGTCCAAGGCCTGACTGCTATCCACATCCTCCTGCTTGAAAACCTCTAACAGTGTCTCTTTCTGTGCTTTCTCGTCCGAGTCGAACTTGGCACTGACCACATCTGCCTCCTTACTTGCCTTGACAGCCTTATGGCGAACTTCTATGCTGATTTTTAACATTTCTTCAGCGCGATGGAACTCAGTATCTCTGTCCTCTCTATCCCACTCCAAGAAGTTGGGTGGCTTGAAGGCCTCAATACCTGCCTCCGCATCAGCTTTTGCCTTGGCCTCCTTCTCCAGTCTCTTCGTCCTCCTACTCCTCTTCTCAGCAGCAGTTAGCTCTCGGTCGAAGTCAAAGTCCATATCTTCATCTCTGTCCAGTTTTTCCTTGATTTCATGTGCAATATCGCGCCATTTCATCATTTTATCCATACGGTGCGCTTTCGCACTAGCATAGACACGTTCTGCATCTGTTTGGTCGGCAACATCGATCTTAGCCGGATCACGGAGCATCCATGACAGCAAAGCCATAAAGCAGCGCTTTTTGACATTGCGTGCATGGTTATATTGAGAACTACGAGCACTCTTAGTCACTTTGGCGTGAACACGGATATGCCGGAAAGCCTTGTGAATAAGCTTGTGATAGCGCATAGACCACTCACACAAATTCCAATTGTCGACAATGGCGTAACGTCTAGCAAGCACGAAGACTTTCTCGAAGATATAATCATCCGCTTCGCCCAAGAAGTCCACGTCAGTGGGACTCACAAGCTCTGGGATCTTGTCTCTATAGGCCTCTATCAGACACGTTGGAGTGAATGCCTCCTCCTCCCCATCGCTGTCAATGTCGTTACCGTAGTAGCGCGGTGCAGGTGTGTAAATAAAGGGTTTGAGCGATACGGTTGGAGCACGCTCTGCCTCCTCAAGCTCCTGCTTCTTCTGTTTCTTGCTCTTCTTCTTACTTTTTTTGCTACTCTTGCTACTTCTGCCACTCCTGCCGCTGACCTGAGAGTTATTCTCGCTCTCAGCTTCCTCGTGCTCGAGAGCCTCCTTTGCCTTGGCCTTGCGCTCGCCATTACTGGGCACTCTCTTGATAGGCTTACTCTCTAGATTAGAAGTATCCCCAGCTTCAGCAGCAGCAATGGCAACAGGATCCATTAGGAAGTGGTTGCGGAATAGTGAAGATAGATTGCAAATACGCGAGTGAAGGGTTTTCTTGTAGAACCAAACCATCTTCCAAATCAAGAAGGGTGTTACCTTACGCATGAAGATCTTGTGCTTGTATGTAACAATGCCATATTTGTACCATTTGGCACGCAATTTCGTTCGACGGCGTGTCCAGCGTCGCCACCAGCACAGAGAAATGCGTGTACGGTACGTGAGTACCATGTGGTTGAAGTCATCCGCCGTGTCCCTCAAGGCCTTCTCGGAAACATACACCCCTTTCCAGCCTCTAAACACTCTCATCATGTTGAGCGTAGGATATAAACGCTTAGCCAGGAATGTGCCCTTTTCCTTGGCTGTGCGGGAGGCTGCTGCCCAGCGATGCCAAACGTAAAATGGCCAAAAATTGATCCGGAATCGCTCTCTGCGACGCTTAGCATTCTTAGTGTACACGTGCCAAGCTACCAGCTTTCGCCAACAGAAGTTGCGCGTGTCGTAGACATGTCGAATAAAGACACTCCAGGTCTTGAAGTGTAACGACTTGACGGCACGAAAGATCTTGGTCCACTTAGCACGAGCCATGGTGTAGCGCCACCTCCTCTTGAAGCCTCGGAAGAAAGCCTGTAGTCGCGTGACAGCATAGCATTGCAGCAACTCGATCACATCCCGATATGCCATGCCATTCAACCCCTTGCCATAGCTCACTACCTCTCTAATCAGCTTTAGAACAGGCAGTCGATTGGCCTTCGTCGTGTGGATGAGGATGCGGAATTGGCCATCGTAGCCTACAGCGCCATCTTTGACCCTTCTCTTGGCCTCGCCTGCTTCTTGCTCGTTGTCCTTCAGCTTCTTCAGCACCTCCTCTTTCTTGTTTTTGTTGTCGTCTGAGGGAGACTTGGACTCGTCAGAGGCTGCTCCTCCTGTGATGGAGGTGGTGGTGGCGACGGAGGGAGAGGGGGAGGTCTCAGGCCCCTTCGAAACCCTCGTAGAGCTAGCACCAGGGCTGCCCTTGTTGCTCTTCATGAACATACGCTGTTTCTGCCGCATACGTTCCTCTTCCTCTCTCACCCCTTTCTTAACGCACTCAGGGAATGCGTCAAGGCCGATGAGAGCAATGTTCTCCTCAGCCACCCGGACATCAGAGGCAGCGTGATGATCAACATAGGCCCTTTCACAGTACACGATGAGGTCTTTTATGGTTTTGAGACGATGGAATAACAGAGGTCCCTTGGGAAACTGCACTTCGCTCCTAGTGCGATCGAAGTCGGAAATCATCTTGGCCATGCGCAACTCTACTTGCTTCTTCAGCTCCTCCTTCTTCTCCCTCTCGGCCACCATCTTCTTTACAAAGGCCGCCTTTTCTCCTTCTAGTGACCTAAACACCTTCTCTCTCTCCTCCAAATCGGCGGGAAACACTGCATTTAACAGTACTTCTTGCGACACAAGGGGCTCCTCGTCCTGCATCAGCTCCCCTAGCTCTTCCAAAAGCTCTTCCTCCTGCTTGAGGCCCTTGCCATTGTTCGGTCCCAGTACTATCCTCAATGCCGCAAGACGCCTAGATTTGAGAATATCATACTCAGTGCAACCGAACGACTCATAAAGTTGATTCAGATCTTTGTACGAGCACCTCACTTGGGGACTGCACAATGTACCAGTGAGGTGGCTCAAGTAGAGGGCATTATATTTTTTAGGGTGACTCAGACCATTGGAGTCAATCACATACTCCACTTTCCTATGAGCCGACTTGACGAATCTTTGCTCAATGGTAGTCCATGCTACCATCACCTTTCGATTCATATGGCCTTGTACGAACCTGCCTAAATCCATCAGAGTCGCACGCGTCTTGCTGGTCAACTCGATTTTGGGCTTCATGATGTCCGCTACAGAGCTTAGGCTTTGACTATGGCTAAGACTGCTTGCACTAGGCTTCTTTCCTTCCTGTGCACGTAAGAAGGGGTTGGTCTTGTCACTCTTACTCTTTGGCCTGCTCTCCTTCGGGCTGCTGGGCACCGACTTCATAGCGCCCGCTGAGTCGGCATCCTCCTTGCGCTGCTCCGCTGCCGCCTGCTCGGACACTTTCTGTCTCTGCTGCTGCTGCTGTGGGCTACTGGCTTGCTGGGACTGCGTTATCTTATCGTCAACCTTCTCTTCCATGACTCCCCTTGCAGGCAGAAGGTCACCCTCACTGGAGGCGAGGACGAGGGAGGCTCTCTCCGAGGAGAAGCTTCTGTCCGCGTCCCTGTACTGGTCGATCAAATCCAGGCTAGACTGCGACATCTCACTCTCATCCAAAAACCCTGCTTCCTCGCTCTGCAATGATCCTGTGTCATCGTCATCGCCCGCAGAGTTGAGGCGCGCATTGAATTTGGCTCTCACGAACTTCTCTGCAAGGGAGTCCAACTCCGCTTCGTCCGTCTCAGCATCGAGGGCCTCAAGCGAGCCCCCTAGTTCCAGCACTTTTTCCTTCTCCTCCATAGTCAGCTGTGCTGAAAGTGGCCTCTCTTCGTCGAATTCTCCTCCATGGCCCCACAGCCTAAGCTTGCCCCCTGACACGGCGGCGTTGCTCAGCGGCTTGTTGAAAAGCTTCACTGAGGAGCCTGAAGAGCCATGCTGTGGGTCCTCACTGGCCCAGCTGTGATCATCTGTCTCAGTATTTGGTATGATGGATGACTGCATACTCAGCGTCTGCCGAAGACGCGCCATAGCCTCCGCCTTGATTCTCACGCGATTACCCCTCATCTCAACAGGCGACTGCAAGTCCAAACCCCTAAATTTGTCAACCGCATAGTCCTCAGACATAGTATCAGTACTTGCCGACACTTCAACAATGATCTTCTTGCCCTTGGCCCTCACAGGGGACGTAGTGGCACTGGAGCGAACCGGCGCCGTCCCGCTGAAGCCCGATTCCACACTCCTAGGAGAATCATCCAACAAAATACTTTGCTGGTTAACACTTGGAATAAAGACCTCATGTTCAGAGGTATGGACCTCAATCTTTGGCAGATAACGCGGGTCCACCACGGGCTGCTGAGTCCGCTGCGAAGCCTTGGCCTGCTTTCGTGCCGTCCTGTCCATCTGTAGTCTCTTTTAGCAGATCACCGTCTTACTAATCATCATTACTAGTATTCTTGAGCCGTTGCGATATCGTCCTAAGTCTCACAGTACGTCAGTGGATCGCTTCGCAACGAAACATATGACCGCGGCTCGAGCGTGCAAGATATGCTCAGTTCTAAATGAGTGCCGCCACACCTGAGGTAAGTGATCGCAGGTCAAGGGCAGTCACTGTGAACTCTCTTGACGATGGATCGGATCTAACGACCTACAGCCATGGGGGAGCACACGCGCTGGCCAACCTCGATTTGCTTCGAGAGGACCCGATGAGCTTTATTTACGCGTGGCGCGGTACAGCCGTCCTTTTTAGTTTCACGTGGACTTTGATTATAGCAGTTTGCGTGGCTGTTGTGGAGTGGGCGCCCGGAATCACAGCTGCCTACGTGCTGAATTGGAAGTACAACCTCCTGATCAATTGGGTGGAAGAGGCGGGATGGGGCCCGATGTTTGGCTTCAATCTCCTTATTTCACTTGGTTGTGGACTCGCTGCCACAGCTTGTTCCTATATCGGTGGCCCAGGGGTGCCAGGATCGGGGTTGCCTGAGCTGATCTCGTTCTGCTCGTGTGGATATACTATGGAGCCTCAGTTCTTCAGCCTCAAAACTATGATCTTCAAGAACTTATCCATGACCTTTGTGTTGGTAGCAGGGGTGTGTGTAGGCAGAGAAGGCCCAGCTATTGCTATCGGGGCTGCTACGGCTCATATGGTGGGTAAAATGCTCAACATGGCGATCTACGGGCTTGTGCAGAGTAATCCTCGCTTGAATGAGACACTGAGCCAATTGAGCGTAGGGGACTTCAGTGGGCCCTTTTCTGGCCAATTTATGCACGAAATTGTCCATATTGGAGCCTCGTCTGGATTTGCTTGCGCCTTTTATGCGCCTATTGGTGGCGCTCTCTTCGTATACGAAGAAGTCGCTTCACACTGGACACAGCACCAGGAAATGACCTCGAGGGTCTTGTTTGGTGTTGCCATATCAGTTGCCTTAGACTTGTCTTTCAGTAATGCATTCACGTCAGATGCACACACATTATACGAGTCTATTGTCATCTATGACCGGACGCACTTCCAATTAGATCTTGCGTGGCATTACGCGGATGCCCCCTTCTACACGCTCATGGCCATCTACATTGGCTTGCAAGTAGGCATCCTGTCCAAGTTCGCCTTGTGGTGCAGCAAAGTACATGACAGCATGAACACTGTGCCTAAGAAAGTCGGTCTATACATGCTCCTGGTCGTGGCCACTTGTCTACTCATGTCAGCTGCCCCTGCAGTGTTGGTGAGATGCCACGATATGCCTAATGACACATACTATGATTCAGTCACTGGAGTCAGACGATTCATTCAGTTCAATAATTGTCCTGATGGCGAATACAATGAGATGGCCTCTTTGACCCTTGCCACTAGTGAGGATGCCATCAAACACCTGTTTAGTCGTGATGACTTCATCTTCAGCCTCAGCGTGTTATTGTTATACAATGTCATTTACAGCTTGATGTTCAGCTGTGCTATGGGATCATGGGCTGCTGCAGGGAATTTTACTCCAAATGTTGTCATGGGTGCTGTTGTAGGAAGGTTCTTTGGCCATCTTGCTCAAGCCTCACTACCTGGCCGCGTGTCTGCTCCAGGCGTTTACGCTGTGGTTGGAGCGACTTGTCAGCTCGTGTCTTGGACAAGAGCTATTCCAGCCGTGGTAGTGACGATGTTCGAAGTCACTAGTGATACATCTAATGTGATCCCCATGCTGATCTTCAGCATGCTCTCCCGCTCCATTACCAACCTCTTTGGACTTGATGGATGGGCACACTCGGTGTTCCATGAAAATGCCAGTCTACCCAAGCACAAGGTCAGGCCTCAGTATTGGAGGGACAATGAGACTCTGCCTGCAGAAGATAGAAAAGTGTTTGACCATGGGCATGGACACGGGGGTAATAGAAGCGACGAAGTCGTGGAGGATGGTACCGGTGGTGGTGGTGGTG
>MDTE01142953.1_pt1 | contig 10122 bp, 6 predicted proteins | sample 811231 | NCBI WGS metagenome assembly MDTE01 (sample SAMN05326651, study PRJNA326480) | marine metagenome | isolation source: seawater | place: Indian Ocean: Red Sea | collected 2010 | reverse complement strand
TGAATATTCTGAAGAAGTACGGGAATCTTTCGGTTAGTGTCAATATTCATTGTTCCTCGTATAGTGCGAAGGCTAGATACGAGTTGCTGTAACCAGCTAACTTCTAGTACAGCAATGTTATCAATAAGTGCATGATCCCCAGTAGGATATGCTTGTGTCATAATGCTGCTAGAAGGTCGTTGAACAATTCTTGGGGCTATATTCTGCCAGAGGGCTTCGGTGATATATGGCATCAGCGGGTGCAGGATGCGTAAAGATCCGTCAAGCATATTGAGCAAAGTTAGTTGAATTCCAACACGTTTTTTTCCAGAAATTAATGGGTCTGCTAATTCGATTTTAGCGATCTCTAAGTACCAACTACAAAGCTCGTTCCATATGAAGGCGTAGATAGACTGGGCAACTTGGTCAAATCGGTAATGTGTAAATGATTCATCTACCTCTTGCGCAACTGACTGGAATCTTGAGGTGATCCACTTCTCGATAGTTCCCAATTCGTGATCGTAAGTGTTAGGCATATCGTCAGTGTTGATTAGTACAAATCGTGTGGCATTCCAGAGCTTATTGCAGAAATTTCTATAGCCTTCGATTCGTCCTAAGTCAAACCTAATATCTCGACCGTGAGTGGCCATGCTAGCGAAAGTGAATCTTAGAGCATCTGTGCCGTATGAGGGTATTCCATTGGGGAAATGACGTTTTGTGTCGTTTGTAATCTTTTGCGCCATTTTGGGTTGCATTAAGCCTGATGTACGTTTATGGATTAGTTCGTCTAGCTTAATGCCATCGATCAGATCAAGTGGGTCAAGTACATTTCCTTTTGACTTCGACATTTTCTGCCCGTCTCCGTCTCGTACTAGGCCATGTACGTAAACATCTTTAAAGGGGACCGAGCCAGCGAATTTCAACCCAAACATAATCATTCTCGCTACCCAGAAAAATATGATGTCAAAACCAGTGACCAATGTACTTGTCGGATAAAAGGTTTTCATTTCAGACGTTTTTTTTGGCCATCCTAATGTTGAGAAAGGCCAAAGAGCTGAGGAAAACCAGGTATCAAGCACATCTTGATCTTGCTGCAGGTCAACGGTATGCCCATGCTTCTGCCTTGCTTGCTCCTGGGCTCCGTTTTCATCTTTAGCGACAAAGATATTGCCAAACTTGTCATACCATGCTGGAATGCGATGACCCCACCATATCTGGCGTGAAATACACCAATCTTCTATGTTGTTCATCCATTCATAGTATGTTCGACTCCAATTGGCTGGAACAAACTTAATCTGGCCAGATTCGACAGCTCTTATTGCAGGTTTTGCGAGGGGGGCCATCTGGACAAACCATTGATCTGTAAGATATGGCTCTACTACCGACTGAGATCTATCCCCTCGTGGGACCATAAAGCGATGTTCATCTATTTGCTCTATCAATTCTAGTTCTTCCAGATCTTCAAGCATCTTCCTTCTTGCTTCGTATCGGTCTAGCCCATGGTAAGGTGAGCCAGGAAGCCGTATTGATGCGTTTTCGTCTAGGACGTTGATTATCTCCAGGTGATGGCGTTGCCCGACTTCATAATCATTGAAGTCATGAGCCGGAGTTATTTTTACGCAACCACTGCCAAAATCAGGATCAACATAGTCATCCATAATTACTGGAATAATCCGATCTGCTAATGGGAGGTGTGCACTTTGCCCTATGTAATTCTTGTATCGATCGTCATCTGGATGTACAGCAATAGCAACATCACCAAGCATTGTTTCTGGTCGAGTTGTTGCGACAACCAAATAATCAGAGCTATCAACCAGGGGATATCTTAGATGCCATAGGTGTCCAGCTTCTTCTTCTGAAATAACTTCCAGGTCGGAAAGTGCTGTATGCAGGACTGGATCCCAATTTACGAGTCGCTTACCCCTGTATATTAGGCCCTCCTGATAGAGCTGTATGAATACATCTTGGACAGCTTCTGACAGATCCTCGTCCATGGTGAATCGCTCACGAGTCCAGTCTGCTGATGCACCCATTCGTCTAAGTTGTGACGTAATAGTTCCACCGGATTGTTTTTTCCATTGCCAGACACGTTCAATAAAATTATCTCTAGTGAAATCGTGACGAGTGAGTCCTTCTGATTCGAGTTGTCGTTCCACTACCATTTGCGTCGCTATTCCAGCATGGTCGGTGCCTGGTTGCCATAGTACATTCTCTCCCCTCATGCGATGGTAACGAATTAAGGCATCCATTATCGTGTCCTGAAATGCATGGCCCATATGCAGACTGCCCGTTACATTGGGAGGTGGAATGACGATACAATATGGATTTCCTACACCTGATGGCAAGAACAGTCCGTCAGCCTCCCATTGCCTATAAAGTTTTTTCTCAATTTCGTGGGGCGTGTAGCCTTTGTCTAGTTCTATTTCTATCATGTTACTTTTTGTTGCGATAAAATTGAAACGACCGCAAAGTATAAATCAACACACCAAAAGCAGACTAAGGATGCTCAAGATAGTTAATCGGTATCGAGCCAATTACGAAGCTCAGCAGTTACAGCATCAGTCAGTTCGTCCCGAAATACATCATCCAACTCTTCCCCGCTACGCTTACTAACTTGCTGTTCTATTAGCATGACTAATTGGCTGGCTAGATCATCAATTGGGAAGCCAGAATGTACAGCATCTGACTCTAGATGTGGTTGGCTTTTGACAGTTGTAGATTGGTCATTGATATTGAAATCACTTTGCCTGAGGTTTGGTAATTGATAGTCGGTAAGTAAATCGAGGTCTTCAGCTTCAGAGATTTGCGGTTGTTGCTCCGGAATTTCAAACATGTCTCTTGTAGTATACGATTCTTCAACGACATCATTCACCACTGGTATATCTTCAAGCTCTGATTGCGTTTGTTGCTTGGTTAGTTTAGGCGTTTCAATATTGGATAATTCATCTTGCTCCCAATTCTCAGTTTGTTCGCTTGATATAGGCCCAATCAAATTTCCTACGCGAATTAGCTCTTCTATCAGATTTTTTCGGGATCGATTCACGATGTATCTCAGTAGGTAATGTTTGATTAGCTTTCTATCTTGTGAACGTATGGTTCGATGCCGTGAGCTTTATAGTACTTATAATGTATTCTACCTAAAGTTTTTTCTTCATCTGAGGGTCCAATAATTTCAACAATCCTGGGATATCGAGCGAACTCTGCTACTGGCTCGTCTGCAATCGAGATGAATACGTCAATGTCGTCGCTATTAGGTGGGAAAGTACCGATCACAACAGGCGAATCTTCCTCACAGCTATCCTGACAAAAATGGTGTGGAATAAAACTGCTTTGTGAAAATGTCCATAGCAAATCATCCAGCATCTTTGCGTTTTCCATATTATTAAGATGCAAGAATACCTTATTCCCAGATCGGTACGCCTTGTCAGTTATTCTACAGGCTAGCGTATAACGACCTCTGTTCTCATGTTTTTCTAGGATATAGAAGTCAACGCGTGTTGAAGCGCTCATTCCTAGCTATTTGCTTGGGATTGAGTTTTGGCCCGCTCAATCAGGAATTGCGTAAGCAATCTGACTGGTCGTCCCGTAGCACCCTTTTGAGCACCGCTTTTATAAGCAGTTCCAGCTACATCTAAATGCGCCCAATTTAGATCTTCCGTGAACCGAGCAAGGAAGCAGGCAGCCGTAATCGCCCCCCCACCGGAACCTCCAATATTTTGGATATCTGCGAAAGGGCTATTAATCTGTTTTTGATATTGATCCCAAAGCGGTAATCGCCAAGCATAGTCGCCACTAACCTCTCCTGCTTGAAGGATTTCAGATGCAAGCTTGTCATGCTTTGAGAATAGACCGCTTGCTGGATCACCAAGAGCAACCACACACGCACCAGTCAATGTTGCTATATCGATGACGACATCAGGGTTATAGCGTCGTGCATAGGTTAGTGCGTCGCATAGTATAAGCCTGCCTTCGGCGTCAGTATTCAGAATTTCAATTGTTTTCCCAGACATGCTGGTTACAATGTCGCCTGGTTTATTTGCAGCTCCATCTGGCAGGTTTTCAGAGCTCGGCACAATGCCGATTACGTTTAGTGGTAGTTTGAGTTCTGCTGCTGCAACTAATGTACCAAATACGCTTGCTCCACCACACATGTCATACTTCATTTCGTCCATCTTACCTGCTGGTTTTAGCGATATACCGCCCGCATCAAATGTCAGACCTTTGCCAACAAGTGCTATTGGTGCCATATTTTTTGGCCCACCGCGATATTCCATAATAATCAGTTTTGCTGGTTCGCGGCTGCCACGGGATACAGACAATAGTGAACCCATTTTAAGCGTCCGCATTTGTTGTTCATTAAGTATTGATACTTTTAGTTGATGACTGCGCTGTAATTTGCGTGCCTGTGCTGCAAGATATGATGGCGTGCAAATATTTCCAGGAAGATTAGCTAAGTCACGTGTTAATTCAACTCCTTGTGATATAGCTTTCCCCTGATTGATATATTTTCGAACTTGGGTTGCATCTTGTTTGTTTGTCAGGGGGAACAGTATGGTCTCCGGAAAGGTTTTCTTTAGTTGGGACTTATTGCTTTTTAGCTTGTTGAACTGGTAGCAAAAATCCGAAAAAGTTTCAACGATTATTCGTATTCGTTCTTCCAGTTTCCTTTTTTCGACATTACCTTCCGCTAATGTGAGTACCACAGTCGTTATCCCGGCGTCCTGGAGAGCTTTGGCAGTTGATTGCACTATGTCAGTAAATGCATCAGTGTTGAGCTTTTTCTGGTCACCAAGCCCAACAAGTAGTAGTCGCTTAGCGCGCAAGTTGGTACCACATGGCACCATTAGTGTCTGGCCGCATTTACCCGCAATATCGCCTCGCTTGAGAAGGCTCTTTATTAGTCCGTTACTAGATCGATCTACCTTTGTTGCAGTTGGGGTTAATCTTCCGTCAGCGTAAACACCGATAACGAGACAGTCAGTTGAAATTCCTAGGGAATCCGAAGTTTTAATGGTGTGTTTGATCATTTTGGTCTATTCAGCTTATATGAGTGTGGTTGTTAGAAATCATCAAATCTGCATTGCTATTGAAAAATCCGTACAATGTAGGTGTATTATCCAGCCTAATTACTGATTCTATCAAAGTAGCTTCTTTATTTTTCTAACTTTTGATCCTCCATCGCGCATTTTATCGGGAAGTACTGCAGAATACCGGCGCCGTCGGCTTGCTCATCTTGTTTGTGTTTCTGGTAATTCGGGTAGTGGGCTTTCTTCGCTTGGCTGCAGAGGGCATTATTCCAACTAATAGCGTTCTTTTGTTGATATTACTGCGCCTGATTAGCCACTTAGATATTATTGTGCCTTTGGCTGTCTTTGTAGCCATGCTCTTAGTTCTAGGACGATGGGCAAGAGATCGAGAGTTGATAGCAGCAGCAGCAGCAGGCATTGGTATAAGCAGTTTTATACGACCGACGCTATCTCTCTCTTGTGTATTAGGCATTTTTGTAGCAGTATTTTCACTGTACCTTTCTCCTTTGGCTGTTCAGAAAGGAGACAGCGTGCAACACGAATTTCGACTTCGCAGTGATGTCACTGCTATTTTGCCAGGAGTTTTTACCGAGAATGTAGGGGGCGATGGGGTATATTTCGTGGAAACACATAACTCCGATACCAACACGTACCATAACATTTTTGCTTGGGGTGGTGTGCAAGGTGTTGAGAGTGTTGTGGTTGCTGCGAGTGCACAACATTTGCCAGCTGATGATGAGAATGTGATTAACCTAGAATTGAATGATGGTGCGCGTTATGATGTTACGCTGGGCGAAACTGTCCATCAGTCAATCACTTTCAAAAGATATGTTTTATCTATTGATAATCGTGGAACACCGGCCACTCGTAATCGGTTAGAGGCATGGCCCTTATACATACATGAGATTCAAGATAGTGAGCGGGATTTGTTTCATCATGTAGGGAAACGGCCTGACGGTACAAAAGGCGACATCACCATTAGATCGGAATTGCACTGGAGATTATCAAAAATTGTGCTACTTCCAGTGATAATGTTTCTGGCGCTCGCATTGGGGTACGGTATACACGGCAGAGCTCGTACTGCTACGATGGTGGTCGCGCTTGTGACCTACTTTGCTTATGCAACGATCGGAGGCTATTTGGTAGCATATGCGCGAAACATTAAGGGCGATGCCCCACTTATATCACTTTGGATCGTGCACGCTGTTTTTCTTGCGCTCGCGATTTATGTATTTCAACGCCGTTCCAGAAATCTGAACATAGGTTTAAGCATATATCAACGGAATGATTAACTAGTTATGCGGATATTGGATCGGTATATAGGTGGTGTAATCGTTCGTCAGTCTTGCTTGGTGTTTTTAGTTTTGGTAGGCCTGTCGCTCTCTATGATTTTTATTGAAGAGCTAGCTTTAGTCGGTAGTGCAAACTATACGCTGGGTTCGGTTCTTCGCTTTGTCGCGCTTAGCGTTCCCCGTATTACGTACGATATGTTCCCAATGATCGCATTAATTGGAGCCATTCTTGGGCTGTCATCCCTTGCTTCTGGTTCAGAGCTAATTGTTGTGCGTGCTAGTGGTGTATCAATTGCGAGAATCACCGGTGCTGTGTTCAAGATTGGTGCTGTTTTTCTACTGGCTGCTATTGTTCTCGGCGAAGTTATAAGCCCATGGAGCGAAAGCGAAGCGCAGCGTGGCCGAGCACAGGATCTTGAAAGTAGCATCAATCATAATAGGGTTTATGGATTCTGGATGCGCGATGGCCACGAGGTTGTGAATATCCGAGAAGTTCTCCCGGATCTAAGTTTATCGAAAATTAGAATCTTTGATTTTGATCAAGATCGTCGCCTTATTGAGGTGAGATTAGCTGAAGAGGGGCGCCATCACCAGGAAGGCTGGCGCCTCTATAACATTAAGAAAACTACGTATCTACCCCATGGGGGCGCAACTGAGGAAACTTTTGACGAAACCGATTGGGACACGGCTATAACACCACAGATGATGGGCGCCTTTATGATTACACCGGATCAGCTGTCTGTCCGACAGTTACGACGATATATAACTTACCTTAGGGCAAATAATCAGGATTTAAGACCCTATGAACTGGCATTATGGCAGAAACTCAGTTTGCCGCTGTCTACTGCGGTTATGGTGATCTTGGCTATTCCATTTGTATTTGGAAGCCTCAGAGTCGCGGGCGGCACCGGACGAAACCTGTTCATTGGGATTATTGTTGGCATATTTTTTTATATTACGAATAAGGCCTTCGGCTATATTGTGTTGGGTTATGAGGCCTGGCCAACGTTTGCTGGAGCAATGTTCCCGACTGCAGTTCTCTTTATTGTCGCTTTGTTAATGTACCGGCGCGTCGCATAGCAGTGTTTGAAACCACTAAGCTTAGCAGTATCTATTCTGTGGCCGTCTAGACGTATTCTTGATATTTCTCTAGGTGGCGGACAGGGGTGCTTAAAGCATCTCGCCGGAAGGGGTCGCCAAGTTCCCGTGTGCACATTATTTCAATGACCGTAGTGATCCCAGCATTCATTTGCATATCTATTGCCTGATGAAGCGCTTTTCCAACATCTTCTAAATTGCTCACTTTAATGCCCTCAGCTCCCATGGCATTTGCTATTGCGACAAAATCTTGTCCTTCCAGTTCATCTGCAATAAATCGACGTCCATAAAAATCCACCTGATTCTTTTTCTCTGCACCCCACTGCCGATTGTGAAATACAACAGCAGTAACAGGAATATTATGACGCACACAGGTCATGGTTTCGACCATACTCATGGTCCAAGCCCCATCACCGGCATAAGCAATTGCTGGTCTATGGGGTGAAGCAACTTTTGCTCCAATTATTGTTGGCAATGCATAGCCGCAGTTACCGAAACTCATAGGTGCAAAGAAACTTTTGCCATTTTCAAAGCGTAAGTAGCTGTTGGCGACGGAATTTATATTGCCGATATCGGTTGAAATCATGGCGTCCCGTGGCATAGCTTTTTCCAGCTCACGCAATACTTGGCGTGGATGCAAATCACCTTCCTCAGCTTTCTCAATCATAGAAAGACTCCAGTCATCTGTTTCATGAATCCAGGTGTCAAGGTCATGTTCCCAGAGCTTCTTTTCCTTTCGGATTTCTTCCATGCGTGTATCTCGATTCTTGTCACAGGCCATTATGCGTTGATTCATAAGCATTTCGAGCGCATTTGTAGCGCTTTTAGCATCACCACAAATACCGACAGAGATATTCTTAACTAAGCCCAGCATCCTATGATCCGCATCAATTTGTATAATTGCCGCGTCTGTTGGCCAGTAATCAATACCATATTGCGGCAAGGTTCCAAATGGGCCGAGCCTAGTGCCAATAGCAAGAACAGCATCAGCTTGCCGAATCAATTTCATAGCAGCTTTTGATCCTTGGTAGCCTAGGGGCCCACACCAGAGGTCATGACTAGCTGGAAAAGAATCGTTGTGCAGGTAACTGTTTACAACTGGTGCACCGAGTCGCTCGGCAAGCGCCTTAACGTCGTCAATGGCGTTACCTATCACGACTCCACCCCCTGAGAGAATGACAGGAAATTCTGATTTTGAAAGGATATCAGCGGCGGCAGTTAGGCTATGGGATCCCCCTGGCCCACGGTCGAGGCGCTTAGGCTGCGGAATTTCTGTTTCAATATCCCCATAAAAGAAATCTCGGGGAATATTTAACTGCGTTGGCCCCATCTCAGACAGCGCACGATCAAAACATCGACCTGTGTATTCCGCCATGCGTGCTGGATTATTGACGTGTCCTTGGTATTTCGTAAACTCTTGGAACATTGGGAGTTGATTTGTTTCTTGGAATCCTCCTAAGCCAATTCCTAAGCTACCTGCCTCAGGAGTTACTATCACGACTGGAGAATGTGCCCAATAAGCAGCCGCAATGCCTGTCACACAGTTACTTATTCCTGGTCCATTCTGGCCTATACAAACTCCATGTCTTCCGCTTACGCGAGCATATCCATCAGCCATATGGGCTGCGCCTTGTTCATGTACAACAGGTATGAATCGGATGCCTGCAGGTTCAAAAATATCCATTGCATCCATGAATGCAGAGCCCATGATGCCAAATATATCAGTGACCCCATGAGCCACCATGGTCTCAACAAAAGCTTCACTAGGTGTCATTTTCGGCATGTCTTAAGTCCTTTTCAAAAGATGTGCATTTGCTAGACTAGAATCCTAGCGCATCTTCGGGCGATACGAAATCATATCCCAGAGATTTCGCAACTTCAGTACAGGTAATCAGGCCTTTATAAATGTTAAGGCCATTTCTCAGGTGCTCATCAATACGCAGGGCATTCTCATATCCCAGGTCTGCAATCGACAAGACATGAGGTAGTGTTGCATTGTTTAGCGCAAATGTTGACGTGCGTGGTACACCACCTGGCATATTTGCAACACAGTAGTGAACAACATCATCTACAACATAGGTCGGATCGTCATGTGTTGTTGGGCGGGAGGTTTCACAACACCCACCTTGATCGATTGCGACGTCTACTATCACTGAACCAGCTTTCATATTCGCTACCATTTCTTTGTGCACCAACTTGGGTGCCGCAGCTCCGGGCAACAACACACCGCCAATAACAAGATCAGCTTCAAGCACGTGTTTTTCAATTGCGTCTCTCGTTGAATATACAGTATTGGTACTTCTGCCGAATTGTCGCCAGTGAGCTTCTAATGCTTCTGGATTCCGATCAATTACCCAAACATCGGCGCCCATGCCCACGGCGATATGGGTGGCATGTGTTCCAACAACCCCAGAACCAAGTATGACAACTTTGGCGGGGTCTACCCCTGGCACGCCTCCTAATAGCATACCCCGACCACCATGAGGATTCTCGAGACAATAAGCACCCGCCTGAATTGCCATTCGACCTGCAACCTTGGACATCGGTGCTAGTAGCGGTAGACCACCCTGGCTTGATGTCACAGTTTCGTAAGCAATGCAGATAGCATTACTTTTTACAAGGTCTGCGGTTTGTGTTGGATCTGGGGCGAGATGCAGATAGGTGAATAAAATTTGTCCATCTCTTAGCATCCTTCGCTCTTCGGGTTGCGGTTCTTTAACCTTTAC
>MDTE01001699.1_pt1 | contig 10122 bp, 12 predicted proteins | sample 811231 | NCBI WGS metagenome assembly MDTE01 (sample SAMN05326651, study PRJNA326480) | marine metagenome | isolation source: seawater | place: Indian Ocean: Red Sea | collected 2010 | reverse complement strand
TGCAGTTTTAGATCTATTGTATCCGCTATCAAAAGCTATAATACTATTTTTTTCAAATTTAATTTCTTCTTTTATTCTTTCAAAAATTAAAACATTGGCATCGACAGCCATACCAACTGTTAAAATTATACCTGCTATTCCAGGTAAGGTTAATGTTGCTTCAAATAAAGTTAAAATACCTACTAATAAAAATAAATTACTGATTAGTGCAAAATTAGCTATTAGTCCAAAGACTTTATATTTAAAAAACATAAAAATTATTACTAAGAAAAAACCAATAATTAGAGCAAGTATTCCAGCATCTATAGAATCTTGACCTAAATCTGGACCTACTGTTCTTTCTTCAATAATATTTAAAGGTGCTGGTAGAGCACCTGATCTTAAAAGCAAAGCTAAATCTGTAGCAGATTGAAAAGTAAAACCACCTGTAATTTGTCCAGATCCTCCAACTATAGAGTCTCTTACTACTGGAGCACTGATAATTTTACCATCTAAAACAATTGCAAGTCTTTTTCCTATGCCAGATGATGTTGCTTTACCAAATCTTTTTGCCCCAACTCTATCCAAAGTAAATGTAACTACCGTTTGATTGGTTTGATTGTCCATATTTGGTTTAGCATCAACAAGATTTTCACCACTTATAATTATTCTTTTACTAACAATTAATTCTTCAGATCCATCTTCGAACTGAATAATCTCAGTTCCGAAAGTAGATTCTTCATTTTGAGATACGAATCTAAAACTTAAATTTGCAGTTTTTCCCAACAAAGATTTTATTCTCATTGGATCATCTAAACCAGGAAGCTCAACTAAGATTCTGTCTTTACCTCTTCTTAAAATGTTTGGTTCATTTGTTCCAACTTCGTCAACACGTCTTCTTACAATTTCTATAGCTTCCTCTAAAGATGAATTTTTAAGTTCTACCAAACCATATTTAGAAAATTTAAGAAAAAATATATTATCTTTAACCTCATAATCATATTTATGTGATTTAAATCTTTGATAATAAGGATTTATATCACCTTCTTTGTCTTGAAGATCAGATTCAAATTTATTTACAAACTGATTTCCAAGTTCAAAGGATATTGTATCGTTATTTACAATTTTAAGATTTTTAAAAATTATATTTTCATTTTTAAAAAATTTTCTAAGTGAAGAAAGTTTATTTTGTAATCTCTGTAAAATTACCGGACTGTTATCTATTTCTAAGAGAAGATATGAGCCACCTTGGAGATCTAATCCTAAATTAATTTTTTTGTCTAAGTAATTATCATCAAATTTTAAAAAATTTGATGTTGTTAAATAAGCAAATATAATTGTAAATATTGCTATTAATATAATTCGAAATTTAGAAAAATATAACACTGAAAGTTAAATGTTACTTTTTGGTTTCTTGATTATTCATTAAACTTTGAACGCCTGTAGATCTAATGATTTCAACTTTTGTATCGTTACCAATTATAATTTCTGCTTTATCATTTTCCATTACTCTCTCAACTGTTCCTATAATTCCACCAGAGGTAATAATTTTATCTCCTCTTTTTAAACCCTCTACCATTATTTTGTGTTCCTTAACTTTTTTTTGTTGAGGTCTAATTAAAAAGAAATAAAAAATAACAAATATTAATATTAAAGGTATAAATTGACCTATTCCTGATCCTGACATTTGGCTCCTTAAGTTTTTTTAGTATTTATACTATCTATATAAAGTAAGACAACTCTTTAATTTCTAGTTATTTTGTCTAAATTGTTCATGTAGGGTTTTAGTATATTTGGAATTTTAATTGAACCATCTTTATCCTGATAGTTTTCTAATACAGCTATCAATGTTCTTCCTACAGCTAAGCCGCTTCCATTTAAAGTGCCTAAAAAATTTGTTTCATTATTATTATTTTTATATCTGGCTTTCATTCTTTTTGCTTGAAAAGTTCCACATGAAGAACAGCTTGATATTTCTCTGTATTTATTTTCTGATGGTAACCAAACTTCTATATCATAAGTTTTTTCTGCACTAAAACCCATATCTCCAGATGATAAGATAATTTTTTTATAAGGTAATTTCAAATCATCTAAAATTTTAGTTGCACAATTAGTCATTCTTTCTAGTTCATCTAAACATTGATTAGGTTCTACAATACTAACAAGCTCTACTTTATAAAACTGATGCTGTCTAATCATGCCTTTAGTATCTTTACCATAACTTCCAGCTTCTTTTCTAAAGCATGGAGTAGAAGCAACTAAACGCATGGGAAGATCTTTATGATTAATAATTTGTTCTTTAACCATATTTGTTAATATGACTTCAGCAGTTGGAATTAAAAATTTTCTTCCGCTAGATTCATCAAATTTAATTTCAAATTGATCATTTTCAAATTTAGGTAGCTGTCCAGTACCAAACATAGAAGCATCTGAAGCCATAAGTGGAGGAGATATTTCTTTATATCCATTATTTTTTGTATGTGTATCCAACATAAAGTTTGCTAACGCTCTTTCTAATTGGGCTAGTTTATCTTTAACAAAAACAAATCTTGAACCTGTAGTTTTAGTTGCTAAATCAAAATCAAGCATTTTAAGACCTTCCCCAAGTTCATAGTGAGATTTAGGTTTGAAAGAAAATTCTGGTATCTCACCTTTTTTAAATATTTCTTTATTAAAACTTTCATCTTTGCCGATCGGAACATCTTTTAAGGCTATATTTGGGATTGAACTTAAAATACTTTCAAGTTCCTTTTTAATTATTGATTGTTCATCATTAAATTTGGAAATTTTTTCTGATATTTGTTTTGATTTTTCAAATAAAGATTTATCTTTTTTCTTTGATATATCTTTTTTTTCTTTTTCTAGAGTTTCTTTTTGTTGAATTAGTTTCCTATTATTTTCATCGAGCTTAAGAATTTTTTTAAGATCTATATTTATAAATCTTTTTTTTATATTTTCTAAAAAAAGATCAGGATTTTGTCTTATATCTTTAATACTATGCATCTAATTTATTTTTTTTCTCAATTATACTTACAGAAAATATTGACAATTCATATAAAATTAAAAGAGGAATTGCCAAACCTATTTGCGTAATTGGATCTGGAGGAGTTAATATTGCTGCAGCTGCAAAAATAATAACTACCACATATTTTCTTCTAGTTTTTAAAAATACAGAATCGACAACACCTATTCTTGCTAATAGACTAAGTACCACTGGTAATTGAAAACTCAAACCAAAAGCAAATATTAACTTCATTATTAATGAAAGATATTCATTTACCTTAGCTTCTAACTGTATAGGTAAGTTTGTAACAATACCTGAGCTTTCAAATGACAGAAAAAATTTAATCGCCAGTGGCATGACCAAATAATAAACTAGAGCACCTCCTAAGAAAAAAAGTATTGGTGTCACAATTAAGTAAGGCATAATTGCAGATTTTTCGTGAGCATAAAGACCTGGTGCTATAAATTTCCAAATTTGGATTAAAATAAAAGGACTTGTAACAAAAAATGAAGCAAAAAAAGCTACTTTTAAATATGTTAAAAAAGTTTCTTGTAAAGCTGTAAAAATTAATCTTCTTTCTACTCCATCATCTTTAATTGCTTTAGCATAAGGTTCAACTAAAAAACCATATAGATATTCGGCAAAAAAATAACTAACTATAAAAAAAATTAAAAGAAATATAAAAGAATTAATTATTCTGCTTCTTAATTCAGTTAGATGACTAATAAATCCTGATTCTTTATCATTTTTCATTATTTTCTTTTTTTTTTACTTTTACATCTTCAGTATTAATATCAAAATTTTCATCTTCAATTTTTGTAACCTCTTCTTGAAAATTGTTAACAGATCTTTTGATAGATCCAATCCATGAACCAATTTTTTTTAAAACTAATGGGAAATCTTTTGGACCTATAACTACTACTGCTATAGCAACTATAATTAATATTTCAAACCAGCCAATTTGTGGCATTTGAATTATTCTTTATTGTTAGAATCTTGATTATTTTCAGAAATATTTTTTGGCTCAGTATCTTCGCCTGGATCTGTAGACATGCCCTTTTTAAAACTCTTAATACCCTTTGCAACATCACCCATTAAGCTTGATATTTTTCCTCTTCCAAATAATAAAACCACTAGGATAACTACTATTGCTATTTGCCAAAAACCTATACTCATAATTACCTTATAACCTTTTTAAATTAATAATTAAAGTGCCTTTTTATTCTACTCTTCATCATTTTTTAATGTACTACTTAACATTTCATCTATGTTTGAATATATATTCTCGTTTTTTTCTTCTTGCTTCTCTTTATAAAATTTTCCTGTACCAAAAATAGAGGAATCAATATTTCCACTATCTATAAGTCCTGCTGAACCTAATTCGTCGACGGTAGGTAAATCTGACAATTTTTGGATATTGAAATGACTTAAAAAATCATCAGTTGTTGCGTACTGAATTGGTTTACCAGGAATATTTTTCCTTCCTGTTGGTTTAACCCAATTTAATTCCATCAGTATATCAAGGGTATTAGTTCCAAAAGCTACTCCTCTAATTTCTTCAATCTCTGCTCTTGTTACAGGTTGATGATAAACAATAATAGATAATGTTTCAATTGCTGCTTTAGATAATTTTTTTTCTATTGATTTTTGCTTAGACATTAAGTTGGATAAGTCTTTAGCTGTTCTAAAGGACCACTTTTTAGATATGCAAACTAAATTTATTCCTCTTGTTGAATAAAAATTTTGAATCTTCTCCAAAATTTTTAAAACATTAGTTTTTTTAGAGATTTTAGATTCAATTGTATCTACATCTAAAGGTTCGGCTGCAGCAAAAAGAATTGCCTCAATTTCCCTTTCTTCATTTGATAATGATGAAGGAAAATTAACAATGTTATTTTTTTTTATTTTTTTCATTTATTTTCCTTAACATAAACATCTTCAAATAATTTATCTTGTTTGATTTTTAAATTACCTTCTTTAACCAATTCAAGTGAACCAGCAAAAATTCCAGCCTTACCTGTTCTTTTATAATTTTTTAATTTAAAATTTTTTGGGATTAAATCTTCAATATTTTTCCAATCAATTAATTTGCCAAAAAATTCTTTTATTCTATGAATTCCATCTTCTGTAGTAAATACTGGCAACTTCGGTATATTTATTCTTTGAAAGTCTTTTGTCATTATAATAGTAGAGTACGATTTGAGTAGTTCGTATAAAGAAACAGAATATTTAGAACTATAAATAGATCTTATACTTCCTTTCATTCCTCTCATAAACACATCTTTACCTAATCTTTTTCTCTTTAGCATTTGATCAGATAGTAATCTTATTAACTCTAATTTTTTAAGTTGAAGCTTTAATTTTTCAGCAACCTCTAAAGCTTTGAACTCTTCTTCGTCGGTTTCTGGGAGCAATAACTTAGATTTCAAATATGTTAACCATGTTGCCATCAATAAATATTCAGAAGCTATTTCTAAATTGATATTTTGTGCCTTAGTTATGAACTCATGAAATTGATCTGCTAATTTAGTTACTGAAATATTCTCAAGATTTACTTTTTGTGATTTAGCTAAATCTAAAAGAACATCAAGAGGACCATTAAATGCTTTTAAATTTACATTAAATTGATTTGAATCTGGTATTGTCGACATTTCAAATATTAACTTAAAATTTTATGAAATTGTGATGTTTTTTTCATAATAAAATCATCAATTTTAGGCGAATTTTTAGCTACTGTGAGCATTTCACTATAGTTTCCATTGCAATGTAAAACCAAATTACAACCCGCTTTAAAAGATTGAATGGTATTTTCTTTAATTGAGAATTTCAAGCTTTTCATAGAAATATCATCGGTCATTATTATATTTTTAAATTTAATTTTTTTTCTTATTATATTGATAATTTTTTTTGAGTGTGTTGCTGTAAATGATTGATCTATATCATCATAAATAACATGGGCAGTCATAGCAAATAAGCTTTTTTTATTGTTAAAACATTTGAAATCATTTTTGATTAAAAAATTAGTTTTTTTTTTAACAACTGGTGTGTATTTGTGGCTATCAACCTTAGCTAAACCATGACCTGGGATATGCTTAACAACTGTTGCTATATTATTTTTGTGAAACTCCTTTATACAAAAATTTCCAATTTTGCTGATTATTTTAATATTATTACCATAGGATCTATCATTTATTACTTTGCTAGAGTTATTATATTTTATATCAAGAACTGGTACTGTGTTAATATTAACTCCAATTGTATTTAAAAGTGATGCATTTTGCTTAATAAAGATTTTAAAATAAATATCGAACTTTTTTAAATTCTTTCTAAATAAGTTGCCAAAAAATTCACCAGTAAATGGTGAAGTTATAATAAATTTTTTGAGTCTGTTAATAGAACCACCTTCATGATCAATCAAAATTGGGTATTTTTTATCATTAAAAATTTTTTTAATTTCATCTGTCATCTCTTTAATTTGATTTAATGATCTAATGTTACGTGAAAAAAGAATGACACCCCAAGGTTTATATTTTTTTAAAAATTTTCTTTCTTTGGAAGATATTTTTGTTGATTTTAAACCTGTTATAAATGAACGTCTATTTTTCATCATTAAATAATAATTCCCAAAAATGATATTTTTTTTTGCTTTCATTGTTAATATTTTTTACATATTCAACAATATTATCAGTATCGTTTTTTAATACAGGCAAATTCTCTGAATAAGTAACAATTTTTTCTTCAATAGACTGTACTGACCTGTAAGATTTTTTTTTGTGTGTATCAGAAAAATAATGTTTAATTGTGAAAAAAGTAAATAAAATTATAGTAAGTACATATAAAAAATATTTTATTTCCTTTATCATTACATTTTTTCTGGAGTACCTACACCAACTATTGACATACCCTGTTTAATTACATTTGATACAGCTTTTAAAAGTGCAATTTTTTCATCAGAAATATTTTTTTTTTCATTAATAAATCTTTTAGATTCATCATCTTTTCCTAAATTCCAATATGAATGAAATTGCGAGGCAAGTTCATATAAATAAACTGGAACTCTATGTGGTTCTAGTTTTTTAGATGATATCTCTATACATTTGGGCCATTGTGAAATTTTTTGTAAAATTTTAATTTCATCTGATGAATAATTGAAGTCATATGATTTTATATCAAATTTATCATTTACGTTTTTGCCAATATGTCTAAATACAGAAGAAATTCTTGCATAGCAATACTGGACATAATAAAGTGGATTGTCTTTTGATTTTTCTTTTACTTTCGCAAAATCAAAATCTAACTCAACATCGCTACTTCTGCTTAACATAATAAATCTTGTTGCGTCTTTTCCAACTTCGCTAATTAGATCTTCAACTGTAATATAGTCACCTTTTCTTTTTGACATTTTAAATGGTTTGCCATCTTTTATTAATTTAACTAATTGACTTACCTTACAATTTAATTTGTTTTTTTCTCCAGACATGGCCTCAACAGAAGCTGAAATTCGCTTTATATATCCAGCATGATCAGCACCAAGAATATTAATCATTAGATCAAAATTTCGATTTAACTTATTGTAATGATAAGCAACATCACTTGCAAAATAAGTCCAAGATTTATCAGATTTTTGTAAGGGCCTATCTTTATCATCGCCAAAATCTGTTGATCTAAATAAAAGTTGTTCTCTTTCAACCCAATTACTTTTGCTTTCGTCTATAGGGGCTTTTATTTTACCTAGATATACAAAATTTTTTTTTTTAAGAATATCTATTACAGTTTCTACTTCCTTGTTTTTAACTATTTCAGTTTCGCTTTGAAAATTGTCATGAGTAATACCTAAATTTTTTAAATTAGTTTTTATTAGTTTAAGAGATTCAGAAACAGCTAAGGAAGTAAGTTTTTTTGTAATTTTATCAAAATTATTGAAATCAACATTCTTATTATCATTAATAATATTTTTTGCTATTTCTATAATATACTCTCCTGGATATAGATCCTTATCTTCTTTTGGAAATTTTTTATTTTTAGTAATTTCTAATATTCTGTAATAAACAGATTTAGTAAAATTTAAAATTTGGTTACCATGATCATTAACGTAATACTCTTTTGTAACTTTATGTTCATTAAACTTTAAAATATTAGAAATAACATCTCCTAAAATAGCGCCACGACAATGTCCAACATGAAGAGGTCCAGTGGGGTTAGCTGAAACAAATTCTACAAGGTATTTTTTTTTATCTTCATTTTTATTTATGCCAAAGTTTTTATGGTTAGAAAGAATATCTTTGAGGAAACCATTCCAAAAGTTTAATTTGAATTTGATATTGATAAATCCAGGTTTTGCTATATCGATCTTTTCTATGTTTTTGTCATTTTTTTTAAGCTCATTTACAATTGTTTTTGCTAATTCTAATGGGTTGGTTTGATTTATTTTTGCCAAAACCATAGCTACATTTGTTGATATATCGCAATCAAATTTTTCTGGGGGTACATCTACATTAATTGAACTTAAATTGCTTGGAATTTGAATTGAATTATCTTTGTTTAAAGACAAAACTAATTCTTTAATTTTATTTAAGTAAATTTCAAAAATATTCATTTTATTTTTTTGTATAAATTAATTGCATATCTATCTGTCATTCCTGAAATATAATCGGCTATAGCTCTATGTTTATCAAATTTTAATTGTTCTTTATTTAAAAATTTTCTTGGATTTTTGTCCATTATATTGAACAATTTTTTAATAATTTTTTTTCCATTGTTGTTTTTAGCCTGGACATTCTTGTTGTTATACATTTTGATTCTTAAAAATGACCTCACTTCATGTATAATTTCTTCAAATTTATTTGAAAAATTAACTAAATTGCAATTAGTATTTAAAACTTGGTTTAATTTTTTAACTTTGCTTTTTTTAATATTTGCCAAAGTATTACTGATTAAGTCTTTGACCATTAGGTTGATTGAGTCTCTTATAACTTGATATATCAATATATCTTTGTTTGTTTGTTTCAATTTTTTTGAATATGATCTTTGAATATTTTTAAAAAAATTAATTTCTAGCAAATCATTAAAATTAAACAACTTAGATCTTATACCATCTTGTATGTCATGATTGTTGTAAGCGATATCATCTGAAATTGCAGCTATTTGCGCTTCTAGAGATGGAAATTTTAGAAAATCAATATTCCCTTTTAAATTTTTTATTCCTATTAATTTATCAATTTTATTTTTTTGAAGAATGGGACCGTTGTGTTTTAATAATCCATCAAGTGTTTCTATAGTAAGATTTAATCCTTTAAATTTTAAATATTTATTTTCAAGAAACATAACGATTCTTAAAGTTTGAAGATTATGATCAAAACCTCCGTATAGATTCATACAATTATTTAAAGAATCTTCGCCAGCATGGCCAAATGGTGTATGACCAAGATCATGAGCTAAACTTAAAGTCTCAGATAGTTCTTCATTTAATTTAAGATATCGGGCAATAGTTCGGGCTATTTGGGCTACTTCTATAGAGTGAGTAATTCTAGTTCTGTAATGGTCACCTTCTGTATTAACAAATACCTGGGTTTTGTGTTTAAGTCTTCTAAAAGCATCGCTGTGAATTATTCTATCTCTATCTCTTTGAAAGGGTGTACGAAATTTATTATTCGATTCCTTGTATAATCGACCCTTACTTTTAAATAATCCTAGTTTGTTGAAGTTTTTCATGCTTTAAAATTTAAAAAAAAATATTATATTAGTAATATCAGTGTTGTTATATGATTAAAGAAATTAAATTTACAGACAAAGCGATAAAAGAGATTAATAATTTATTGTTAAATAAGGACAAAGGTTCTTTTTTTAGAATCGCTATCAAAGGTGGTGGTTGCTCTGGCTTTCAATATGATTTTTCTATTGATAATAAACAAAATAAAGATGACTTAAAGTTCAACAATATAATTATAGATAATGAATCGGCACAATTATTGAAAGGTTCTGAGGTTGATTTTGTGTCTGAACTTATAGGTAAATCATTTAAAATTTCAAACCCACAATCTAAATCATCTTGTGGGTGTGGTGTTTCATTCTCACTTTAATGCTGATTAGCTCCTGGAATGTTAACTCTGTAAGAGCTCGAATTGAAAATATAAAAGAAT
>MDTE01181941.1_pt1 | contig 10125 bp, 11 predicted proteins | sample 811231 | NCBI WGS metagenome assembly MDTE01 (sample SAMN05326651, study PRJNA326480) | marine metagenome | isolation source: seawater | place: Indian Ocean: Red Sea | collected 2010 | reverse complement strand
GGGGCACAATATCTTCCACGGTGTTAGATTAAGGTATGGTATGAATATCATCGGTCTGAGTGGGAACATTTATAGATATTTAGTTTTGCTATCGATTATCGGTGTATTAAGTCCTAGCGTGGCCGAAATGGCGAAACCTACTCCGAAATCTTTAGTAGGGGAGATTGATACGGAGATTCTGCCTGCAGAGTCAGCCTTTCAGATTATTGTGGCAAAGAAGGAAGATTTCATCGAGGTGCGCTGGCTTATTGCCCCAGGTTACTATGTTTACAGGGATAAAATCTTTTTTTCACCAAATTTAGATGGAATATACATACCTAAAGGAGACTCGTATCACGACAGTTTTTTCGGTGAGGTTGAGGTTTATTTCGATGAATTTGTGGTTAATATACCGTTAACTTCCAAAAAATCGCTGGTAAAAGACTTAAAGGTAAGTTTTCAGGGTTGTTCGGAGTTAGGGTTTTGTTATCCTAGGCAAACAAGAGACATTAATTTTTGATTTGAGGCCTAGAAACCATTAACTTCTTGAAAAAATCGGAAAAATCGCCACAATTTCGAGGAAAATCATTAGATGTCAAAAATAACGGTTATTCATGGTCCAAACTTAAATCTATTGGGAATTAGAGAGCCAGGTTTGTATGGTTCTGAGACATTAGAATCGATCAATCAAAGACTTGGAGAAACTATAGAAGCAGCCGGTCACGTTTTTGAGGCTTATCAATCAAATGCCGAGCATGAACTTGTAGACAAAGTTCAATCTTCCGGGCCAGATACGGCATTTATAATTATTAATCCCGGAGCATTTACACATACCAGTATTGCGCTGAGGGATGCTCTCCTCGGGGTTCAAATACCTTTTATTGAAGTACACTTATCTAACATCAGTAGCCGTGAGGAGTTTCGTCGGCAGTCTTTTTTCACAGATATTGCAGTCGGAGCAATCATAGGACTGGGTCCCCAAGGGTATTTGCTCGCTGCTCAAGCAGCTTTAAGTAGGTTAGAGGTAGTGTAATGGACATAAGGAAAGTGAAAAAGCTAATTGAATTGATGGAAGAATCCGATTTAGCGGAAATTGAGGTTAAAGAAGGTGAAGATAGTGTGAGAATCTCTAGGGCAAAGATTCCCACCTCTTCTTGGGTAAAAGCGGATGAATTAAGACTTAAGGAAACAAACTCTTCACAGACTCGCTCTGGCGAGGGGATTACCGTTAATGCGCCGATGGTTGGATCTTTTTACCGCGCCGTATCACCAAGTTCCCCACCATTCGTTGAAGTTGGTGACAGAATTAAGGTGGGCGATGTTTTGTGTATTATTGAATCGATGAAGATGATGAATCAGATTCGATCGGAGGTATCAGGTACGATTGAGGCTATACTTATAGAAAATGGTCAATCCGTACAATTTGATCAACCTTTGTTTACGGTCGTTTAGTTTAAAACGTCTTGCTTCTTATTTTTCTCTACATTGCCCTTCGAGTAGCCGTGAAAACGCTGTGAAAAAAGTTCTTATCGCCAATCGGGGAGAAATAGCCCTTCGTATCCAAAGAAGTTGTCGCGAGTTTGGGATCAAGACGGTAGGAGCTTACGCTGCAGTTGATAAAGACTTGCTTCATCTTAGATACACTGACGAAACCTTTTGTGTAAGCGAAGACGACTATCTTTGTTCCAGGGATTTAGTTTCTGCAGCAAAAATTTCGGGGTGCGATGCGATTCATCCGGGTTATGGCTTTTTGGCTGAAAACCAGGAATTCTGCAAGATGGCAGAAGACGAAGGTCTGATCTTTATTGGGCCAAGCCCCTCTCAGATCCTGGAAATGGGAAATAAACTAAGGGCACGAGCTACTTTCCGTAGGCTGGGGTTAAACCCGGTCCCAGGGTCTGAGGTTGAGATTTCTGATTATGCTGTTGCCGTGGAACTAGCTAAAAATATTGGTTTCCCGGTTGTCATTAAAGCAGCCCTTGGTGGCGGGGGGAAGGGTATTAGACTCGCTGATAATGAGTCCCAATTGATCGAAGCGCTTGACATTGTAAAGACGGAGGCAGAGGCCTATTTCGGTGACGAATCAGTTTATCTGGAAAAATTTCTAGATAACGCTCGCCACATAGAAGTACAGATTTTTGGAGATGGTTTAGGTAATGCCGTTCATTTTGGTACTCGTGAATGTTCCATTCAACGACGTCAGCAAAAGCTAATCGAAGAAGCGCCTGCTCCTTGTTTAACCAACGAAGAAACCGACAGTATTTGTGGTTTGGCTGTCGCCGCTGTCTCAGCCCTTCGCTACCGAAATGCTGGGACGCTCGAGTTTCTTTATCAGGATGGTGAGTTCTATTTTATTGAAATGAACACCCGTATTCAGGTGGAACATCCTGTCTCTGAGTTAATTTCCGGACAAGATTTTGTGAAACTCCAATTATCAATCGCTGCAAACAATAAATTACCTTGTAATCAGGACTCAATAAATCTAAAGGGTTGTGCAATTGAATGCAGGATCAATGCTGAGGATGAGGATTATAACCCCTCACCCGGCACAGTATCTGATGTTAGCTTCCCTGGAGGCCCGGGTGTTCGAGTGGATTCTCACCTCTATGCTGGATATATCGTGCCACACCAGTTTGATTCCCTCGTTGCCAAGCTTATCGCCTGGGATTTAAATCGGTCTGAAAATATTACTAAAATGGAACGAATGCTGGAAGAACTTTTGATTGAGGGAATTAAAACCAATAAAAATGGTATTTTGGAGGTCATCCGAAACAAGAGGTTTTTAAACGGTACAATCAATACCACATTCCTAGATCAGCTGATTGAATGAAGTGGCATAACTTTACTGCAGCAACCAGAAAATCGTATTCAGACGATCTGGAGCGGCTGTTTTGGTCCCTCGGTGCTATTTCTGTAACAGTGGCTGATGGTAGCAATAGTCCAATCTTTGAGCCAGGATATGGCGAAATGCCTCTTTGGTGCAGTATTCATATGACTGCGCTTTTCCCTGACAGCCTAGATGTTTCCAAAATAGGCGATGAGCTTAGGGATAATAATTATGATTTAGTGGGTCATGAAATTCTAGCCGATCGTGTTTGGGAAAGGGAGTGGCTAAAATACTCTAGACCAACAAGGTTTGGTCGTCGCTTATGGATATGTCCAAGCGGGATGAATGTTTCCGATATCGACGCAGTGACCATGAAATTAGACCCTGGACTCGCTTTTGGAACCGGCTCCCACAGCACTACTAGGCTTTGTCTGGAATGGCTGTCCGAAGCAAGCCTCAGAGAGGTGAGTTTACTCGACTTTGGTTGTGGATCCGGTGTTCTGAGCATCGCCGCATCATTGCTTGGAGCAGAGGAAGTTATGGCGATCGATAATGATCCCCAGGCTATTTTAGCCACGCAGAGAAACGCTAAAAAAAACAACGTTAGTAGAATCTCAACTTTGTTGAGTAATAAGCCTGTAGGCCAATATGATATTGTAGTTGCTAACATCCTGTCTGAACCCCTTATTGATTTAAGCATGCAATTGAAACGATCAGTGTCTTTGGGAGGTATACTTGTACTGTCTGGGATTATGGATTCTCAGCTTCCAGAGGTTCTGGAGGCTTATAGTAGTTTCAAATTGTGCGACACGCGAACTCATAATCGTTGGGTACTGTTACATTTTCAAAATCTAGATGGAGAGGTATGACAGAGCTGAGGGCCTGTCCGAAGTGTGAGACAGTATTTCGTGTCACGACAGAACAACTTTCGGTAGCTGATGGAGCGCTGCGCTGTGGAGCGTGCTACACAATATTCGATGCTTCTGTAAACATGGAAGAGGCGAAGCCTCAAGTCCCAAAGGAATCGGCTGGTGATTTTCGGGAGTCAGATTTGTATGCGCAGCAAAAGCAATTAAATAATGAAACACGTCAGGCTGTGGGTGGGCTTACTAAACTTGATACAGCTTGTCTGGAGATGATTGAGATGAATGATATAACTGAGTCTTTTGGCTTAATCCAGGGAACCCGGCCGCGTGCTAAAGTGCCGCGTGCTTGGCTTTGGGTTTGCATTCTCCTGATTCTTCTGGGGCTCTCACAATATCTTTACTTCAATTTTGAACGTTATGCTGGTGATCCAAATTATCGTAATCATGCAATTCAATTATGTGCTTTGTTGGGATGTCAGGTAGCTGAGTATAATGATCCAGGATTTTTATCAGTAGGAGATTTGTCGATCAGGTCAGACCCCGATAATTCCAAGGCGCTAACTGTAAATGCTATTATTCAAAACTCTGCTGCATTTAGACAGAGATTTCCTGAAATTAAGCTGGAATTTTATGACTCTAGTAGCAAGTCAATAGCGAAAAGAATCTTCACCGCCGAGGAATATCTTGACGGAGACTTTAGGAGTCTCAGATTTATTCCCGGAGGTACTGAGGTTAGATTCTCGCTTAGGATTTTAGATCCAGGTGAGCTTGCTGTGGGTTATGAAATTTCTATTGTAGTGAGATAAATTTTTTTAAGCGACCATATCAAACCACTTAAATTAATTATTCCGTACTATGCTTAAAGTTGGTCCTTATAGTCATCATAGTCAAGTAATAGTCGCACCAATGGCGGGGGTTACGGACCAGCCATTTAGAAATCTTTGTCGGAAATTTGGGGCGTTCTGGGTGGTATCGGAAATGGTCACCAGTGATACAAAGTTGTGGGGAACTGAGAAATCTAAGCATAGACTTCGGTTCCACGACGAGAAGGAGCCTCGCTGGATTCAAATTGCTGGTTCGGAGCCAAGCGAGATGGCAGAGGCAGCTCGAAGAAATGTAGAACTGGGAGCGCAGATCATTGATATTAATATGGGCTGTCCAGCCAAGAAAGTTTGTAATCGGCTTGCGGGATCAGCATTACTAAGAGACGAAAGTTTGGTTGGTCGCATCCTTCAAGCGGTAGTGCAGGCTGTTGATGTACCCGTAACAATGAAAATGCGAATTGGGTGGTCTAAAGATCAGATAAATGCCATAGAGATAGCAAAAATAGCGGAAGACGCGGGAATTCAGCTAATAACGGTACATGGTCGAACTCGAGAAGATCGGTTTAGCGGCTCGGTTGACTACAATATAATTGGACTCGTGAAGAAATCGGTATCTATACCCGTGATTGGCAACGGTGATATCACTTCAGCTCGGGGCGCTCGCATGTTGTTAAATCACCAAAATTTAGACGGAGTTATGATCGGGCGCGGAGTGCAGGGCAGACCATGGTTTCCAGCTCAAGTAGATGCTCTACTTAAAGGAAGTGCTTACAATTCTCCTTCAGAACACGAGATTGTAAAAACTTTGGAGGAGCATTTAGTTGCGTTGTGCGATTTCTATGGGGAATATACTGGTATTAGGGTAGCTAGAAAGCATATCGGCTGGTATCTTTCGAGATTGGCAGGTGTCGATCAACTGCGGCGTATCTTCAATCGGCTGGATTCGCTGCAATCTCAAGTCAATTTTATTAAAGAACTACCCTTTTCCGGTAACCTGGTGACTAAATGACAATGAACATACCAAATAAGACGCTCTCTGAAACTGTACAAAGTGCAGTAGACGAATACCTCGCACTTGTTGGTGATCAAGCGGTTACTAATTTGTATGATTTATTTTTGGCTGAGGTAGAGGCTCCTCTATTAGAATGTGTACTAAGATTTACGGGGAATAATCAATCTCAAACAGCACAGATATTAGGAATGAATCGAGGGACGCTTAGGAAAAAACTGCTTCGTTATCGTCTGATCTAAGGGTTTTGGTATAAACCAATGAATAAGACCAAAATAACTAACGCCCTGCTCAGCGTGTCAGACAAGACAGGCTTACTGGAGTTTGTCCAGGCGCTTCAATCACTGGATATTGAAATGATGTCCACGGGAGGTACTCATAACCTTCTGTCCGTCAATGGTTTGGTAGTGAAAGAAGTTTCCGAATACACGGGTTTTCCAGAGATGATGGATGGCAGGGTTAAAACCTTGCATCCAAAAATACATGGAGGCTTGCTCGGACGCCGAGGTCAGGATGGTGAAATTATGCGTTTCCATAATATTAATCCTATCGATCTATTGGTAGTTAACCTATATCCGTTTGAGACAACAGTTGCAGCGCAAGACTGCACGCTGGAGAAGGCAATTGAAAACATCGATATAGGTGGCCCTGCTATGCTTCGGTCTGCTGCAAAAAACATGGAAAGTGTTGCCGTGGTAGTAGATATCGCAGACTACGACGAGATCATTGAAGAGCTATTCAAGAATGATAGCTCCTTGAGTTATCAAACTCGGTTTAGATTAGCGGTAAAAGCCTTTGAGCACGTGGCTGCTTATGATTCTGCGATCGCTAACTATCTCGTGAACGCCGAAAAGGAAAATCTATGATTCGGGGTGATTATTGAGGGTTCTTGTTATTGGAAGTGGCGGTCGCGAACACGCAATCGCCTGGAGAGCGAGTCAGGGAGAAAATGTAGAACTGGTTTATGTTGCTCCGGGGAATGCTGGTACGGCATTAGATCCAAATCTTGAGAACATAGATATCAAGGTCTTAGATATTGAAGGTCAGATTCAATTTGCTAAGAGGCATAAAGTAGACCTGACCATCATTGGACCGGAGGCTCCTTTGGTTGCAGGAGTTGTAGACGAATTCCGTTTGGCTGGCTTACGTTGTTTTGGGCCAACTGCAGCAGCGGCACGACTAGAAGGGTCAAAACGCTTTACCAAAGACTTTTTATCGAAGTATAAGATCCCAACTGCAGACTACGGTAGCTTCATTTCGCCCAATAAGGCAATAGATTTTGCGCGAAGTATGGAACTGCCCGTGGTCATTAAAGCAGACGGCCTTGCTGCCGGCAAAGGGGTAGTTATTGCTACTACTTACCAAGAGGCCGAAGAGGCTATACGGGGAATGATGGTCAACGGCAATTTTGGTGGCGCAGGAGCTAGCGTTGTAATTGAGGAATTTCTCCAAGGAGAAGAGGCAAGTTTTATTGTGGTCTCTGATGGGAAGAACTTCTTACCTTTTGCTTCCTCGCAGGATCACAAAGCGATCTTTGATGGCGATAAGGGTCCAAATACCGGAGGGATGGGAGCATACTCTCCCGCCCCAGTCGTAACCAGTCAAGTTCATGAACGCGTTTTAGAGAAGGTAATAAGACCGACTATCGATGGTATGCGTAAGGAGGGGACAGCTTACATCGGCTTCCTTTATGCCGGATTGATGATTGATTCTAAAGGAGAGCCCTACGTTATTGAGTTTAACTGCAGGCTTGGTGACCCAGAGACTCAGCCGTTGATGATGAGGATGAGGTCGGATATTGTTCAACTATGCAATACTGCGCTAGATGGTGGGCTTGCTGGTATGAAATTAGATTTTTCCAGCGATACAGCGCTCACTGTGGTGCTCGCGGCAAGCGGCTACCCAGGGAACCATCAGATAGGAGACATAATTTTGGGCTTAGATTCAGAAAACACCGGGCAGGTCTTTCATGGGAGCACCAAGCTCATGGGAGAGCAAGTTGTGACCAACGGTGGCCGTATTTTGGGTGTGACTGCTCTCGGTAATTCAGTACTTGAAGCAAAGCAAAACGCATATAAAATTGTTAATAAAATAGAGTTTACAAATAAATATTATCGTTCCGATATTGGCGACTTAGGTATCGCCAGAGAGACCATAGACCATTCGTAAGTACTTTTTTCATTCCGCTATTTCCTTTTTTTGCGTTTTCTGTAACCGGTAAATCCTTTTAACCCGCAACTTTCGTATTTCTGCCCCAAGTGCGGCTCCAAGAAAATTCGACTCGATGGATGATGCGGTAACGGCTGTTGCTGTCTCAAGATACAGTGGCCAATGGTTGTTGACTAAAGGGGGACTTGCCTCTAACTGTTTCAAAGTAATAGCAAGCTTGCTAGCTTCTTTGAACCGTTCGGGATAACGAAATGCACGCAGCTCGTAAAGGGTATCAACAATATCTGCCGCTGAAGCGTTGGTTAAGTCTACGTTACAAATTTTCATCGCAAGCGAGCTTGTCTGCCCATAGATTAGAGGAAACCTTAACCTTGTGGTTAGGGTGGATAATTCTTCATCATCGAGGCTAGCGGAAAGGATGGCAAAGGAATGCACTGGGTTTTTATCACTCGTCCAACTTCTTAGTCTTTCGGTATCGTTTTGTGTAAGTTCCGGCCATAACTGCTTATTTACATTGATATCGCTGAGTATTTCAAAGTAACGTTCAGGATTTTTTGTTGACAGCGCTTTCCTTGTCTCTTCGTAAACCCTTTCAGGGGTTAATCCCTCCAGAAGATTAGACTGTGCCATCTCACGCATGACCTGTATCGTACTTGCATCAACAGAAAAATCTGGAAACCGGGCTGCGAATCTGGCTACTCGTAAAACTCGAAGGGGATCCTCTTTGAAGGCCGGGGAAACATGTCTAAGAATCTTCGCTCTCAGATCTTCTTGTCCCCCATAGGGATCGATCAGGGCGCCGGACTTGTCCTGGGCTATTGCATTTATAGTGAGGTCACGACGATAAAGGTCTTGCTCAATTGTAATAGAAGAATGTGTGTCACATTCAAAATCCGTATGTAGAGGACCTACTTTCCGCTCTGTCCTCGCTAAGGCATATTCTTCTTTAGATTTCGGGTGTAGGAATACCGGGAAGTCTTTACCAATAAGAAGGTACCCTTGTTGCAAGAGAGCTTTTTGATTTGAGCCCACTACTACCCAATCTTTATCCGTAACCGGAACCCCCAAAAGTTTATCGCGGACGGCTCCGCCAACTAGGTAAATATCCATTTAGAATATTTTTTTATAAAAGTGTTTGTTTAACATGATCAATTAAGACTGATATTTTTGCAGAGCTGGAGTGGAGAACAGTTCCCTGTCTTCAAGCCGAATCGCGGTAAGTGATCTACCCCAAACACAACCAGTATCTAGGGCGATTATGTCTTCTCTTTTTGTGACTCCGTTAAGTGATGCCCAATGTCCAAAAAGTATTTTGATGTCGCGTTGGGCAGAGAACTCAAACCAGGGAGAAAAGCCCTCCGGACGTAGAGCAGATTTATGTTCTAGTTCCATAGTCCCGTCAATTTTGCAGTATCTAAGTCTTGTGAAATAGTTAGTGATAACTCGCAGTCGGTCATTCCCCTCAAGAGTTCTATCCCATTTCGGTGGTGTGTTACCGTACATCTCCTTTAAAAAATCCAAACACTTAGGACCGGCAAGCGCCGTTTCCACTTCCTGGGCATAACTTAGTGCTTCTCTTAGATGCCAAATAGGAGGCAAACTAGCGTGTGCCATTACGCAATTTTTTTCCGCATCGTAGTGTAAGAGTTTCTGTTGCCGCAAGAATTCAACTACATCCTCCCTTTCTGCACTATCTAATATGTCCTGAAAAGTATCGCTCCTCGAATACACATTTGCACCTTTTGCAACCGCAAGGAAATGAAGATCATGATTCCCGAGAACAACGATACAATTCTTTTGGTCAAGTATGAATTTCATTGTTTCGAGATTCTTCGGGCCACGGTTAATCAAGTCACCTAATAGCCAAAGACAATCAGTTTTTTGGTTATACTTACATATATCAAGCAGCTTCTTTAGCTCGTCGTAACACCCCTGGATGTCGCCTATTACGAAAGTGCTCATTAGTTTTGTTGTCCCCACACTAGGTTTGCACAATTGATGTAGTCATTCAAACTAAGCTCTTGCGGCCGTAAACTAGTATTTAGTCCGATAGAGCATAACTCTTCTTCATTTAGCCAAGGCTTCAGAGAGTTACGGATGGTTTTTCGGCGCTGACTGAATGCTCCTGTAACAATATTTTGTAAACATTCTAGATTCTGAGATTTGATTGGATTCTTGTGAGGAGTTAGTTTCACCACGGCTGATTGTACTTTCGGTTTCGGTGAGAAAGACGTGGGCGCTACCTCGAATATTTTTTCTGCGACACAGAAATACTGTGTCATTATTGACAGACGGCCATAGCTTTTGGTGCCCCGTCTTGCACATATTCTGTCCACTACTTCTTTCTGAAGCATGAATGTCATATCCTTTATATGCTCTGTATGCTCATAAAGTTTGAACAGAATCGGCGTTGAAATATTATAGGGGAGATTCCCGATAACGCGTAATGGC
>MDTE01178345.1_pt1 | contig 10125 bp, 8 predicted proteins | sample 811231 | NCBI WGS metagenome assembly MDTE01 (sample SAMN05326651, study PRJNA326480) | marine metagenome | isolation source: seawater | place: Indian Ocean: Red Sea | collected 2010 | reverse complement strand
CGCGTTTGCACGTACCGGCACCCCCAACGGCGCGGGACTCCCAGAGTGGCCGCGCTACAGTGCGGACGACCGCAGGACGCTGGTGCTGGACACCACCTGCCGCATTGAACCCAACCTCCAGCGCGAACGGCTGGACCTGTGGGAGGCTGTGGGGATCACCCCCTGACGGTCGGCTTCCGACGGCTCGCCGCCCGGGGAACATCAACCCGGGATTTGTTGATGACCGTCACCCCCCATCACATGGCAGAGCCGCAACGATGCATGGCCCCTGTTGATGCGATCCCCCTTCAGGACTTTTCATTCGTGCCCTACCAGGAGCAGCTCACGGCTGACGACCGCCTCGAAGAACTGATTCAGAAACTCAAGACCGAGCGTGACGAGCTGCGCGTGCAGATGCACCTTGCCAAGGCCGAGCTGCGCGACGAGTGGGAGGAGTTGGAGAAGAAGTGGTCCCATGCCGAGGAGCACTTCAAGGACGTTCTCGACCAGACCCGCGAGACGGCGGAGGACGTGCAAGGCCGCGAGCATCGTGGCGGAAGAGCTGAACGAAGCGTTTCTTCGCATCCGCGACCGCCTGTAGCGGCAGCTTCGGACCGCGCCCGGAGTTCACCCCACGCGGCCGGCCCGGGTATCAGTCGCGGAAGCGATGCAGCGAACCGCGCCGCGAATGAACCGCTTGGTAGGTGTTCAATCGCAACCGCATGCAAGGGCGCCGCGGTTTCTTTGAGGTATGCGGCCCGCGCAGAGGCATCATTGTCCAGGGCAAAGGCTCAGAACCCCATGCAGATGGCGCAAAGAGGCGAGTACCTGCCCCCTTGAAGCAGACAACTCCCACTTTCAGAAGGGGGCTGATGGACCCGTACCAAAAACGGTAGGGAAAATGGCGCGCCAGGAGGGAGTCGAACCCCCGACCGCCTGGTTCGTAGCCAGGTACTCTATCCAGCTGAGCTACTGGCGCGCAGCGCGCGTATTATTCGGATACGGCCGCGCGCAGTCAAGGAATGAGTAGCACGTTCGCAACGCCTGCTGACGCAGGTGCGTGACTGACGACTTTGCCGGGGAGCCGATGGAACGCGGCGATGAGATTCACGCAGCCTGCGGTGCGGCCGGGCTTGGCACTGTCGCCAGCATCGAACCGCTCGCGACGCTGCCGCACAGTCGGGTGGCCCGCGTCCGCCTGACCAGTGGGGCGGGGTGCATCTTCAAGATCGCAGGTACCGTTGACTTCGCCGCGAGTGCCAGGCGGGAGATTGCCGTCAACGCCGATGTCCTTACGGCCTTCCCTGTCCCCGTCGCACCGAAACTGCTCGGCAGTGACCGAACTGCGGAATGCCCGTGGATGCTGTTCGAGGACGTCTCGCCGCCCTTTCTCCCCATCCGGCAGGTGCCGCCGCGCGTGCCGGAGTTCGAACGGATGCTCGCGGTACTGGCGCGAACCCATGCACAGAGCGCGCGCCTCGACCTGCCGGCGCTCTTCAACCACATCGAGGGAACCCGTCATTGCGCGGAGATAGCGCCGCAGGTTCCTGCGGTGCTCGACGCGTTCCTCGCGACGACACCGCGGGACGTCTACCCGGCAGCCGTCGAATAACTCGTTGCGACCATTCGGGACAACGTCCACACGCTCTACACGGCAATCCGCGCCGAGCGCCCGGTGTTCCTGCATGGCGATGCCCACCACCAGAACGCGCTGTATTCGGAAACCGAGGCGTTGCTCATCGACTGGTAGCAGGCGACGACCGGGCCCGGTGAGATCGACCTCTGCTCAACGATGGCAATGAATATGCCGCGGCTGCTCGGCCGCGCGCGGGAACCCGGAGCGTTCGCGCTGTACTGCCGGACCTTGCAGGAACACGGGGTAGACACCAGCGAGCACGACGTCCGTGAACGATACCGTCTGTGCCTGTTGCAGACCGTGATCGTGGCGATCGCTTTCCGATCGATCCCCGGGATCGACCACCACACCTGGTCGTACCTCTTCACGAATGCCGTGGAAGCCGCCCTCGACCTCGACTGCCGTGCCCTGCTCTGATCCTCAGAGGTTTGTATCCGCAACCTTCGCGTGCACCCTCACGTCCCGAACGCCCACCGACGCGGGCCAGGGGATGCCGCGCCATCACCAGGCTGCCCGCGTGGTTCGCGGGGCCGGACTCCGGGAGTTCCCTCGCGTTCTCTCTCAGAACAGGGCCGAAATGCGGCAGTGCGTTCGGCTATCATCTGCGCCAATTTCGAACGCAGCCCCCTATCGCACACAAGGAACGTCACATGGCCGATCCCATCATTCTTTACGGTGTTCCGTTCTCACAGCCCGTGCGCGCGGTCATGTGGCTGATGCTCTACAAGCGCGCCCCGTTCGAGATGGTCCTCATCAATCCGGGCTCCAAAGGCGACAACGGCAGCCGGCACCCGGACTATCTCGCCAAGAACCCCGGCGGCACGATCCCGACGATCGAAGACCCCGCCACCGGGTTTGCGCTGGGTGAAGCCCACGCGATCATGGCCTACCTCTGCAACGTGAACGGTTGGGATGACGTCTACCCCAACGATCCACAGGAGCGCGCCAAAGTCGACTGGTATCTGAACTACCACCACCGCAACGTGCGTGACGCCTCGACGGGCCTCGTCGCGCCGAAGATCCGCAAGGATCTGAACATCCCCGCCGCGACCCAGCAGGCGGCCCGGGCGACGTTGACCAATGCGCTGACGACGCTCGACACCGGCTGGCTGGCGAACCGCCGATACATGACCGGCGATTCCCTCACGATCGCGGACTTCGCGGCCTACGTCGAGATTGGTCAGCTCCAGCCCGAGTTCACCAACGTCTACGACTTTGCGCCCTTCCCGAATGTGCGGCGGTGGCTCGACGACATGACCGCCGTCGACAGCCACGACGACGTCCACGTCGTCCTGGCCGAACTTGGCGACATCAGCCAGGAGGAGCCGGCCATGGATACCATCCGCAACGCGAACAAGAACGCGCTGCGTACCCTGAAAGCACGCCTCGCCGATCTGCGCTGACGACTCCGCCGAGGCGAAAACCCACCGCTACCAGGTGTCCACCCACTTGTGTTTCTTGCCGTCCCTGGGTGTCACCGGCGGCGCCGAATTGAGCCCCATGATGAGCCACGAGCGCGTGGTCGCGGGATCAATCACGTCGTCCACCTCGTTGACGGTCGCAGCGTTGAGGGCTCTCGACCAGGCGTAGGCGTCCGCGACGTACTTGTCGTAGCGCGCTTTCCGTTCCTGGATGTTCTCGATCGCGGCCAGTTCGGCTCGCCGGCCGAGTTTAACCGATCCCTCCAGGCCCATCCCGGCGAACTCCCCCGTGGGCCAGGAAATCGAGAAGAACGTCTCATCGAAGCTGCCCGTCGCCATCGCGAGCGCACCCAGTCCGTAGGACTTGCGCAGCACGCAGACGAAGTACGGCACGGTGAGGTTGGCCCCCGCGACGTACAGGCGGCCGCAGTGACGAATAAGCGCGGTCTTCTCCGCCTCCGGACCCACCATGTTGCCCGGTGTGTCGACGAGCGACAGGATCGGGATGTCGAACGCGTCACACAGCTGCATGAACCGCGCCGCCTTGTCCGCGCCCTCCGCGTCGACTGCGCCTCCCGTCGGCGAGTTCGAATTGTTGGCAACGACGCCGAGTGGTCTGCCCTCGACGCGGATGAACGCCGTGACCATCGAGAGACCAAACTTCGGCCGGAGTTCGAGCATCGAACCCACGTCGCCGAGCGTCTCGATCACGGTACGGACGTTGTAAACCGCCCGTCGGTTCTCGGGCACGATGTGGCGCAGAATCCGCTGATCGCTCTCCTGCCAGGTCTTCGCGCGACCCTGGAAGAAGGAAAGATAGTGTTTGGCGACCGCGGTCGCTTCCTCCTCGTCTTCGACGAGAATGTCGATCACCCCGTTCGGCTGCTGGATCTCGACCGGCCCCACTTCGGACGGCGCATAGGCACCGAGGCCCCCGCCTTCGATGACGGCAGGCCCGCCAATCCCGATGCTGGAGTCCCTGGTCGCGATGATGACGTCGCAGGCGCCGAGCAGCACGACGTTCCCCGCAAAGCAGTAGCCGGAGTTCACGCCGACGATCGGGACGAGCCCGGAGAGCTTGCCCAGCTCACGCCAGGTTCTCGTGGAAAGCCCGCCGACAGACGTCGCGTTGGGGCCTCCGCCCGCACGCGGTCCTCCGTGGGTCCTGCCGCCGCCGCCCTCCGTGTAGAGCACCACCGGGAGCTTCGCCTGAAGCGCGACGCCGAACATGCGGTCCTGCTTCTGGTGGTTCTTGCCGCCCTGCGTGCCTGCAAGCACCGTGTAGTCGTACGACATCGCCACGCAGCGCGCATTCTCTTCGCCGACGATGTCGCCGTTGACGCGCCCCACGCCCATGACCATGGCGTCGGCGGCGGTCTTGATGATGCGCTCTTCGAGTTCTTCATGGGTGTCCGAAGGGAACCGCGTTGCCGTCACGAGCGGGCCATACTCGAAGAAGGAGCCGTCATCACACAGATCGAGGATGTTCTCTCTCGCCGTTCGCTTGCCCGCGTTGTGCCGTCTCGCGGTTGCATCCACCCGCGCTTCATCCCGAGTCAGGCTGCGGAAGTGTTCAACCTCGGCGACGTCCGGGCGGATGGCATCGAGGTCTATCTCCTCTCCTGACTCGTAAACCCCTTCGACGTCCTGCGGCTCGACGAACGCGACCGGCGTGCCCTCGAAGATCGTGTCGCCCACCTCGAGCGCCACTTCGCGTACGACCCCCGCGGTCTCAGACAAGACCACGTGTTCCATCTTGAGCGCTTCCATGACCGCGACCGGCTGCTTCAGTTGCACGGTGTCGCCTTCGGCCACCGCGATCGAGATGATCATGCCCTGCAGAGGCGCCTCGACCGGTACGGTGCCGGCCGGGCCTTCCACAACCGGTGCTGCGGGAGCCGCGGGGGAAGCGGCGGGGCCGCTGGCACCGCCCTTCAGATTGAGCACAGCGAGCGGATCGTCAGGATCAACCCGCGTACCGGCCATCTGCACCTCACGCTCAGGGGAGAAGTAGCGTGCGCGTTCGGCCTCCTGGTCGAGCAATGCGTCGATGTTCTCTTCGACAAAACGCGTGTGGATCGCGCCGTCTTCGAACGACGCCGTCTTCAGCAACGCGCCGAGGAACTCCGTGTTGCTGCGGGCGCCCTCGATCTTGAATTCGGCAAGCGCGCGCCGGGTCTTGCGCAGCGCGGCGCCAAGATCCGGTCCGTTGACGATCAGCTTCGCGAGCAGCGAGTCGTAGTGAATGCTTGTCGCATAACCTGAGTAGCCAAACCCGTCGACGCGGATGCCCGGACCCGCGGGTGGCTCGTATGCTGACAGCACCCCGCCGCCCGGCCGGGAGGAGCCGTCGCGCGCCATCGTCTCCAGATTGACGCGCACCTGGACCGAAGTGCCCCGCGGCTGCGGCACGGATTGTTGCGTCAGGCCCTGGTCGGCAAGGGTTGCGCCGCCAGCGACGGCCAACTGCAGAGCGACCAGATCAAAGCCGGTGACTTCCTCAGTCACGGTGTGCTCTACCTGGAGGCGCGCGTTCGCTTCCATGAACACAAAGCGTTCGGCTGCCTCCGGCCGGGCATCAACGAGAAACTCAATCGTGCCGACGCCGCGATAGTTGATCCGCCGCGCCAGCTGGACCGCGGCTTCGTGCATGGACGCACGCGTCTCGTCGGCGAGCGCAAACGCCGGCGCAATCTCGACGAGCTTCTGGCGCTGACGCTGCAGCGAACACTCGCGATCCCAGAAGTGAATGGCGTCGCCAGTCCCATCGCCAAGGACCTGAACTTCCACATGACGCGCAAACGGCAGGAGTTCCTCGACGTAGAGATCTCCCGAACCGAACGCCGCGGATGCCTCTGAGGTCGCCCGCTCGAACGCCTCGTCAAGCTCGGACTTGTCGGCAACCGGGCGCATGCCGCGCCCGCCGCCGCCCGCGATTGCCTTCAGCATCACTGCAGCACCGTCGCCGAGCAAATCGAAGAAGGCGTGAGCTTCCTCGAGGGTCAGCGCATGACTGATGCCCGGCAGGAGCGGGACGCCACACTCTTCCGCCAGCGCGCGGGCGAGTGCCTTGTCACCGAACTGTCGAAGCGCGCCCGGCGTCGGCCCCACGTAGATGATGCCGGCCGCTTCGCAGGCGGTCGCAAAGTCGGCAATCTCCGAGAGAAACCCGTAGCCCGGGTGGACCGCGTCGCATCCGGTTGCCCGGGCGATTTCGACAACCTTCGCCCCGTCAAGGTAAGCAGGGACACCAACCGCCTCCAGCGAAACCGCTTCATCGGCGTGCCGCGTGTGCAGGGACTGCGCGTCGTCCTCCGCATAGACCCCCACGGTTTCGATCCCCAGGTCAGACGCAGTGCGGGCAATTCGGATCGCAATCTCACCGCGGTTGGCGATGAGCAGCTTGGAAATAGTCATGTTGGCTTCGGCCTTCCCGGTAAAAAGCGGCCGCAACTATACCCGCAAACAAACCCGCAAACCCCCGGGACCCGCCCTACCGCCCTTCGCACGAGGCGTTACACTCGCCGCACCGGGTACGGAGAAGATGGTGTGAACGACGAGGAGAAATACCTGTTCGACCTGCGAGGCTATCTCGTCGTGAAGAACGCGCTGACCCCCGGGCAGGTGCGGGACCTGTCCGATCGCCTCGAAGCGCAACGGGCAGTCGAGGAAAAACCCCACTACGGCTCCGACCGCACGGGGCTTGCGGACGACGGCCTTGCCTGGTCTTCAGATTCACTCATTTCCTGGGGCGGGACCTACGTCGATCTGATCGATCTGCCCACGATTCGCCCTTATCTCACTGAGTTGCTCGGCGCACCCTATCGGCTGGATCACGACTACATCAATGTCTTTGGCCCCGAGCGCCGCGGCAAGCTCTACCTGCACGGCGGCGGCCAGGGTGCGGGCGGCGCAACTGACCTCGTTGGCCCGTCCGACGGCGGCCAGTGCTTCTATCGCTACAACAACGGCCGGTTCTACAACGGCCTCGTGGCCGTGGCGTTTGAACTGACGGATGTACCGGACGGTGACGGTGGGTTCGCGTGCGTGCCAGGCAGCCACAAGGTCAACTTCGAGCTACCGACACAGTGGAAACTGTCGGATACCCAGGCCGACATCCCCGACTGTGTCGACCGTGTCGCGGCAAACGCGGGGGACGCCATCATCTTCACCGAGGCCTGCGCTCACGGCACGGTGCCCTGGGAAGGCAGCGGTGAACGCCGCACGGTGTTCTACAAATACTGCCCGCACGCGGTCGCCTGGAGTCCGTGTTACTACAACGCCGACCAGTATGCGGATCTCAGCAGCCTGCAGCGCGCCATGCTGACGCCACCCTCCGCTTTCGGTCCACACAAGTCGGTCCGGGCCATCTGGGAACGTGCGCGCACCGAGCAGAAGGAGTTGCAGGCGCTGCGTGATGCCGGGTCCTGACGTCTGACCCGGTGCCAGCCGTGAAATGAACATTGAGCTGCTTTGCCCGCCCGTCTGCGACATTTGTGGTCTGCTCCCACGAAACGCGTCTTGCAGACCGGAGAACCCAGCCATGTCCTACACCGCTATCGAATTCGACCACGGCGGCAAGACGGGTCGCTTCCAGCAGGTACAGGAGACGGCCGAGGAATATACGTTCGTGCTGAAGGCATTCGGCGCGAACTGACCGGCCCAGGCAGTCGCAGCGCGGCCTAGCGCATCAGTCCCGGCCGCTCTGCTTCGACGTAGGGCCGCAACTCGGCCAGCGACTCGTGCATCGCGGTGACCGCCGCGTCGACGTCCTCTTCGCGCATCGCCGTACTCGTGCAATACATGAGCCGCGACGCCGACATCACGCCATGACGCAGCATCGACAGATGGAGCAGTCGTGGAATGTGCCCGGCCTCAACCGTTGCGGCGATGGAGTCTCGCGAGTCGTGCAACGCGTCCGTCGTGAAGTGCAGGTTGGCAATCGAGCCCATGCCGGTTGCCTGACCGCGAATTCCGGACTGGGCAAACGCCTGATTGAAACCTTCCCGAAGACGCGCGCCGAGCGTGTTGACGTGATCAACCGCCGGCGCGTCATAGGCCTTCATCGCGGCACGCCCCGCCGCCATTGTCAGCGCATTGCCGCTGAACGTACTGGCGTGCATGACGGGCGACTCCTGATCCGGGCTGAAGAGTTGCATCAACTCGCGCTTGCCGCCGACACCGCCGACCGGCAGGCCTCCCCCGATGATCTTGCCCATGCAGGTGAGATCCGGCGTCACGCCGTAGTGCACCTGGGCGCCACCTTCCGCGACCCGCAGCGTGATGACTTCATCGAATATCAAGACAACATCATGGGCGGTCGCACCTTCCCGCAGCGCCGCGAGAAACTCCGGGGTCGCCGGCAGCATGCCCATCGAGCCCAACATCGGTTCCACGATGATTGCCGCAAGCTCCGGGCCGTGTTTGTCGATGAGCGCCCGGGCACGCTCCGGTTCGTTGAACGGGCAGATGACCGCGTCGTTCAGGACGCTGTCGGGGAAGCTGCCGTCAACCGCCAGCGAAGCGGGCGCATCGAGGTCACCGCGTTTGTCCGGGAACGGGATGAGTGACACCTCAGCCAGCTCGTAGCTGCCGTGGTATCCACCTTCCATCTTCATGATCTTTTGACGCCCGGTGGCCGCCCGGGCGCAGCGGATCGCCATCAGCGTGCCTTCCGTACCGGAACTCGTGAAGCGCAGTTGCTCGATCGAAGGAACGCGTTCCTGGATCATCTCGGCAAGCTCGACCTGATCGACGCTGGTGGCCGCGTACGCGGAGCCCTTCGCGACCTGCTCCTGCACGGCGGCGACCACATCCGGTTGCGCGTGTCCGTGTATGAGTGAGGTGAAGTTGTTCATGAAGTCGATCAGTTCGTGGCCGTCCGCATCATGCACCCGGCAGCCGGCGGCGCGTTCGATCGCAAGCGGATAAGGCCCATAGTGCGCACTCGAACGCGTGTCGCCACCAGGGAACACGTCGCGCGCGCGTGCCGCGACCTGAGCCGACTTCGGGCTGAAATGCCGGTACTCGGTCACAAGGGGGTGTTCTGTCGACATGCTCGCTCCTGTAGGCGCAACAACGATTCCGATCGTATCATCGACACACCGACGCAGCGGACACCGCGCATGACGCTCCAGGAACTCACCAGGCAGGTTGCCGACTTCTCGGACGAACGGGACTGGGGGCAGTTTCACTCGCCAAAGAACCTGGCGATGGCCCTGTCCGTCGAGGCGAGTGAAATCGTCGAGCACTTCCAGTGGAAGACCGAGGCAGACAGCGCCGCCCTCGACGCCGACACCCGCGGCGCGGTTGCTGACGAGATCGCGGACGTGCTGATCTATCTCGTCCGCCTGGCCGATCGCCTCGGCATCGACCCACTGGACGCGGCCGCGAACAAGCTCAGGAAGAACGCCGAGAAATACCCGGCTGACAAATCCCGCGGCCGCTCCGACAAGTACACCAGTTACGAATAGCCGGCGTCAGCCGCCAAGACACGCGTAGAGAGCCGCCACGAGGCGCCCCGAACGGGTTACGCGCGGCACACCCGGTTGCATCTGATTCATCGCATAGCCGAAGCCAACGCGCGCGTCGGGATCGGCAAAGCCGAGCGAACCACCGGCCCCACCGTGACCAAACGACGCAAGGTTCGGGCCGTACGCGCCGCCGCTGTTCATGATGAAGCCGCGCGAGCGTCGGGTGTCGGTCTGCAGGACCAGATCGAGCTGATCCTCGATCTCGATCTGACATGCGGCGGCCAGCGACGCGGGCCCGACAATCGGGTCCGGGCCCACGCAGGCGCCGTAAACCGTTGCGATGCCCCGTGCATTCGCCTGACCGTTCGCGGCCGAGATCTCGGCGCTGCGCCACGCGGCGCTGCATGCGTCCTTGAACGGGCGAATGGACGGATTCTGCAGCGCGAGTTGAAACAGCCTCGACGGCTCGCCGGCAGGTTCGCCGGTACCCGGCATCTGGGGCGCCGTCGTCCGGCGCTCGTGATTCGGCCCGATGAGATCCGACACCCGGCCGTGTTCAGACTCGGGCAGGCCAATCCAGAAGTCCGCACCGAGCGGTCCCGTGATGGTCTCCCGG
>MDTE01168285.1_pt1 | contig 10125 bp, 5 predicted proteins | sample 811231 | NCBI WGS metagenome assembly MDTE01 (sample SAMN05326651, study PRJNA326480) | marine metagenome | isolation source: seawater | place: Indian Ocean: Red Sea | collected 2010 | reverse complement strand
GTACGGAGGACGCCCCGCGCCGCGCTCGGAGCGGGCGGGATCCGCCCGAGTCGCCTCGCGCGGTCAATCAAGGCCGCGTGAGTTGGGGCCGAGCCGGTGTAGGCGAGAACGGTTGGAACAGGCACACGGTCACCGCCACGGTGGCGTACGCGTTCCTCGCCGCGATCGCCATCGGGTACGACGAGATATTCCCCGTGTTTGCCAAGACGTCGCGATCGTTGGGTGGGCTGGGCCTTTCAGCGCAAAGCATCGGCGGGATCCTCGTCTTCGGCGGTTTCACGCTGGTATCGTTCCAGCTGCTGGTGTTTCCCTCGTTGATGCGCGTATTCGGCGTTACCGCGGGTCTGAGAAGGGGCTCGATCGCGTTCGCAGCCGCGTGCCTCATCGCACCGTGCGCCAGTCTGATTGATGACGAGACGGCGCGTTGGGCGGTGCTGCTCGCGTCACAGGCGCTCAAGATAACGACGCTTGCCATGCTATTCTCCTGCGTCATAATAGCGGTGAACAACAGCTGCGAGAATAGGGCGAAGGCCAGGGTGAACGGCGTGGGCACCTCGCTCGCGGCATTCGGCAGGGTGGTGTCGCCGGTGGTTCACGGGGTGGTGTTCTCGTGGTCGCTGCGGCTCGACGGGTGGCGAGAGCGTCAGTTTGTCGTCTTCATCTTCGTCAGCGCTTGCTCCCTTGCGCTCTACGCGCTGGTGAGCCTGTTGCCCAAGGAGCTGGACGCGCCGCCGAGGGAAGCTGAGGACGAGGTTGCGGCGGACTGTGGGTGAGAGGACATAGCGAACTACCAAGGTACCTTCGTAGCTAGTAGCACTAGAGGAAAGTGGAAAATTTTTATGCCGCAAGACAGCACCGTTTACGTAGCACTAAAAGGAAAGTTTTACGAGCCCGCCTGCGGCCTGCACAGTCCACGGCGCGAACGCCCCGAATCCTCGACCAGCGGTCGCGCATTTCAACGCGACGCTTCGGTTGATATTCGCGCTACCCAAGACCGTATCCGCTCGCGCGACCTGACGAGGCTCGGAACAGGGTTCGAAGACCGCCCCGCGCATCTAAATCCGTTCATCCCCCCCATTTGGTGAGATCATGCCCGCGAACATCGACAGGCTGGTGGCTGAGAGGGAGAGGCTGGCGCGCAACTCCGCGATCGTTACCGGCATGATGAAGACTCAGCAGGTGAGCGACTGGCACGAACGTCAGTACCACCGCACCGGCGGGCCCACCGTGGGGGAGCGGCAGGCTGACGAGGCTGAGTTGGAGCTGCAGATGGCGAACGCGTCGGTGCACGAGCTGCGACGCGCAAAGATGCGAGAGCTGGTGGCCAGGGACGACCTCAGGTGGGAGACAGAGCTCAACGCGATGGGACTGACCGTCTCCAAGGATCGCGCGTGAGAGGAGAGGGGACGCGGTGGGTACTTCGAGAGGTCCAACACAGCGGACGAGGGCTCCCGAAAACGCTGCGACGCGGAACAGCGATGTCGGTCACGTGATCTATACCATTTAGAGTTAGATGAAAATACTAGACTAACTGTTTGTTCATATGAGCATTTAAATAAATACTTCCAGAAATTTGCGCGGCTTCACGACCGTTTACGCGGAAAGTCAACGTTTGCGGGAAGTTTGCGAATCAGAAGCCGACTCAACGCGGTACGTCACGAGTAGGCGGCGGCGAGCCACGCGAACATGGGCCCGCCCGTGCAGCTGCGCGTGCTAGTGACGGGGATACGCGTCAAGGATGCGCGTCCCTACTTCCTTCAGCTTCAGGTGCGAGCACATCCGCCCCCCCGCGGACCGTCAATCGTCGCGCTGCGAAAAGTCATCCTCGGAACGCCCAACCATGACCCCCTCCCGTTCCCCCCCTCCCCATCCACCAGACTCTGCGCTCGCGCGACTCGAAACCAAACCCCGTGAGCGTTGGCGATGACCTCGTGGGACTGTCCCAGGCCGGAACCGCGGCGAGGACGGAAACCACGGAGGTCACCTCCGCGCCCGAGTTCACCAACCGAGCTTTCGTGATGACCGTGCCGAGGGACCAGGCGGGAGGCCTGGTGCCGCAGGGCGCCGCGGACCTGCTCGGCGGCAGGGACTGGCCCGGAAACAACGATGGTCCCGGGGTGGCCATCGGCGACGGTCCCCCCGCGCTCCTGTGCCAGCTGTTCGCGCGCAAGACCGCGCTCAACAGCGCGATGGGCCACGACATCCTCTGCGGCACAGGGTACGTCGAGTTCTTCGGACCCACCGTGCAGCGCCTGCAGCGCGGCGAGGCGGTCAGCGTCAACGTCGCGTTGGAGTCTCCCGAGGGGAGGGACCCCGCGCAGCTCTCGCTTCAGATCACCATGCTCGATACCAACCTCGCGGGCGCCGTGGGCACGCGCGATAAGCCGTCGGGCACGGGCCGGTCCCTTCGCGTCTCCGTGCTGGTCCACTCGGCCAAGAACCTACCGATGGACGAGGCTTCGGGCAGGGCGCCGGCCGCGTTCGTCGCGGCGAAAACGATGCGAGAGGCTGCGGCGCGTCTACCGTCGAGGGCGGCGACAAGGGCGCTTAAGGGTGAGACGGATCCCATATGGAACGAGGTTGTCACGGTCGAAGTCGGAGAAAAAGAGCTGGACCGAGAGAAGGTGCTCCTCGCCGTCGTAAACCACGACACCAACAAGCTGATGGCCAAGGCGGCGATACCCCTGCGCGCCCTGTCCGTGGGTAGGCACTATAACCTGTCGCTGCAGCTGGGTAACGGCGCGAGCCTGAATTGCACGGTGGTCATGCCCAGCGCGCCCGAGCGCGAGCTGAAGACGCTTGAGCAAAAGTCGGGAACCACGAGGGTCGAGGCGAGCGTCATGGGCATCTCCGGCGGCGGCGACAGCGGCGCGGGATACGAGGGTCCGGTCACCGCGGTCTGGTCCCTCGCGTCGTCGGTGTCATCCGCGAAGTCAGCGGGCGCCGGCAAGGTCAAGGTTTACACTTCGGTAAACGCCGGGAGCGAGGACAGCGTCGTGCAGGCGCTGTCGAGCATCGGCGCGGAGAAGACCACGGACGTCGTGCCGACGCTTCAAGGGAGCAGCCTGTCGGGCCCGCCGCTGTGGCCGTCCGGTCACCGCGCCGCGTTTTACTGCTCGTCCAACGCCATATCCCACGGCGCCGCGATCGTGCTCGAGCTGCACAACGGCGGCGGCATGATTGGCCGCGCGGTGATGCCCACGGATGACCTCGGCCCGGGTGGCAAGCCGAGCTCGTTGAACGACGTGCCCCTGGTGAGCCGCGGCGAGGAGGTCGGCCGGGTCAACGTCACCGCGCGCGTGTGGCCGCGTGACGAGCTCCTCCAGTCCAGGAAGAAGGAGGTTCAGGGAGGATTCGATCCCGGCGGCGGGCTCGGCGTCGGCGGCGAGGGTGCCTGGATGCTGAGCGCCATGGCGACGGATATGATTGACAAGCAGGCTGCCCTAGACGACGCGCTCGCGCGGCTGGAGGCTTCCGAGCGCAGGGTTGAGAACCTCAAGTTTCGGTACCAGGAGGCTGAGGCGTCCAGGCAGCGCCTGGAGGGTGACAACGCGGAGCTCAGGCGGCTGCTGCACGAGGAGCGCAACGCGGACCCGGCTGCCGGGTTGCAGGCGCTGGGCCTGAACGGCGTCGACGACCTGATGGAGGCGAAAGATCGGCTCGGTCAGCTCGCGGCGAGGTACGCGCAGGAGAAGCGACGCAACGCCGAGCTCGTGCACCGACTCAAGGCTGTGCACGAGCAGACGGTCCAGGCGGAGCAGCTCAAGGGTAGGCACCTCGAGCTGCAGGAGGCGCACGCGGAGCTGAGCAGGTACCTTCAAAAGTGCGAGCGCGAGGCGGCGAGGGTCGGCAAGTGCCGCGCGACGATCGAGATGCAGGAGGGGATCATCGCGAGGCTCGAGGGGCTGCTGGAGCAGTCGGTGGTTGACGGACGAAGGCTCGCCGAGGCTGAGGCTGAGGCTTCGCGCCTCCGCGACGCCAACGCCATGCTCCAGTCCGGTCCGGATTACGAGGAGCTGGCCATCCTCCGCGACGAGGTGAAGGACCTGCGACTGGCGTACCAGGAGCGGGAGCGCGACCACCGAGACCTGCAGGCTGAGCGAGTCGCGCTCACCCTCAGGTGCGAAAAGTCGGAGGCGAACGCCATCGCGAGCAACAACGAGATGCTCGAGGTGTCCAGGCGATGCGCGCGGGAAATCGCGGGTCTTCGCGCTAAGCTCTCGGAGAAGGACGCGCAGCTCATGGGCGGGTTCGGTTCGGTCAGCAACATGGTCCTGCAGGAGTACGGCACCGTCGGCCGTCTCACCACCATGGAGCCGATACTATCGCCCGCCGGGGATGTCGCGGACCCGCCACGGATCGGGGGTTCGCGACCCGACCTCCGGACATCCGTCGAGCCGAGGCCCCCGTCGGGGTCGCCCGGCGTCGCCCCGCCCGGAAGGTCGTCGAGGCCGGCGAGCGTCGGAAAAATGTCGGGAGCGTCCCCGCCGGGATCGAGGGGAATGCCCTCGAGCGGCTCCGGCTCGTCGTCCGGATCGGGCCCGTCGTCGAGCCCGTCCGGTTCGGGTTCCTCGTCCGCCACCGGTTCCAGGCCTGCGTCGAGCGTCGGTAAAAGCGGAGCCGGTTCGGCGCCGGGTTCGAGGCCCGCGACGGGAGCTTCCGGTCGCGCGCCTCCTCCGTGACGAGCGATGAGGCGGGCGTCGGGGAGCTGGACGTTCTGTTCTAACGTGGCGCGCGTGTGAAATTAAACGAGACGCGTCTCTTTCGCGACGACGGCTACATCTCGCCGCACTGCGAGATTTTACACGAGAGTTTGGGCTTGTTGTTGGGTCCAGTCGCGACGTTCTCGATCTTCCTCAGCACCAGTAACCCGTCCCCCAGGACCCGCCCGAACACCACGTGCTTATCGTCGAGCCACTCCGTCTTGGTGCAGGTCAGGAAAAACTGGCACCCGTTGCTGTTGGGCCCGCTGTTGGCCATGCTCAGCAGCCCGGGGCCCGTGTGTTTCGCGACGAAGTTTTCGTCGTTGAACTTGCTCCCGTAGATGGAGACGCAGCCCGTGCCGTCTCCCTTGAGGAAGTCCCCGCCCTGGATCATGAAATCTTTGATGACGCGGTGGAACTCCACGTCCTTGTATCCCTGCGGAAAGCCGCCCTTCTTGTGCTCGCCGGTGCAGAACTGTCGGAAGTTCTCGCACGTCTTGGGCGCGACGTCGGCGAACAGCTCCATCTTGATCCTGCCGACGTCCGCGCCTCCGATGGTGACGTCGAAAAACACCACTGGATTGTTCGGGTTGGGCGCCCGCTGGTGCCATTGTATATCCGTCATTCTCGAGTGCGCGACTCCGCGGTTCGGTCCGGCCCCCGCGAGTGACCCCTCGCCAGCAACCCTAAGTTGGAAAAAGGCATTTTTTTTCCCTGCGTGGACGAAATCCCGCCAAGCGAGATTCGTGACGTCACAATCGGACGGCGCGACGCGCGAAAGAGGCGTTCGAGGACATGATGTCGCGCGCATCGTCGGCCGCCGTGCTCATCGTGATAGTCGTCATCGCGGCATTGCTTCCTCCCGAGGTCCACGCGTGCAGCACCTTCCTCGTTGGAAAGGGCGCTTCCGTCGACGGGTCCTTGTTTGTGACCCACTCGGACGACGGCGAGGGCGACCCGGACGCCAGGCTGTCGTTCATTCCCGCGGCGGACCATGCCCCCGGCGCGTTCAGGGACGTGTGGCCGGACCTTGAGGATAATCCACGCTTCGTCGGGACCGCGAGGGGCGAAACGTACCTGCCCGGTCGGGGCGTCCCGTCCGATGCGAAGGGGACCGAACCCATCGGCAAGATCCCGCAGGTGAACCACACGTACGCGTACACCGAGGGAAACTACGGCATCATGAACGAGAAGCAGCTCAGCATCGGCGAGAGCACGTGCAGCGGTAGGTTCGTCGCGAACGCCAAGGGCTCGGGGGGCGAGGCTTTATTCTGCGTCAACGAACTGTCCCGCATCGCGATGGAGCGCTGCGCCACCGCCCGCTGCGCCATCCGCACCATGGGCGACCTCGCGACCGAACACGGCTTCTACGGCGCGTCCGGATCGTTCGAGGGAGGATCGGAGACGCTGCTCATCGCGGATACCTCCGAGGGGTGGGTCATGCACTTCGTGCCCTACCCCGAGACCAACAGCGCGGTGTGGGTCGCCAAGCGGGTGCCCGACGACGAGGTCACGGTTGTCATGAACATGTTCACCATCCGAAGCGTCAACCTGAAAGATCCAGAAAACTACATGTACTCGGATAACATCATCGACGTCGCGGTCAAGCACGGGTTGTGGGATCCATCCGGTAAGGACGGCGTGTTCGACTTCACCAAGGCGTACAGCGACGGTGAATACGCACACAAGTACTACTCCGGCCGTCGAGCCTGGGGCGCGTTTCGGCTCATCAACCCGGGCATCGAGCTGGACCCAAACTACGGTGATCTGAGGATTGATGACCCGTACCCTTGGTCCATGAAGCCCGCCAAGCCCGTGTCCGCGTCGGATCTTTTCGCTTGGCACCGAGACTGGTACCAGGATACGCCATTCGACATGTCCAAGGGTGTCGCGGCGGGTCCGTGGGGCTCGCCCGATCGATTTAACGGCGGCGACGCGGAGGTTTCCATCCCGGGCTCGTTTGAGAGATCCATCGCGTTACATCGAACCACGTACACGCACGTCCTTCAGACGCGTGGGTGGCTTCCAGACGCCATCGGTGGGATCACTTGGTACGGGCCTCACGCCGCGCACGGCACGTGCTTCGTCCCGGTCCCGGCGGGGATCAAAAAACTGCCGGCGGCGTTGACAATTGGAAACGCCACGCTCGTCGACAGACACTCGCAGTGGTGGGCGCACCGGTACGTGCACAACCTGGCGCAGATGAAGTACGCGTACGCCGTGGAAGACATCCGTGCGGCCCAGGCGATGTGGGAGAACGAGGGTGCCGAGCTCGTCGCCGCCGTGGACGCGAAGTTCAGAGGCGGCGCGGCGTCGCCGGAGGCGGTGGATGTCGCGCTTGGGATGTTCGAGGCTCACGTGGACAAAGTGAGAGCCGCGTGGTGGCGCCTGGGTGACGTCATCATGGCAAACTACGCGGATGGCTTCGTGTCCAAGGCGAAGACCGGTGCGCCCGTGGGATACCCGGCGTGGTGGCTCGAAGCCGCTGGATGGAGACAAGGCCCCGAGCCCATCCCGCCGCCAAAGACTGGCGGGAGTAAGATATTCCGCGAAGGAGGTTCCTTGGAGCGGGGCGCGAGGGTAAGGAGAGCCGGGTCCGCGTCTCTCGCGTCGGCGTTTCGAGTGTGAGCCGTGCTTATCATGTCGTGTATTACGAAGATGATTGACTATTCCTTTTGGAACACCATCTTCGGCGAGCGCACCTGCCTTGAACCATTCATCCCACCCTCTCAGCTGTCCTTGTGCCTGCTTTTTCGTTTCGACAGTTTCTTGTGTAAAAAGCAGACGTGGCAAAACACTTTTTATCATAACCCCGCCGAACGAGCTGGACTTGACCGAAAGCGCGGTCCGGGGGAAGGGGACCGGGGGAAACATGTACAGGAAAGGGAGAGGTCGCGGCGGCAACCCCGGCAGGGGTGGTAGGGGTGGCAGGGGTAAGGGTAGGCAGGGCGGTTGGCCTCCACCGCCTCCGGTAATCGATTACAAAGAGCTGGTGTTGCCCTACCTGCTTTACCCGAGGGCCGAGAGGGGTTTGTGTGAAGTTCCACTCGAGTTCGAGGACGTCGCGCATTTCTCGAGAGTCATCTGGGAGAATCTATTGGCTGAGTATGAACATGTCATCAGTGAAGGACCAAGGGGCCCGGCCCTAAAGGCCATGCCCGCTTCTGATGGGAAGCTCAACCTGGTAAGTTTCGCACTTTTCGGTTTCGGCGTAATCCGATAGGGTTGCCTTCCTGAATTCGACTGATGCGCGGGAAGACGGCGTCGGCGTCGTCGATTACATCGATACTGACATCACATCAACACTATGTAACAGGTGAATGACGGGGGAACAGCCGGCGACGACGCAAGTTTGGTGCACCATCTCCTGCAGATCGGAAACCAAGGTAATTTGCATCTGGTGGTCGGGCAGACGGGCGGGGAGAGGGATCCAAACACTGGGGACAAAACGCCGACGCTGATATCTCTCAAGCCAAAGATACAGGGGTTTCAGGGTCAGATTCGAAGCTTCGGGTACGTCGGGGCTTTTCTCGCGGAGCTCGCGGCTCTTTGGGAGCTAAACGATCGAGCCAGCAAGGGCGAGGCGGCATCTCCGGTGCTCAAGGCTGTCCTCGCCCCGAGCAGCGAAGTTGCTGGCCACTGGCATCCAGCACCGCCGCCGACTGAAGATTTCGTGCGAGGTGATCAAACCAAGGCACCCAAGGCTAACGAGTCGCAGAAGGCTGCTGTTTGCGCTCTGAAATACGCGCTGGAGAAGATCCAAGGACCGCCTGGAACTGGAAAGTCAACCACGATTTACCACGTCATAACTCAGCGTGTTCCCCGTGGGGAAAGAGTTCTGGTGACGTGTAGCCGCAACGTCGCGATCGAGTCAATCGCGCAGAAACTTGAGGCGTGTGATGCGGATATGTTGGTCGTCGGTGCGCCCGGACGCATCGGAAGCACTGCAAGGAAGCACCTGCTTGAAAGCAAGGTTGATTCACATCCGAGCGTTCGTGCCGAGGCGGCGAAATCATTGATGGGCCGCGATTCGCCCTCTGCGACCGAGATGGCGAAGACAGTGCGTGGACCCCTGATGGAAAAGTGTCAGATAATACTTTGCACAATTGCGAGCACGTCAAGACTGCTTAGGGAGTGGGAGGAGAACGTAAAAAAGCCACTCCAGGTGCACACCGTTGTTGTCGACGAGTGTGGTTGTACGCCCGAGAGCTCTACCGCTCTGCTGCTGAACCTTAAGCCAAAGAATATGGTGCTGCTCGGAGACCACATGCAGCTGCCTCCCTGTTCGCTTGTGCCTCCTCACGCGCTTAAACACACGAACCATGACCGGTCCATGTTAGAGCGATGTGTGCTCGGCTCGGGGGGCAAAGTGCATCGACTGACAGAGCAGTATCGCATGCATCCACATATTTGCAGCGTGGTTAGTAAGATATCTTACCAGTCGATGCTACAGACCGCAGATTCTACTGCTGATGTTAGAGTCAAGACTGCGGAGGAGCACGATGAGGTGGACGCCATGGTGTGGGTTCAGATTTTCGGGGAGGAAACCACGCCAGATGATGGCAAATCGTACGTCAACTTTGCAGAAGTTGCCGCTGTTGTTGCTGCGTGCCATCGACTCAGGCAGAAACACGGACACGGCGTGACCATAGCTGCGCTGACTTTTTACAAGGGCCAGTTCCTGGCGCTACTCGAGGCGCTCCCGGCGAGCCTGAAAGTGGAATGCCTCACCGTGGACGCATGCCAGGGTGCCGAATTTGATTATGTGCTCATCTCACCGGTGCGATCAAACGGCCGGAAAGCAATCGGGTTTGTTGCTGACTCCAGGAGAATTAACGTCGCTGTTTCCCGTGCAAAGCGCATGTGTATCATACTTGGTGATCGCAGGACGATGAGTTCGCGCCCTGGCACGGATTGGCACACAATTTACAGTTCATGCAGGAAGGAGGCATACCACGAAAAGGGATGTCGATGGCACGCGCCGGCGCCAGAGCCCGGATTCCTTTCTATGCTTCAGCAGAAGAGGATGGCAGCTAAGGAGGCGGTTGTGAGCAATGAGGAAGAGCAGACAAAGACGGACGGGACGAACGTAGGTGCCGCTGCATTCTTACCTGCCGCTGTGTTAGCCCAGGTGGCACCCCAGCAAAAGAAGCAAATTCCCAACCCCCCGGGTACAGGGAAAAAAGCACAGAAGAAAGCGAAGGCTCTGGCGAAGCAGGCGAGGCAGCAAGAAGCAATGGCGCGAAGTATGAATAGTATTGGGATGACGGCCATGGGTGTTAGTTCGGGCCATTTCAACCCAGCACTCAACGGAGGTTTTTCTGCGCTGCCCCATCCCCCGCCCCCCCCAGGGCATCCAGGTGCGATGATACCGCGGAGAGTGATGGCCACAGGGGCACCGCCGCTCCCAAACGGAACGCCG
>MDTE01162375.1_pt1 | contig 10125 bp, 8 predicted proteins | sample 811231 | NCBI WGS metagenome assembly MDTE01 (sample SAMN05326651, study PRJNA326480) | marine metagenome | isolation source: seawater | place: Indian Ocean: Red Sea | collected 2010 | reverse complement strand
GACGAACTGCTCGATGAGTACCCCCAATGGGCAGAACTTATGACGAGGCATGAGAGCGAGTAAATAAAACGATTAGAAACACCTAGGAACAGGTTCTTTTATCGCTTTTAGAGTGAACGACCCTGGATATTAAGATCATCGCTGGATCGTATCCTCGTTTTAACCTTCAATAAACGTAGTGAGAGCACTGAGGCGATTGTTTCCAATTCAGCTGTTGTTCGGCTTCTAGCTAGGCCCAAGGGCCCTCAAGCGCTAAATTGGTGTTAAGCAGAAGCTCACCGAATCTTGGTCACCGCATCTCAATTAAGAGAGATTTGGGCCCGCCAAGACCACCCATGACCGCCGAGTCAGGATTAACGAGCTTGAGAGTGTTGAACTGCTGGGCAAGCAGCTGCGCAGTTATGGCCCCCTCCAGGCGTGCCAAATGTGCGCCCAAGCAGAAGTGGATACCGAACCCTAGCCCCAAGTGTGGGTTAGGGAATCGGTCCATTTTGAAGTGCTCAGGTTCATCAAACACCTCCTCGTCACGATTGGCCGAGGCAATCAAAGGAATAATTAGCTCTCCAGCGCCGATGGATTGACCGCCAATCTCAACGGGCTCGGTCGTTCGACGAGCGGTTGCGCTAAAAGGGGAGTAAAAACGCAGTACTTCCTCAACAAAGCTGGTCGCGAGCGCTGGGGAGGCCTCAATGGCTGTAAACGTGTCGGGCATCTCGTGGAAGATCCTAGCAGACGCAGTAATCAGACCTGTTGTGGTTTCGTTACCCGCGATGAGGAGCAGCCGGCAGAAGCTCAGCAGTTCCTCGTCGGTTAAGTGGCCTTCCTCGGTTTCGACATGCACGAGCCGGCTGAGCAGGTGATCCTCGGGCGATGATCGAAGCGTCTCAATTTCATCAAGAAAATAGGCGTTCATCGCCTCGCTGGCCGCTACCGCCTCTGCGCTCGGCTCGGCAAATAGAATGTCGCCAATGTTAGAGAAGATCGCGTCCGACCAAGATTTGAATGCCGCCATGTCCCCGTCTTCTACGCCCAGCATTTCAGCAATCACCATGACTGGCAGTGGTGCGGCGAGGGCAGTTACAAGGTCAAATGGCTCGCCCACTGGCATCGCGACAATGAGTCTCCGGCACCGTTCTGTGATTGCCTCTCGCTGAGCCTCGATGTGAGAGGGTTTAAAAGCGACGCTGACAAGCTTTCTAAGGCGTTGGTGTACGGGTGGGTCACTAAATAGCATGGACGGGGCACCATCTCGTTCCTCGGGGGGGCGAGTCGATACCTCGGACGAAAAGGTCGTGTGATCGCGCAAGATCCGCTGCACGTCTGCATGCTTTGCAATTTGCCATGGGCCTTCGTTCTCCATACGGCTAACGGGCGTATGTTGACGTAGGTGGGCAAACCATACATAGGGATCAATCAGGGTATTGGTTTCGCTCATTGTTCGCTGTGATGGACCGGTTTAGTTTGGATCATCTCTTAAACTTGAAGGTATGAAAAGCTTTTCGCATTTAGCGAATTGGTCCGTGAGTTTCTTTTTTAGAGTGAGTATTGGCGTCCGGCAAAAGAGCAGAGTGCCTAAATGGTTAGCGATCGCGTGCCCGTTAACGCCACATGCATGGTGTATAACCATCGAGCGTCGATTGAATATCCTGGGTGTTGTATGGATCGTCGAGGTCCGAGCCCTATGCCCCAGTGCAAGCACAGGGCGAACCGCCACATGATGGGTACTAAGGTGTTCATAGAGATAGCAATATTCATGGAGGGTAGGAAGCGATGGAGAACCGTGGCGGTTAGATTTGAGGAAGATCGGGTTGCGGCGATTGTAGAATGATTACTTGTTTGGTGTGGTTGTCATCCGCAGCGATAAATCGGTGGCTTGGATGTGTTTGGTCATCGCCCCTATGGAAATGTAATCGACACCCAGTGAGGCGATACGCTTGATGTCGTCGTCACTTTCGATGCCGCCTGATACTTCAAGCTTGATGGATGATGGTGTGCTTGCCACGGCTTTTTGGAGCGACGCATCGTCAAAATTGTCTAGCATGATCCAATCAGGCTGAGCTGCGATGGCCTCGGAAAGCTCATCAAGGGATTCGACCTCGATTTCTAGTTTTAGCGAGGGATTCGCTGCCCGTGCTCGAGCGATGGCTTGTGCGATTCCGCCCGCCGCCACTATGTGGTTTTCCTTGATGAGAAAAGCATCAAACAGCCCGATACGGTGATTACTGCCTCCCCCGATTAGAACCGCATACTTTTGGGCCAATCGCATGCCTGGCAAGGTCTTCCTCGTATCTAGAATCTGCGTTTTTGCACCCTCTACGAGCGATGCATAACGATGGGCCGCGGTTGCTGTCGCCGAGAGTGTTTGCAAGAAATTGAGCGCAGAACGCTCGGCAGTCAGTATGGATGCTGCAGGGCCAGTCAATTCGAAGAGGGTTGTGTCTTGCAGAACGCTTTGTCCTTCGGTGACCCTCCATACGATGTCGATGGAGGGATCTACTTGTCGAAACACCTCGTTGACCCAGGGTGCCCCTGCGATGGTCGCGCTCTGTCGAGTAATGATGGTGGCTTGAGCTTGTTGTGCTGAATTGATGAGCGCTGCAGTGACATCACCATCGCCAAGGTCCTCGGCCAGTGCCCAAGCGACGGTCGAAGCAACATCTTTTAGATAAAAGTTATTCAACGACGATACCTCAAGGTGAGTGTGTCCTGAGCAATGGCTAATTCTAACTGAGTCAATGCGCTCATTCCCAAGAGTATTTCATCACCTCTCATTGCGGGATTAAGGCTAGCCGGAATGTTTTCTAACTGAATACCAGCGAGGTTAATGGATGATAGCTCCGTTTGGTACACAGTGATCCATCCAGCCGCGGTTTTTGCTTTGAGTGGGCGTCCACGGTTCAGCCCGAGCCTCGATGTTAAATGCGCTGGAATAACAACTTGAGTGGCCCCTGTGTCGACAAGGAATTGGACTGATACACCGTTGACTGCGCCTGGGAGAAGGTAGTGCCCTTGACGATTAGCCGCCAAGCGAACGACAGTGCTGGCGCCCTCAACGGAGGCGGTCGTGTCCTGATTGGGAAAATCTCGACTGTGTTCGATGCCACCGAACAAGAGCGTTAAAACGACGAGAAAGCTCAGCATGCCAAGTACGGTCATTGCCTTGCCCAGTCCTGAAATAGGCGTCATGCTGGGTTCTATCCTTTGTTGGGCCCACCAATGGACCAATCAGCGCTTCGCATTATCGATGATCAGCTCGAGGGAGTGGTAACGCGATCTTCGCCTCACCAGGATGAAAGGCCAGAAGGCGAGATCAGTCTCATTGTTGTCCATTGCATCAGTTTACCTGAGTCTCATTTTGGTTCGCGGTTCGTTGATGGACTGTTTATGGGGACCCTAGACCCACGTGAGCATGAAGACCTTAGTGATTTAGTTGGGTTAGCGGTGTCGGCGCATGTGGTGATAGACCGCGAAGGAGCCATGGTCCAATACGTCCCCTTTGATCGACGCGCTTGGCATGCCGGTGTGTCAGTATACGACGGTAGAGAGCAGTGCAATGACTTTAGTGTCGGCATTGAACTCATTGGCACCGACAAGTCAGCGTTTACTGAAGCCCAATATCGATCGCTAGCGAGCGTTGTTAAAGCAGTTGCCACTACCTATCAGATCGAACCCGCTCGCACGGTGGGTCATAGTGATATCGCACCCGATCGAAAGACAGATCCCGGACCAAAGTTTGATTGACAGCGACTCCAGAATTATCTCTAGTAGGAGACTTGAGCGAGCCGCAGTAGACTATTGTCGTCTGAACAGTAGCACCAACGTATGGAATTTTTGATCATCATTGTGTTGCTCGTGGCGCAGCGATTTTGGTGGCAAACGCTCCCTCTTGCGTCGTGGGGAGTCGATCAGTGGACGGCAGCAGTATCAGATAGGCTCGGTAGTGAACCAAGCGCCCAAGCGTATGTGAGTTGGGTCCTTTTGCCCTCGGCACTCGTGTTTCTGTTAGCGCTCGCCCTAGATGATCTACTGATGGGTTTCCCCGCGTTCATCCTAACAGGGCTACTGGTGCTGATTGCCATCGAATCGGCCCCTTCTGGCCCATTCCTGGATCAGCATATTGTGGCGAGCGACAACTCCCCAGACCTCGATGACTCGCGTTCAGACTATGGTCTGGTTCACCATATGTGTTCCCTCCATCGCGAGCTCTTCGCGCCGCTTTTGCTGTTACTAGTGCTGGGTATTTGGGCTGTTGTGGCTTGGCGATTACACGGGTGGTTTGTATCTCACTATCAACGCAGAGAAGTGGGCGGCGAATTAATGACAAGACTTGAGCAGGTGCTTCCTGGACTCGATTCCCTCGCTTTAAGGGTGTCGCTTTTCGTGATCGTGTTTTGGCGCGGGTTTGGTGTGGTTTGGACACTGTTCCTGCAATCGCTTGAGACCTGGCAAGTTGATTTAGAGGTTTCCCTCGCGTCGGTTTGGGAGCAAGTGCAACATCGTGGTCCCGGAGCCGAGGGGCGGTCGGCGGACGATCCTGCCGAGCGACTGCTCAATCGGTTACTGTTTGGTTGGGCCGGGATGGCTGCGTTGTTCGAGATTGTGTTTTCTTAGTTGGCTAGTGCAATCAATGCCTTATGAGCGAGGAGCCGAGACTGATGCCTCTAAAGGGCTTCGATCGAGAAAGAAGGCGCTCGGGAGGTGGAGTCAAACCTTATGCGGCCCCAGCCTTTGTTCGAGCGATGTAAGCCCGTGATGGGATGGATCGATCCGAATTGGGTAATCAAACGTCAAACGCTATCGAGTCAGTTAAGCGGGCTCAGCTTAGCTTGAACCGACGTTTTTGCGACTGAAGTGGCACGAGGCATCCAATGGGAACAAAAAAAAATACCAGAAACGGTTTCCTAATCACATTGTTGCTCTTGTTGATGGGCACCTCTTGGTGCGCCATTGGTCTTGGTGAAGAGAAATCGACCCAGAGGCGTATGGCTCAAAGAATTATCACGCTTTCGCCTCATCTTACCGAAATAGTATTTGACCTTGGTCTTGGCGCCTCGCTCGTTGGGGTGTCACAATTCTCTAACGTACCACCCTCAGCCAAGTCACTACCGCGAGTCGGGGATGCCTTCCAGTTAAATGTGGAGGCTATCGTGTCGCTTAATCCAACCTTGATTCTCGCTTGGGAAGGAGGCGTCCCCAGGGCGATTCGCACGCTTCGCTCCATGGGTATCCCTGTGGTTTTGATTGGCTCAGAGGGACTGTCCACCATTGGTGATTCCTATCGGCGACTCGGTGCAGTGTTGAACAAAGTCGATGCCGCAGAGGTGATAGCCAGTCGGTTTGAGCGGCGGTTAGAAGAACTGAGCGAGCAAAACCCTTGGTCTGGTCAGCGGGTATTTATGCAAATACAAGACGTGCGACTTTTTACGGTGAATAGCGATCACTTTATGGGGCAAGCGTTAGCGATTTGTGGAGTGGATAACATCTTTGCTGATGCACCGCTTTCGGTCGCGCCCGTATCGCTCGAAGCAGTGATTGGCGCTCAGCCAAATGTCATCGTTACCGTCTCACAAGCGAATCAAAAAGACCCGTGGATCGAGATGTGGCGCACGCATTTACCCACGGCACGTCTCGTTGAATTTCCTGCAAGCGACATCAGCCAGCCGGTTGCTAGAATATTGGGCGGCGTTTCGGCCCTTTGTAACGCGCTAAATCATGGCGTGATTGAGAGAGCGTCCTATAATTAGCGAGATTCGTTTCCTCAGGCCAGAGTGAGGAGGTAACCACATCGTGCAAAGCGATCAGTCCGAGCACACCAGCGACATTGATCCGGAAGAAACCCGTGAATGGCTAGACGCGTTGGCGTCGGTGGTCGACGGTCAAGGCGTTGAACGAGCCCAGTACTTGCTTCAAATGCTGGCCTCCAAAGTCACTGAGCATGGATCACAGCTCCCATTCGCTATGACGACTCCCTACCGGAATACGATTCCCGTGCACCGGGAAGCCCGGATGCCGGGTGACCTGTTCATCGAACGTAGTATTCGCAGTCTCATTCGCTGGAATGCCATGGCCATGGTGATGCGAGCAAACCTAAAAGACAGTACCTTGGGCGGCCATATTTCCACTTTTCAATCGTCGGCCACGCTCTACGATGTCGGGTTCAATTATTTTTTTCGCGGTAATCAGCCTGGGCGGCCCGGTGACCTACTTTATATACAAGGGCACAGCGCCCCCGGGATCTACGCTCGGTCTTTTCTGGAAGGATCGCTGACTGAGGACCAACTCGATCACTTTAGGCAGGAGGTCGACGGCAATGGGTTATCGAGTTATCCGCATCCTTGGCTAATGCCCGACTACTGGCAATTCCCAACAGTCTCTATGGGGCTCGGACCGCTACAGGCGATTTATCAAGCGCACATCATGAAGTACTTAGAGAACCGCAGACTGACAGAAGCGAATGATCGTAAGGTCTGGTGTTTTGTTGGCGATGGAGAGATGGATGAGCCCGAATCACTGGGTGCGATTTCACTCGCCGGACGAGAGAGGCTCGATAACCTCATCTTCGTCGTCAATTGTAATTTGCAGCGACTCGATGGTCCGGTTCGGGGCAATGGCAAAATTATTCAGGAACTTGAAGGCGTTTTTCGAGGGGCTGGCTGGAACGTCATTAAAGTCGTCTGGGGCAGGCAGTGGGATCCGCTATTCGAGCGCGACAAAAGCGGCCTGCTCCAACAGCGAATGGATGAGGCTGTCGACGGTGATTATCAAAATTATAAGAGTAATTCAGGCGATTACGTCCGCGAGCACTTTTTTGGCAAATATCCTGAACTGCTGGAAATCGTCGCTGACATGAGCGACGAGCAGTTGTCGAAATTGAATAGAGGGGGTCACGATCCTTACAAGGTGTTTGCTGCCTATGCTGCCGCGGTGCGCCATCAAGCTCAGCCGACGGTTATTCTGGCGAAAACGGTCAAAGGGTATGGCTTGGGGCCAGCGGGTGAGGCCCAGAACTACACGCACTCTGTGAAAAAATTAGATCTTGAGGCACTGAAGGGCTTTAGGGATCGTTTCGATTTGCCAATCCCGGATGAAGATCTTGAGCAGGTCCCGTATTACCGGCCACCCGAAGATTCGACAGAAATACGGTATCTAAAAGCTTGTCGCGATCGACTGGGCGGGCCTATTCCTAGTCGTATTAGCGACTTCGAATCACTAGAGGTGCCTCCACTCGACGCTTTCTCGGCACTGTTGAAAGGATCGGGCGAACGCGAAATATCAACCACGATGGCATTTGTGCGTCTGCTTCAAATTCTGGTGAAAGACCCCAACATTGGCGAGCGGATTGTGCCTATCGTGCCGGACGAGGCTAGAACCTTTGGGATGGAGGGTATGTTCCGTCAGCTTGGCATTTACTCCAGCGTGGGTCAGTTGTATGAGCCGGTCGATACGGGCCAGATGATGGTCTATCGAGAAGACCGGCACGGTCAGGTCATGGAAGAGGGGATTAATGAAGGTGGCGCCTTCTCTGCGTGGTTGGCAGCCGCGACCTCATACTCAACCCATGCGCAAACGCTGGTTCCTTTCTACATTTATTACTCGATGTTTGGGTTTCAACGAGTGGGGGACCTCTGTTGGGCGGCTGGAGATTTGAGTGCGAGAGGGTTTCTGTTGGGAGGCACCTCGGGTCGCACAACCCTGAACGGGGAAGGGCTCCAACATCAAGATGGCCATAGTCACGTGCTCGCTGGAACTATTCCCAACTGCGTGACCTACGATCCCACGTTCTCTTATGAACTTGCGGTCATCATTCGGCATGGTCTGAAGACCATGTTTGTCGATAAAGAAGCCAAGTTTTTTTACATCACGTTAATGAACGAAAACTACGCGCAGCCTGAGATGCCAGAGGGGGTAGAAGCATCCATCTGTAAGGGCATGTATTTGCTCAAAGAGGAGTCGCGAAAGCGATCGAAAAAGAAAGTGCAGTTGCTCGGCTCAGGCGCCATTCTTCAAGAGGTGCTGGCAGCGGCTGAACTTCTCGAAGAAACGTGTGGGGTCATAGCAGATATTTGGAGTGTCACCAGCTTCAACGAACTAAAACGGGAAGGCGACGATGTGGAAAGATGGAATCGTTTGCATCCTAGTGAGCCGCCCAGAAAGTCCCATGTGAGCGACTGCCTAGATGGCCGTGCTGGGCCAGTTATTGCCGCCACTGATTATGTTCGACTCTACGCCGATCAAATTAGAAGCCAGATCGAATCGCCTTATGTGGTGCTCGGTACGGATGGATTTGGTCGAAGTGATACAAGAGCTCGGCTTCGTCATTTTTTTGAGGTTGACCGATATCACATTGCGCATGCCGCGCTTTATGCGCTACATGAGATGCAAGTGATTGATAGCGAAACCTTACGATCAGCCTCTAGCGCTTGGAATATTGATGCCGATAAGTTAAACCCGGTGAGCATGTAATGAGCAGAGTCATCATCGAAGTGCCAGATATGGGCGAGGTCGATGACGTTGAAGTCGTAGAGTTGCTTGTGGCGCCTGGTGAGCGAGTAGACAAAGACCAATCCCTGCTGGTGTTGGAGTCAGATAAAGCGAGCGTCGAAATTCCGTCGACAATGGCCGGCGTGGTCCGCAGCGTCATAGTGTCGATGGGTGACCGAGTGGCCACTGGCGCGCCACTCATTGAGATCGAAACCCCCGAGGCAGAGGTTATCGACCAAACGGAGTTAGCCGTCGAGCAAGATACTGCGCTTCCCTATAGCGTGCCGGCAAAAGAACGAGAGCAAGACGATGCCTCGGCCGCTGATGAGTCATCGCGCGAGCAATCAACCACCTCCGTGGAATCTAGCCAGATCGACGTAGTACTAGTCAGTGTTCCCGATCTTGGGGATATCGAGCGTGCGGAAGTCACGGAGTGTCTCTGCGCAGTTGGCGATCAGGTGCTAGCCGACCAGGCTATTTTGGTTTTGGAGTCTGAGAAAGCGAGTCTAGAGATCACGCCCGAAATGGATGGTGAGATTACTGCCATCTTGGTCAAGGTCGGGACTGAAGTAGCCTCAGGTGATGCCCTGATTGAGCTAAAAACAGCCGTGCAGCGCTCAGCTAATGAATCTGCTGTTGATCGAGGTGGTTCTGAGGCGTCGGTGTTAGTGGAGGCTGAGAAAACAGCGCCAACCATCGGTGATGCTGAGTCAGGTAGAACTACCAAATCAGAGTTGGAGAGTGCAAACACTGGTGGCGAAAATGAGGACGACCCTCCACGTCGAGTGTCCGAGCCAGAGCAGCCTCGCGAGGCGTTAGTCGTACACGCCGGCCCAGCGGTAAGAAAGCTTGCCAGGGAGTTTGGAATCCAACTTCATGAGGTGGAAGGATCTGGGCCTCATAACCGAATCCTCAAAGAAGATTTACAGCGCCATGTGCGGGCGCGGCTAAAGGAGCCTTCGAACCAAGAGAATGCTGGCCCGAGCCGTCTGCTTGCGAGGCCACTCCCTGATTTCTCTCGGTACGGTGCGACTACTTCTGTACCTATGCCGAAGATCAGACAGCTGAGTGCAAGGAACTTGCATGAGAGCTGGGTCACTATCCCGCATGTCACCCATTTCGACGAGGCAGATATCACTGACCTCGAGGATTTTCGCAAAACACTGAATCAACGAAGAGGCCATGAAACAAAGGTGACGCCGCTCGCTTTCTTCGTTAAAGCAGTAACATTGAGCCTGAAAGGTTTTCCTCAGTTCAATGCCTCCTTGAGCCCAGATTTTACGGAGTGGATATTCAAGGACTTCATTAATATCGGCATCGCTGTTGAGACAGAAGGTGGGCTGGTTGTGCCCAACATCAAAAGTGCTGATCAGCTGGGGCTTACGCAGATCGCCAAGCAAGCGGCCGAGTTGGCCGAGCAGGCGCGATCAAAAAAACTCATGCCGCAATCGCTACAGGGCGCGACGTTTACCATCTCTAGTTTGGGTGGCATTGGTGGAACGGGGTTCACGCCTATCATCAACCCCCCGGAGGTGGCCATACTTGGCGTTGCTCGGGCTAAGTGGCAGCCCCGTTATGTGAACGATGAGTTGAAGAAACGCCTCATCGTACCGTTGGCGCTCAGCTATGATCACAGAGCCATCG
>MDTE01144492.1_pt1 | contig 10126 bp, 9 predicted proteins | sample 811231 | NCBI WGS metagenome assembly MDTE01 (sample SAMN05326651, study PRJNA326480) | marine metagenome | isolation source: seawater | place: Indian Ocean: Red Sea | collected 2010 | reverse complement strand
AATCTAAACTGTCTATATAAATGTCTATTTTTTTAATATTTTTAAAATTTTTTAAATAGGAGTAAAAAACTCCCCCTTTTTGTTCAGGATAGTAAGTCTCGTACTTTTTCTTTACTTTTATTATGAAACATTTCTGTTTACCTGATATGTCCAAAGAACTAATTTCTTCTTTGCTTTTATTATCCTTCAGTATGCTAAGATATGAGTTTATTTTTTTGGCAGCTTCTTTTGAGAGCAGATTTTTGCTGTCCTTAAAATGAAATTTATCATTAACAAATATAGCAAAAGCTTCATTATCTGAACTCAAACTGCCTGTAAAACTTAACATTTTTTCCTTTCTTTAACGTATAAATTGAATTCTATTCGAAGTTGTTTTATTAACTATATAGTACAATTGCAAGTAATGAAAAATAAAATTTATACATATTTTTTTTATGAATTTGCCCGCTATTTTACAGTCGTAGTCTTTGCCTTAACTTCAGTAATTTGGGCAATTCAGGCTGTGAACTTTTTGGACCTGGTTATTGATGATGGCCATGCCTTTGGAATATATATTACCTATACATTTTTAATACTTCCAAAATTAATAACAAAATTAATACCTTTATCATTTTTGTTCTCAATAATATTAACAATTCACAAATTGGAAAAGGACAATGAGCTGATTGCTCTTTGGACTTCCGGATTAAACAAAATTCATATTGTAAATCTTATACTTAAAATATCAATTAGTATAATGGTCTTGCAACTTTTTATGTCCACTGTTGTTAATCCTGAAACCTTAAATTATTCTAGATCTGTTATAAAAAATTCACAATTACAATTTGTTCCGTCTTTGTTAAAAGAAAGACAATTTAATGATACCGTAAAAGGACTAACTATTTTTGTTAATAAAAAAAATACAGATGGAACGTATGAAAATATTTTTATTAGAGATGAAGGAAAAGTTTTAACACAAATTTCAAACGATGGATCTTCAACTATTTTTGCTCGGTCTGGTTATGTTTCAGATAATGAAAAAAAATTAATTTTATTAGATGGAAATATTCAAAGAAAAGAACAAAACCAATCTCTAAATATAATTAAGTTTAAAAAAACTGAGATGGATTTGTCTGGATTATCAACAAAAACAATTTCTGAAGTTAAAATACAAGAAACTTCTACTTTTAAATTATTAAAATGCATAATAACAAAAGATTTGCTTTTTCATAATTGCACTGAAGATAAGTTTAAAGATATCTCTATAGAAATAAATAAAAGATTTGGAATGCCTTTTTTTATTCCGCTAATAGGTTTAATTTGCTGCTTTTTACTTACATCAAGACAGGAAAGTAAAATATCTCCTTTTCACAAACATATTTTAGGTGGATTGGGTTTTATAATTCTTGTAATTTCAGAAATTACTGTAAGATATTCAGGACTTTCTTTAAACCATACAGCTGTTTATTATTTATTACCCATGACTCTTCTTCCATTTATATATATTTTTTTAATAAGAACTTTTAAATATGAAAATTTAAATTAATTAAAATGATAAAATCTTTTATTATAAACAAATATTTTACACAAGAGTTTTTAAAAGTCGTGGTTACTATAAGTCTATCATTTCTCTGTTTGGGTTTCATTTTTACATATATTGAAGAAACTAATTTTTTTAAAGATTATGAAGTAGGAATATCTATTCCTCTTTTATTGTCTGGACTTTTTGTCCCAAGCTTACTCTATAACATGTTTCCTTTTGTAATCTTGCTGTCTGGGATCTGGTTTTTTTTAAAAATAAAGAAAACAGATGAAATTATTGCAGTAAAAATTTCTGGCATGTCAAACTTTTCTGTAATTGTTGTGCCTAGTTTCATATCAATAATATTAGGAGTTTTTTTTGTTACATCAATTAACCCGGTTACTTCTGTTATGGTAAAAAAATATGAATCTATTAAAGGAAGTTACGAAATAGACCAGGATTACCTGGCAGCAATAACAGTAAACGGAATATGGATTAAAGAAAAAAATAATGAAAAAAATAATATCATTAGGGCCTCAAAGTTAGAAAATGAAAAATTAATTGATTTAACAATTTATGAATTTGATAAAAATTATAATTTTGTTAAAAGAATAGAAGCAAAGTCTGCTGACATAGGAAGCTTAGAATGGAAACTTCATAATGTTAAGATAGTCGAGAGTGAAGGAATAATTATATCTGAAGACATTGAAAACATTTCTTATATTAGTCTCTACGACATTAAAAAAATTAAGAGTTTATATTCAAATTTAGATACAATTCCTTTTTGGAGTCTTGGAAAAGAAATTCAACTCTTGGAAGATCGGGGCTACTCTTCCGCTGAAATGAGGGCTAAACTTCAAAGATCTTTGGCTTTTCCCTTTTTCCTTTTAGGTATGGTTCTCTTAGGTGGTGTATTCACTTTGGGAATGAATTTCAAAGAAAATAACTGGACTTACGTTTTCATAGCGTTAATTACAAGTGTTTTAATATTTTATTTCAATGATTTTTCAACAGCTTTGGGTAAAACAGGAAAACTTCCTGTTGAAATTTCAGTATGGATGCCCGTCTTAATTATTTTAATTTTTAGCTCTGTAGGATTAATACATGCAAATCAAAAATAAAATAATTTCATATTTTTTTATGATATTTTTTTTAACGTTTCAAGTTTTAAGCGCTGATGAGTTTAATATATCGGCTAAAGAAATTACATTTGATAAAATAAAAAATGTGATGATTGGAAAAGGCTCTGTCCAGGTTACTGATAAAGAAGGAAAAATTATTAAAGCTGACAAAGTCGTTTATAAAAAAGACAATGAATTTTTGACTGTTGAAGGAAATGTAGAAGTTTTCGATAATATAGGTAATATATTAAAAACAGTAAAAGCTACTTATAATAAAAAAACAGAAATTATTAATACATACGAAAACTCAGAATTAAAAACAGAAGAAGGGTATGTTCTTAATTCAAAAAATATTTTATATAACGTTGAAAAAAAATTACTATCCTCTGAGCAAGATTCAAATTTGATTGATCCTGATGGTAACAAAGCCTCACTATCAATGTTTCAATATAACATTACAAAAAAACTATTTTCATCATTAGGAAAAGTTGAAATTATCGACATAAATAAAAATAAATATTTTTTTAAAGAGTTGCACGTCGATACGAAAAAAAAAGAAATGATCGGTTCAGATGTAAGTGTTTTGTTGGATCCAGAAAATTTTGGTGTAAAAAAAACTAACGATCCTAGATTCGTTTCTAACGATATATTTATTTCAAAAAACAAATCGATTTTGTCTAAAGGAGTTTTTACTGTTTGCCCAATGGAAAAAGACAAATGCCCTCCTTGGTTATTAAAATCTAAAAAAATTACTCATGATAAAGTAAAAAAAACTATCTACTATGAACACGCTACTTTAAAATTTTATGATATTCCTATATTTTACTTTCCAAAATTTTTTCATCCTGACCCAACGGTAAAAAGACAGTCTGGTTTTTTATCACCTATTTTTACTGATAGCACATCAGTTGGAACTGGCTTTGGACTTCCTTATTATTGGGCTATAAGCAATGATAGAGATTTGACCTTTACACCTAAGATTTATAGAAATGAAAATATTTTATTTCTAAATGAATACAGACAAGCTTTCAAAAATGCTTTTTTGATACTCGATACTAGTTACACCGAAGGATACAAAAAAACAAACTCAACTAAAACTGATGGTTCAAGAAATCATATTTTTTCGGAGCTTGATGTTAATTTCAGTGAAGATGATTCTTATTTAAGTCATCTTTCTTTAAAAGTTCAGAAAACGTCTAATGATACTTATTTTAGAATCCACGACATCAATACTGCTCTAGTAAATTCTGTTGATACAAATTTAAGAAATGAAATAAATTATAATTATGAAAAAGATGATCTTGTTTTTAATATTTCAGCTTCTGCCTATGAGGATTTAAGAAAGGAAAAAAATTCTAGATATGAATACATTGCTCCAAATATACTTTTTGGAAAATCTTTTTTTACTGAAAAATTTGGCTCAATAAACTTTCAAACTAATGCTTTATATAAAAACTACAATGTAGATAAACATATAAGTTCGGTTACTAATGATATCGTTTGGACTTCAAACAATTTTATTACTCCAGGAGGATTTGTAAATAGCATAGAAAGTATTTTTAAAAATACAAACTATGAAGCCAGAAATACTACAGATCATAAAACTTCTGGAGTTATAAATGAATTTAGCGGAGTATTAAGCTACAAAAGTTCTTTGCCAATGAAAAAAGAAAAAAATAATTCGTCAAATATTTTTTCTCCAACTTTTATGGTCAGATATGCTCCTGGCCATATGAGAAACTTGAGTGGTGATGATATAAATTTAAAATATGCTAATTTATACTCCACTAACAAAACATCTGTAATTGAAGATGGAATAAGTGCAATTTTAGGTTTTGATTTTAAAATAAACAATAAAACTGAAGATGGAAATCTAAAAGAAAAACTTTCTTTATCAGTTGGACAAGTCTTTAGTCCAAAAGAAAATAAAGATTTGCCCTCAAAAAGTTCTCTTGATCAAAAAACTTCCGATATAGTTGGAGAAGTGAAATATAATTTTTCAACGATTGGATCGATTGATTACAAATTTTCCGTTGATCATAATCTAAATGATCTTAATTATAATGAAATTTCAAGCGGTTTAAATTTTGGATTAGTGAAGTTTAACTTAGACTATTTAGAAGAACAAAACCATGTTGGAGATGAACATTACATAAACGCTGGTGTAGATTTAAACTTCAATGAAAGTAACAAGCTAAGCTTTGAAACGCGAAAAAATTTCAAAACAGAAAGTACTGAACTTTATGATATAAGTTATCAATATATGATGGATTGTCTAAGTGCAGGACTAGTCTTTAGAAGAGAGTTTTACGAAGACAGCGATGTAGAATCCAAAGATACATTAATGTTTACAATAAAATTTGTTCCACTTTCTGGAATAAGAGCACCAGCCTTTAACCCGTGATTAATTTTAAAAATAAAATTCTTATAATAGTATTTGTTTTTACTTTTTTTGCTCATTCTAACGCAACAATAAAAGACAATATATTTGCAGCTATAGGCGATAAAGCTATAACAAGATCTGATGTGATAAACGAAATTAAAACTATCTTGATATTAAATAACCAAGTTTATAGTGATTCTATTAAAGAACAATTAGATAATGCTGCTATACAATCTTTAATAAATAGAACAGTAAAAAAAATTGAACTTGAAAAATATCCTTCATTAAAATTTAATTCTGAAGATGTTTATAAAGAAGTTAAAATTTTAGCTGATAATTTAGATATGGATGTGGAAGCTTTTAAACAAACATTTATAACAAATGAAATCAATTTTTCATTAATACTGGAAAGAATCGAGACAGATTTACTCTGGAATAGTTTAATTTTTAGCATTTATAAGAATAGAATTTCGATAAATTTGGACGAAATAAATGAACAATTGGTATTGTTTAATAATAAAAAACAAATTGATGAATATTTAATATCTGAAATTATAATTAAAGCTGTGCCTAAAGATGAGTTAGAATCTACAATTTCAAACCTAAAAAAAGAAATTGAAATAAATGGATTTGCAAATGTAGCCATAGAAAAAAGTATTGCGAGTACTGCTATTAAAGGTGGTAATTTAGGTTGGGTTAGTGAAAATTCAATTTCTAATGATTTTAAATCTAAAATAGTAAATACAAAAATTGGAGAAATTTCTGAGCCATTTTTTTTGCCTAAAGGTATTTTGCTATTTAAGGTTAGAGATAAAAGAGTAGTAGAAAATGCTATAAATTTAGAAGAAGCTAAAAATAGAATAGTTCAAGCTGAAAAAATGAAAATGCTAAACATGTTTTCTTTATCTCATTTTGACAAGTTAAGAAGATCAATAACAATTATATATTATTAAATGATAAAACCTATAGCAATAATTGCTGGTGAGCCAAATAGTATTTCTTCTGAAATTATCTTTAAAAGTTGGAAACTTAGAAAAAAATACAAACTAAAACCTTTTATAATAATCGGAAGTGCAAAACTATTAGTTTCGCAAAAAAAAAAATTAAAATACAAAATACCAATCAAAGAAATAAATCATAATTTTAAAAAAAAAGATTTAAACTTAAGAAAACTTCTCGTTTATAATGTAAATTATAATCAAAAATTAGCTTTTGAAAAAGCATCTACTAAATCAAACAAATATATTTTTAAGTGCTTTGATGTTGCTTTAAAGTTAATAAATACAAAAAAAATACTAGGTATAATAAATTGTCCTGTAGTAAAAGAACTACTATTTAAAAAAAAACACCAAGGTGTCACTGAATATTTAGGAAAAAAAGCTCGAAATAAAGGTCATGAGGTTATGTTAATATATAATAGAAAATTATCTGTTTCCCCTTTAACTACACACATCCCTTTATCTCAAGTATCTAAAAAGATAAACAAAAATAAAATAATTCAAAAAATTAAAACTATAAATATTTTTTATAAGAAATATTTTAAAAAAAAACCAAAAATAGGAGTGCTTGGTTTAAATCCGCATAATTTATATAAACATAAGAAATCACAGGAAAATGAAATTATTCTTCCAGCTATCAAAATAATGCAAAAAAAAGGAATTAAAGCTAGTGGCCCGGTATCTACCGATACAAGTTTTGCAATGAATGAAAAAAATAAATTTGATGTGATATTTGGTATGTACCATGATCAAGTATTAACTCCGTTTAAAACATTATTTAAATATAATGCAATAAATATAACTTTAGGTTTGCCTTATATTAGAATCTCACCAGACCATGGAATAGCAGAAGATATAGTTGGAAAAAAAATTGCTAATCCACATAGTCTGATGGATTCTATTAAATTTTTTAATAATATAAATTAATGAAATTATTAAAAAAACCTAAAAAGAGTTTGGGTCAAAATTTTCTAATTGATAAAAATATAATAAAAAAGATAATTAAAATTGGAAATATTAATAAAAAAAATACTATATTAGAAATTGGAGCTGGCTATGGAAGTCTTACAAAAGAAATTTTAGAAAAAAAACCAAAAAAAATATTTGCAATAGAAAAAGACACAAAATTATCTATTTCTTTAGAAAATGATTTAAAAAATTTTAAAAATATTAAGATAATAAATGATGATATTTTTAACATTATAAAAGGAAAAAAATTAGGAACTAATGTTATTGTTTTTGGTAATCTTCCTTATAATATTTCTACACAAATATTGGCAAAGCTTATTTTGACTAAATCTTGGCCTCCTTGGTACAAAACCTTAATACTAATGTTTCAAAAAGAAGTTGCAGATAGAATTACTGCAAAAACTAAATCTAAGAAGTTTGGAAGATTGAGTGTTTTAAGTAACTGGAGATTAGAAATTAAAAAACATTTTGATATATCTAAAAATTGCTTTTTTCCCAAACCAAATGTCGACTCCTCAATACTTTCTTTTTCACCAAAAATAAAAAATATATATAATATAAAAAATCCAAAAAACCTGGAAATTGTTACTCGAATGCTGTTTTCTAATAGAAGAAAGATGATAAACAAAAATTTTAAAAAACTATTTAAATTTAATAATTCTATAGCAGAAGATCTTGGTTTAAATCTAAAACAAAGACCTGAGGAATTGGATTGCGATATGTTTTATAAAATCGCTATGATTTATGAAAAATTAGCTGATTAATTCTTTTACTTTAGACTCTATTTCTTTAAAATTTTGTTTTGATTTAATCCCATCTTTTTCAGATTGTATAATTTTTAAAATATAGTTATAACAGACTTCTAAATTATCATTTACCACTACATAATCGTACTCATTCCAATGTGAAACCTCTTCGTTGAACTTTTTCATTCTTTCTTTAATTACTTTTTCTTGCCCTTCATGTCTATTCAATAATCTTTCTTTAAGGACTGTAAGATTGGGAGGAAGAATAAAAAAAGTAACCAAATTTAAATTATTAATTTTTTTTAGCTGTTGTGTCCCTTGCCAATCTATGTCAAATAAAACATCTCTTTTTTGCTTCAATAAATCTATTACTGGTTTTTTCAATGTACCATAATAGTTATTGAAAATTTTTGCATATTCAAAAAAATTGTTATTTTTTATCAGTAAATTAAATTCTTCCTCATTAACAAAATGATAATCTTTTCCATCTATTTCGTTCGGTCTTGGTTTTCTAGTTGTGTGTGAAATTGATATCGTAAAATTCGAATTTTCTTCAGCAAGTTTTTTTGTTAATGTCGTTTTACCCGCTCCTGAAGGTGACGACAAAATAAACATGACGCCATGCTCTTTTCTATTCATGATAAAACTTGTGGGTCTTCTTATTCTTTTAAAATTATGAAAGCTTAAGCTGATTTGCTTTCAATAAACTTTATCGCATCACCGACTGTCAAAATTTTCTCTGCTTCGCTATCAGAGATTTCAGATCCAAATTCTTCTTCAAAAGCCATTACCAATTCGACTGTATCTAGGCTGTCAGCTCCAAGATCATCTATAAAATTTGACTCATCTGTAACCTTTTCTTCTTCTACTCCTAAATGCTCAGCTACCATTTTTTTTACTTTTTGTGAAATATCTTTAGTCATTTACAATTCCTTAATTTGAGTTATGAGATCTTAATAAATTATTCATTAATTTTGTCAAGACATATACATGCCCCCATTAACATGTATCGTTTCACCAGTTATATATGAAGCTTGATTTGAAGACAAAAATGCAACACAATTTGCTACATCTTCGCCTGAACCAAGTCTTCCCATAGGAATTCTTGAAGTAAGATAAAGTTTAACTTTTTCTGCAATATTCATTGTCATGTTAGAAGTTATAAAACCGGGAGAAACACAATTAATAGTTATATCTTTTTTTGCGTACTCAATAGCAAGACTTTTTGACATACCGATTATTCCGGACTTTGCTGCAGAATAGTTAGACTGTCCCAAATTTCCTGTATGACCAACAATAGAAGTGATATTAACAATTCTTCCAAACTTATTCTTTAACATCTTTTTTATAGCATGTTTTGAAAGTAAAAAGGTTGAAGTCAGATTCACATCAATAACTTTTTTCCACTCTTCTGTTTTCATCCTCAGTGAAAGGTTATCAACGTTGATTCCAGCATTATTAACTAAAACATCTAATCCACCCAATTCTAAATGAGCATTGTCTAAAAATTCTTCAATCCTATCATGTTCAATTATATCAAATTTTTTTACTTTAATTTGTGGGTATTTTTTTTTAAGTTCATCAAGTTTTTCTGCTTTAGTTCCGCTTCCCATCACATTTCCTCCTAGAGAGATAAATTTCTTAACCAGCTCATTTCCGATTCCTCCTGTCGCTCCCGTTATTAAAATTTTTTTATTTTTAAAATCAATCATTTTTTATATCTTTAATATAATTTATATTTGATAATTTTGCATTCTTATCTATTTTTTTTACTAAACTAGAAAGGATTTTGCCAGGACCTATTTCTAAAAAATCTGTAACTCCTTTATTTACCATGTATTGCACACTTTCTCTCCATCTAACTCTTGAGGTAATTTGATCGATTAGCAGTGTTTTAATTCTATTAACGTCAAATTCTTCTTTTGCTGTTACATTGCTAATTATACTGGGTTTGGGTTTTAAAAAATCTGTACTTTCAATTTTTTCTTTCATATTTTCTGAAGCCTTTTTCATTAGCGAGCAATGAAAAGGTGCGCTAACCGGTAGTTGTATTCCTTTTTTTTTCTTTTTTTTCAAATTTTCACTAAGTATTTCTATGACATTTTTTTTACCGCTTACAACTATCTGCCCATCGCAATTATCATTAGCTATTTCACATATCTCATTTTTTGGCAAAATATTTATTTCTTCTTCTAATTCTTGCATCTTCATACCGAGCACAGCTAGCATAGAGCCTTGTCCTTTTGGTACAGCTTCCTGCATGGATTTGCCTCTCTCATACAACAAATATGCTGCTCTTTCTAAACTAAGAGATCCACTGCATACAAGTGCTGTATATTCTCCCAAAGAATGCCCGGCAAAAAATTTTACATTGTCAAAATTAAAATTAAATTTTTCTTTTAATACTT
>MDTE01035432.1_pt1 | contig 10126 bp, 12 predicted proteins | sample 811231 | NCBI WGS metagenome assembly MDTE01 (sample SAMN05326651, study PRJNA326480) | marine metagenome | isolation source: seawater | place: Indian Ocean: Red Sea | collected 2010 | reverse complement strand
TAATAGAAAAATTATCTCTCAAAATTTGGTGCTACATCCCACGGGCCTAGGTGAAACTGTACACCACTGGTCGGAACCGGTAACGGCTCAAATTCAGGGGCCTCATAGCGTTCTGTATCATCCAGGAGGTCTAGGTCAACAACATTTCCGGAAGATGGTGCACCGGCCAAGATCCATTGAAGGACAAATTCCAGCTCACCGTTCGTGAGTGGTGGTTTACCCAAGGGCATCAGTGCCCCATATCCTGGGTGGTCATCGAAATAGTGCGCTTGATTCGGAGCGTTGATCTTTTCCCAAAGGAAGCTCTTATCGACGCTCGCCAATCCTTCTGTGCCCACTAGTGTGAGCCCGTCGGCCCTCGCTGTTGGATTATTGGGGGTGCGGTTCACGAGTTGGCTGTACGCGACATTTGAGGTTAGGACGAGATCTGATTGTGTAGCGAAGGATGCTCCGGCGACGTGACATTCAACACAGTTCTTGTCGAGAATGACCGTTTGAATGACGTCCCAGGTGGAAGTCACCTCAGGCTCCTGTGGCTCCGGTTCCAGAGAGTTGGAACTGTCGCTACACGCCGACGCAAACAGGCAAGTCATTGATCCAACTAGAGCCTTACGCATAGCCTTCATGATATTACTCGAAGGTGAGGTGTAACGATGAAATATCTGTTCCATTTATGCGTATCGCTAATCTTGTGGGGGATTAATCCCCTAGTTACGCCCGTCGAGGGACAATTATTCAATATGCCGTTGTCCGGGTTGCCGGAAAACCAAGAGATTCGTGTGTCTGAAGTAAATCTTGCTCCTGGACAGGAATCCACTCCCCATCGGCATAACGCCCATGTTTTCGTCTATATCCTAGAAGGTCAAGTAAACATGCAGGTTGCCGGATCGGAGCTGGTCACCCTGTCACCAGGCGAAATGTTCTATGAGAACCCTGATGATATCCATATGGTTTCTCAGAATGCGAGTGACACAGAATCAGCCAAATTCCTGGTGTATATCATCAAGACCATTGGCGTGCCAGTGACCACTCAGGTAGGTCCCCTAGACCCTGAAATAATCTTGTTTCAAGAAGGCCTCAGATACTGAGGATCAGCTGATGAACAAAGCTCGATTGCTTTCTGGCTCTTCCGTTTTCTGTATAGGGCTTTTCGGTACACTAGCTTGTGCCTCGACGTCACCGACGGATCTAGAAACAGCGGATTGCGGCCACCGGGTTGACCCGAGCATCGTAAGCTTGGGTCAGAATGTAGTTCTTTCTGAGTCAGGAGAGGGTCAGCCGGCACAGGGCCGACCGATCCAGGAGGGTTGGACTCTAGGGCGCTCAGCCGAATCGATCACAGATCACAACGAACGTGAATATGCTCGAGTTGCTTCCTATATGATGCCAATTCGCGATGCAATTATGTGTGATCTTGATGAAACGAGCCTGACATTATGGCAGACACTTACGGCAATTTTACGTCTCAATAACATCAAGACGGTGCAAGATTTATCTGGTACACCAAAAGAACAGGTCTACTCAAACGATGGTATTCATCAACACTTAACGAGCGATGGGCCTGATTACCACGCCATGATGAAATATCTAGAAGAGTCTGAATTGGAGCTGAAGTGTTTGGCGTTCATTAATTTTGACTTCACCAACCCAGAAGGTGCGAACCATTGCGAAATTCATGGTCTAGCCCAAGGCTCAGGTCTAGTTATCCCATAGCCGTTCTGTCCAGAGACGAAAAGGTCACCGGGGGCATGTGAACTATGAACATCGTTCGAAAATTATTGATGGTGATTGGAGTACTTATCCTGATTCCGGTTGTTGCGATGGCTACTCTGTCGGTTTCGACACGTAATTCTGACGGACCATCTACAGTTTTCGCTGGTGGGCGCCTTGTGGCTGGTGAGTTGGTAACAGGCCCAGAGCCGGATTGGACTTTCGTACGCAATATAGGAACCATCGAGCTCCAGCTCCTCGATCCCCCTCGGTCCCGCTTGATCTGGATAGCCGAACACGAAGGGAAGATCTATGTCGTGTCTGGATACATGGGCAGCACTATCGGACGTCTATGGAAAAGGTGGCCTGCGCAAGCGGAACGAGATGGTCGGGCTATCGTTCGTATTGATGGCAAGAGGTATGAGCGCCATCTCGTGCGTATAATGGCTGGCAGCGAAGTTGAGGGTGTAACTGCAGAATTCAACCGCAAGTATAGGGCCGGACTGACACCTGCTACGATAGAAGCAGGGACGACATGGCTTTTCGAGTTGGCCACACCAGACTCAGATGTTACCGGAAGCCTCAGATGAAAAACTACCAGTGGATTATCGGTGGAATAATGATTGCCGTCGTACTCATCGTTCTATTCGTACCCGGTGTCGCCGAATATATCGAACGGGAGCTGTTGACCTGGCTCGTTAGGGGAGCCTCATAGAGATCAGTTAATCCCGTTAGAAAGCAGGGCCCAAGAATCCTCTCAAGAGGGCTATTCTGATCTAGTCTGGCACACCCGCTTAGGTTGCGGATCTCCAGGGTAAAGAGTCAGAATTAGCCTAGTAGTTCCTTCTTTCCACAAGAGAGTAGTGGACCTCAGGTCCGCTGCCCAAGGGAGATCCAACAATGGGCGATAGAATCAAGCCGATCATAGGTGCGTGGGCCACGGGATTTGCGATCGCTTATGTCGCAGTCCCGAATTTCTTTAACCCTGCGATGCCTGATCCAGCATTCCAGCCATTGGTGGCTAACTTCATAGTCAGTACAGCTCTGTACCAGATCATGGCGGTTCTATTCTTCGACTGGGCTGTCCAAAAGACCGGGCAAGCCATGCATACGGCGTGGGTGATTGCGATATCGCAGATTCTGCTTGTGGATATCAACTATGTGATGATTGGTCGCAGAGAGATGGAGCCAGCTTTGATTAGTCTGGTTGTAATCTTTGTTCTATGGACGGCTATTGCATTCGTGTACGACAAACTGTCCGACACAGCCTAGGCTTTATTCTCACAATAATAGATCACTAACTAGTGAAGGGGTCTTGGTCGGGTAGCCGATCAAGGCCCCTTCCACTAGAGAATTATGTAATGAAGATAACCCTACTATTCGTCCTCGCTTTTATGGCGGTTGGTCAAATGGGCCTGCGGGCTCAGGATCCGATGGAACTAAACGAACTCGTTCAGAAGGGTGACCTTTATCTGGTTCCGGAAACCTTGCAGCCATACACAGGTCCAGTCTTCATCATGCGCAACCCAAGCATGGTTGGACTTTGGGCGACCTTGAGAAATGGGAAGTGGCACGGTCCTTATGAGCTTTACCATGACGAGACCGGTCAGTTGGTCAGTAAGGGAAAGTTCAGGGATGGAGAGCAGTGTGGTGAGTGGTTGGAAGAGGGTGAGACAGTGAGTTATCCACCGTGTGCTACCGGTTAAGTTGCGGATCTACAGGACTTCCAAGCAGACTTAGGGTATGGAGCGAAATCCGGTAGCTAAAGATGGCGCGCAATCGCGCCGCAGCTTTCTCTCATACTTCTCTGGGATCGGACTTTCCTCCACGCTCATGCCCGGCCTCTTGTGGGGATGTATGCAGGAAGCCGAAGAACAGGAAGTCACTCTGGCAATGACGAGGACGGCAGCGCAGGTGGCAGGCCTTGATTTTAGCGACGAAGAACTCGAGATGATCGTTGATGGGGTGAATCAGAGCCTTGAGCGCTTCGAGGAGATTCGGGCGACACCCTTAGAGAATTCTGTCATGCCGCCACTGCACTTCATTCCGATGGTCTCCGGTATGGAGTTCGACCATGTCGAGGGATCTTTGCGCTTGGGGGAACGGTCACCTGTCACACGTCCTGCCGACCTGGAAGATGTAGCTTTTTGGTCGGTGACGGACCTCGCACAGCTGATTGAGTCCCGCCAGGTGCGACCCAGTGAATTGACAGAGATGTATATCAGTCGATTGAACCGTTACAACCCGACATTGAACTGCGTGGTAACGCTCACTGAGAGTCGTGCCCGGACCTTGGCTGAACAGGCTGATACAGAAATAGCCGAAGGACGCTACCGGGGTCCGTTACACGGAATACCGTGGGGTGCGAAGGACATTATTTCTGCACGCGGATATCCCACTACTTGGGGAGCGGCGCCCTTTGAGAATCAGGCATTCGATTTGGACGCTACCGTTGTTGAGCGCTTGGATGAAGCAGGCGCTATCCTGGTGGCTAAGCTCACTACAGGCGAGCTCGCTTTTGGGGATAACTGGTTTGGTGGACGTACGAACAATCCTTGGGATCCCGAGCAGGGCTCGAGCGGCTCTTCCGCAGGCTCAGGGTCAGCGACTGCGGCGGGGCTAGTGGGGTTTGCTATCGGCACGGATACTGGTGGATCCATCCTCTCTCCAGCGGTGCGCTGCGGTGTGGTTGGGCTCCGTCCTACTTTTGGACGCGTAAGCCGCTACGGTGTGATGGCAGCTGGCTACAGCTTGGACAAGATTGGCCCGATGTGCCGGACAGCTGAGGACTGCGCAGTCGTGCTACACGCGATCGCAGGTCCTGACGGCAAGGATATGTCAGTACCACGTGGCGTGCCGTTTGATTGGGATGGAGATGCAGACCTGAGTGCGCTACGTATAGGCTACTTCGCGTCTGCGTTTGAGGAAGAGCAGCCGAGACAGGGCGAAGAGGATAGGGCCAATGCCGAGGCTACACTCAGTACACTGCGGGGGATGGGATTCTCTCTCGAGGCTGTAGAAATCCCACGTAACGACCTGACCTATTTCATCGAGTATGTTGAGCGGGCTGCCGGGTTTGCCGAATTCGCACGATCTGGCCAGGACCAAGGGCTTCGGAGACAAAACCACCGTGGAGAGTTGCGTGTATCGCAGCTCGTGCCTGCTGTCGAATACCTGCAAGCCAACCGCATTCGCATGCTGCTCATGGAAGAATTGGCGCAAGCACTGGACGGAATCGACGTACTGGTGGCTCCGTGGAGGTCAATTAATCCGCTTACCAGCATGACGGGCCACCCAGTAGTGGCGGTGCCTAATGGTTTTACAGGGCAGCTGACTCCCACGGGCATCGCATTCATGGGGTCCATCTACGGTGAGAATACATTGCTGGCGTTAGCCAAGGCATATCAGGAGGAGACAGGCTTCCACGAGCGTTACCCTGCGCTCTAGGTCTCAAATGAAGCTTTCTCATCTCACACTGATGATTGCGGGCACGATGCTGATTGCCCCGCTCACGGTGAGTTCCCAGCAAGGAGTCTGGAAGTTGGATGTATCAGAGCCATTGACCTACTTCATTTCTGAAGGCTCAGAAGAATCCGGGTTCAAAGAAGAAGACCGTGTTTTGGCTGAATGGGCACTCGAGGCTTGGGCTCGACAGACGAATCCGTCTTTGGAAATGGTGCCTGGTCCGGAAGAGTCGGCAACGATTCGAGTGTATTGGGTAGCCGCAGGAGAGGGTATGTACGGTGAAATGAGGGCAAGAATGGTCGATGGACGGTTGGCCGCTGACGTGTTTGTACATCCGGATACTGAAAGCCTCGGACTTGATATTGCACAGAGGGCGAGGTTGGACCCGCTATTCAGGGATACCGTCGTTTATCTGACATGTGTTCATGAGTTAGGCCATGCGTTTGGGTTACCCCATACCGGCGCTTTCTCGGACATTATGTATACGTTCCAATATGGCGGAGATTTCGTTGCATACTTCATGCGTTTCAGGGAACAACTCGAAGCCTGGAATGACATCAGGATGGCCTCTCCATTTTCCGACTCAGATAGCGCTACGTTCAAGTTCTTGTATCCTCAGAGCGGTGACAGGTGAACTCCTAAAAGCAGGAACTGTCTGATGAGATGCTCAGCCGCATTAACTCTAGTTGCTGTTCTGCTTTGGCAGCCTAAAGATGGAATCGCTCAGGAATTAGAGGGGCGGAATATAGACGAGTTGATTCAGTCTGGTGGGGTATTTGTGGAATCAAGTTCTCTGAGAGCCTATAGCGGACCTGTCTACAGGTTATTTGAAGGTGCCGAAGCAAAGATTCAACTTCGAGCGACACTACAGGATGGCCTACCTCACGGCTCGTACGAGTGGTTCTACGAAGACGGTCAGTATAGGCAAAAGGGCACTTTTAATATGGGAGAAAAGTGTGGTGATTGGTTCGAAGATGGCGTACTAGCCGCCTACCCGCCCTGTCCATCTACTTTCAAAGACAGAAATTAGCTTCACCGAAGTCTCACGACCTCATACGGCCCCTGTCGTTTCCAACACAGTGACAGGATAGCTTGTCTTGAGTAGAGAATCCCTGTTACGAGAGAATACAATGGTAAATCGACGTGAATGGCTTCGAATCAGCGCCGCAACTGGTGCCGCGCTCGCTTTAGACCCACGTGTACTGAGCGCATTCCAGCGCCAGGATATTATGACTCGGGCGATACCGTCGACTGGAGAACATATTCCTGTGATCGGTCTCGGTGGCGCGAACACATTCTCTGCGGCTGCTCGGAGTGGGGACATTGAGCGGCTCACGGAAGTGCTCCGGACTATGGTCGATAATGGAGCGACTGTGCTCGACACGGCACCTGGTTACGGAGCCTCGGAGGAGGTCTCCGGTCAGATCGCTCAGGATCTGGGAGTGGATGACCGTATTTTTTGGGCGACCAAGCTGAATGTAGCTGGAAGAGGTGGTGGGGGAGCAGACCCAGCCGCAGCGCGTGCGCAGCTCGAGCGTTCATTCGAGCGACTGCAGACGCCTGTCATCGACCTGATTCAGGTACACAATCTTGGGGATCCGCCGGTCCAGCTTGGGCTTCTTCAGGAGTACAAGGCTCAAGGTCGCGTTCGCTACATCGGGATCACCACCACCAACGGAGGTCGTTATCCGGATCTCTCCGAGGTCATGCGGGATTATCCGCTGGACTTCATAGGAATCGACTACGCCATCGATAATCGCGCTGCTGAGGACATGATTTTCCCATTGGCCCAGGAACTCGGTATTGCTGTCATGGTCTATCTGCCATTTGGGCGTAACCGGCTCTGGAGTCGGGTCGAGGGTAAGGACGTTCCGGAATGGGCTGCCGACTTCGGTGCGACTACTTGGGCCCAGTTCTTCCTGAAATTTGCCATAGCTCATCCTGCGGTCACCGTGGTGACGCCGGGAACAAGTAACGCGGAACACATGCTCGATAATGTCACAGCCCAAACGGGTAGGATTCCCAATGAAGATGAGATTGCTAGGATGGTAGATGCGGTTGATCAGCTGCCTCCGCCCCCTCCGAGGCGCCGGGGAGGATTCTAGGTTTATAAAGCTGGACATTCTGGAGAAACGGTTATGACTAAAACCCGTAAAGAATTTCTAAGAGCTGCCGGTACAGTAGGAGCTGGCTTGGCACTAGTGGGCCCAGCAGCGTGCGCGCCGAATGCAGGAAGCGATGGCATAAATCCCAAGCGTCTCCTGATCCTCGGTGGAACAGGATTCATTGGACCCCATACGGTTCGCTATGCCCTGGAACGAGGACACGAGGTCAGTATCTTCACGCGAGGTCGCAGCGACACTGAATTGCCAACGGGTGTCGAGCACCTAATCGGGGATCGAAACGACGACCATACTGCTCTTGAAGGCAGGACCTGGGATGTTGTTTTGGACAATAATGCTCAGGACTATCGGTGGGTACAGAAAAGCACAGAACTTCTGAGAGGTGTAACTGATCACTACCTGTTCGTGTCTTCGATCTCCGCGTATGACATCGAAGGCTTCGGTTGGGAGTACAAGGATCGCATCGTCATGGAGCCGATCGTTGATGAAAACTTCACCAGAATCTCACCACCAGAGGGCTGGATGGACGGAGATGATGCATCCTATGGGCTGATGAAGACATTAAGTGAGGACATTGTGCACGCAGCTTTTCCAGGCAGCGCCACTGTTGTCCGCCCCGGCCTCATCGTGGGTCCGGGAGATCAAACTGATCGGTTCACGTACTGGCCGGTGCGAATTGATGAGGGTGGGGAAGTGCTTGCACCTGGAAATCCACTACATGCAAACCAAATTATTGATCAGCGGGATCTAACTGAGTGGATTGTGCGCCTTGCTGAGAATGGTACTACTGGAGACTTCCACGGTGTTGGGCCCGATTACCGGCTCACGATGGGAGAAATGCTTGAAGAAATTGGTACCGTGGCATCAAACCCGTTCGAACTGACGTGGGTTCCGGAAGACTTTTTGGAAAGTCATGAAGTAGCACCGTGGAGAGATCTTCCAGCTTGGATCCCAGGCGATGCCCTGATGTTTGTGACATATCAGAAGGCGGTCGACGCTGGTCTGACTTTTAGACCGCTTTCTCTGACGGCACGCGACACCTTGGAATGGGATAAGACTAGGCCAGCCGAGGAAAGAGAGAACCGAGGTTTTGGTTGGACTCGGGAGCGAGAAAGAGAGATCCTCGAGGCCTGGAATGCCTCTCAGGCGTAGCAGCAACCTGGACGATCGGAGCGGCTTGGTACCCGTATAAAAGGATTGCTGCGCTGACCAGCTATTAACGAATGATCGCCTGTGGGACTCTCGTAGTAGAATTCAGAGTTTAACTATGGAGGGCTGAGGTTGGTCTTTGATCAGAAGCTGTGTCTTCAGCATCGTAGAAGAGCCCTCATATGGTTGGGTGTTCTGTGTCTTGGACTGGGTCTCGATGCTTCCTCGAATACCTTGTCGGCTCAGGAGGGTGACGTAACAGGAATCGTCCGGGATTCTTTGAACAACGAGACGCTTCCGAATGCGGTGGTTTTCTTGGTGGGAGAGCGCTTTAGAACACTCACTGATGAGTTTGGTCGTTTTACGTTAGTGAACGTCCCCTTAGGAGAATACACTTTGCGGGTAGAGTACCTCGGCTACCTGCCTATTGAATTAGAAATCACTGGGGATTCAGCAACTCCTCTGGCTGTTCTCATGACGCCTGATGCTTTTGAGTTAGAGGGTGTTACGGTCGAGACAAGTACCGACATCATTCAGCCGACGGACGAGATCAGTGTCATCAAGCTTTCTCCTCGAAAGCTTGCAACTCTGCCTTCGCTCGGAGAAACCGACATCTTCAGAACCTTGCAACTTCTTCCAGGAGTGAGCGGGACCAATGATGCAAGTTCGGGGCTCTTCATTCGTGGAGGGACACCCGATGAGAATCTTGTTCTTCTCGATGGCATGACGGTCTACCATGTAGACCACTTCTTCGGGGTATTCAGCGCATTCAACGCTGATGCAATCAAGGATGTCCGTTTGTTCAAAGGTGGATTTCCTGCCCAATACGGTGGTCGCACCTCTAGTGTTGTTGAGATGATTGGCAAGGCTGGAGACAACGAAGATTTCAATATGTCAGCGGGCATGAATCTCTTGAGCGCCCGTGCAGTTACAGAGGTGCCCCTAGGTGGGAAGGGTTCATGGCTCGTGTCGGCCCGGCGCTCCTACACGGATGTCATTCGGACTGGGCTCTACAATAGTATCTTCAACACGCTTGAAGGTGAGGAAGAAGAGGAACCCCAGCCGACTCGTCCAGGCGGACGAGGTGGCGGCCCCGGTGGTCGTGGTGGGTTTGGCAACTTTCAACAGCAGGCAATACAGCCCGATTTCTTTTTTTATGACCTGAACTCTAAGCTGAGTTACTCACCAACTGACTCCGACGTCATTGCACTCTCGGTATATGCTGGTGAGGACAAGTTGGATGAGTCGTCCCTGGGTAGTGAGATCACAACCCCCAATGGTCAAACAAGACTTACCCCGGATCGGGTGGATGTCTCTGACTGGGGCAACCGAGGGGCTAGTGGTCGCTGGTCACGTGCCTGGGGTAGTCGTTTCACGAGCGATGCGCTTGTCGCGTATTCGGAGTACTTCAGTGAAGCCGCACTCGACGTGGCATCGACCCGGTTCTCGCGGGGTTTCCGTGAGGACAATGATGTCACTGACTTTACCGTCAGGTTAGACAACACCTGGCGCCCATTTCAGGCATCCGACATAGGATTTGGTTTCCAATTTACTGACACCGATGTCGCGTACAGCTTCCAGCGGCTTCAGGGAGATTCAGTTCGTGGCGGATTAGACCTCGGGGGCACGGGCGCCCTCACGTCTGGGTATGCACAACATCGTTGGCTGCCCTCTGACCG
>MDTE01030999.1_pt1 | contig 10126 bp, 10 predicted proteins | sample 811231 | NCBI WGS metagenome assembly MDTE01 (sample SAMN05326651, study PRJNA326480) | marine metagenome | isolation source: seawater | place: Indian Ocean: Red Sea | collected 2010 | reverse complement strand
CATCCCTCCCAGTACCACACCGGTGCTGGATCGAGAATCGTGAGCTGTGGATTGATCCAATACACCAGCGCGCCCGATCCGGATGGATCACGCATCAGAAAAAACCGCTGAAACCAACCAAGCTGAGGCGCAGCAATGCCGTTCGCACCATGGCGGTTAAGGCCCGTTTCTAGCAGGACCAGACGTTGCTGAAATAGGGTGGTGGTAATATCTTCCAGATCAACTGGAACCGACGGTTCAGCCAGTTGGGGGTGACCCAAGGTAAGAACTTCAGGCAACTGTTGACTCATAATACAAGCTTACACCCAGGTTACTCAGGTCGCCAACGACAGCTTTTACTCAGGCTACAATCAACGATCATATCGTCCTCATTTCATCTCGTACGTCACACATCCTGTCGATGTGCGGCTGCTCAGGGCCGGAGACGCTGCGATAAAAACTGAAACCCTAATCACCGTAGAAGACGAACACACCGATGAACTCGGGCACCTCAACCATGTTCAGGCCGTTAGATTTCTGGAAGCTGCACGGGAGGAATGGTATCAGCAATGTGGTCAGCCAGTACTCGATCCGGCCGGATTCGGCACGGTTGTGGTCAATATCAACTACAACTACCGCGGCGAGTGTTTTCTCGGTGAAGCACTACGCATCATCACAGAGCCCGTTGAACGCGGTCACAAAAGCTTTGTCCTGCGTCATGAGATCATCAAGTCAGACGGGTCGACCCCGCTTGACGGGCTCGCCACCTGTCTCATCATGGATATGAAGGCACGTAAAGCCATCCCCGTACCAAACTGGATTGCTGAACACTTTCCTGATTGACCCAACGACCGCCTAAAAGGTCTGAAAATCCTCGGTTCCTCAGTCGCCGGCAAGAGCGACGACCGCATCAGCCATAAACAATGCGCCCGGCAGTTCCATTTTCACCGGGGTGCGCGCCGGATAGGGTTCCGTGAAATAACGCGTGCACACCTGATTCAGCGTGTCAAAGTGATTCCAGTCAGTTATAAAGACTGTGAGTTTGACGACATCGGCCAAGCTGCCTCCGGCATCCTCGATAATCACTTTGATATTCTCAAACACACGTTCGACCTGAGCCTCAAACGTATCGCCGACAACTTCGCCCGTCTTTGGATCAAAGGGGCCCTGTGCTGAGACATACAGGACACGGCCAGAGACGGTGACCCCGGGTGAATAAGGTCCTTTGGGGGCCGCCGCGTTTTGGGGGTGAACTGCGGTTTTCATGCTGATCGTTCTCGATTCACTCCACTCAGGCCGGGATAGCAGCGCCATCACGCCGATTGTCTGCCGCGCCCGACAGTGCACCGCTTTGCGAATCGCGACCTACAGCCTGCATACCACCCGTCTGCCAGGAGTAAGCAGGCAGCATCTCCAGGGCGTGTCCGAGGGCACGCAGTTCGTCCTGCGTTGAAACACTCACCCGGTTTTCAAGATTAACCACTGCACCGTCTAACAGGCGGGCGCGTGGCATATTGATAGCGTCCTGCAATTCGAAACCATAGTCGAAATAACCGACCATCGCCTGAACCGTGGTCTGGAGAATACCGTAACTGCCAGGCGTACCCAGGGCGAGTACGCCGTGGCCATTACGGGTCGTAATCGAAGGTGCGAGGCACATGGCAAGACGTTCACCTGGTGATATCGCATTCGGCGAGTCTGCTGCCAGATCCCCCCAGTTCAGAAAATTGTTCATGATGACACCCGTACCCGGAATCATCACTCCAGAACCGTATGGCGAACCCAGACTCTGCGTCAAACAGACCAGGTTACCGTCAGCATCTGCCACAGACATCGAGGTCGTATGATCCTTCAGTGCTGAACGATCGAAAGGACCACCACTGGACCAGTTCTCGGTAGGTCCGACGACAGGTTCACCATCCCCTGCCCTGGACACCAGTTCATCCACATCGCCAAGCAAAGCGTTGATGGCTGAAAGGTCTTTGTGGTTGTTCTGTATGCGGATCCCGGCAGCAATTCGAATCACCCGGAACACGAGATCAAGATGCGCTGAGCTCAGTGGTTCGCGTTGCGCAAAATCAAACGACTCCAATATACGCAGACTTAAAAGCACCTGAAAGGACTCCGCAGGAGGCGGAGGTACGTTCACCAGCAGATCGCGGTAACTGGTCGAAATGGGTGCCTCCCACAACGGTGACACCGATTCAAGATCGCCCATTGAAATAGCCCCGTCGTCCGCCTGAATTCGAGCAACCAGTTTTTCGCCCAGGGCCCCGCCATAGAGACAACCAATACCGTCAGCTGCAATTTGTGACAAGGTCTCTGAAAGGTCATGCAGCTGCAGTACCTCACCCACTTGCCAGTCGTGATCTGGGCGAAACACTCGTCGCCATTCCGGATCTTTGATCCGCCCGATACCAGCACGCGTTAACGTCGTAAAAAACCCTGAAACTGGAAAACCGTCCTTCGCCAACTCAATTGCTGGTTTGAGAACATCAGCAAATTCCAATCGTCCATGTCGGTTCTGAAGTGCATGCCAGCCGGCAAGGTTTCCGGGTGTGGCAGACGCGCTAGCACCGGTTACAGTGTCGCTTTTTGAGACAGCCGCCGAGTCAAACCGGCTTGGGACCGGCGGAATGAAATCAATTGTTCCTACTGTTGCATCTTCAGCCAGAAAAAAACTCGCGCCGCCTGCACCGGCAAGACCAGACATAAACGGTTCGACGACGTTAAGAGCAGCGGCGGTGGCCGCGACCGCATCGAATGCATTACCACCTTTGCGTAGGATCTCGGCGCCAGCGTTGGCCGCTAACGGATGTGCCGCAGCTACCATACCGTTCATTGACCGCACTGTGGGGCGCCCGCCTAGGGTGTCATGTGTCGTTTCTGTCTGGCCCATTTCTTCTCCTTCTATTCTTCGTCTTCCGGCTTAACAATCCTTAGGACGCATGTTGATGTCGTGCGTACAATTTCTGAACATTGGTCAATAGGCGGATTATGCCAGCCCCGGATTCCTCAATGCGTTGAATCACTACTATCTAAGGGGATCAAAAACGCCAGTGCAGTTCCCACCAGCGCCATCGAGAATACCACTGCAGTGCCGATGCGTACATCTTCTGCTGCGCCGAGGAAAACAGTCAGCCAAGCTACCAAGGAAGCAAATGCCAGCTGGAAGCTGCCCGCCAGACCGGAGGCAAATCCCGCAACAGACCGATGTGCAGCGTTAACCGCGCCCATGGTTGAATTTGCAACGACCAGCCCATTAGAAAAGGCGAACAACATAGCCGGCAACAACAGTGCCCACACCGAATGATGACCGACAAAAGCAAGCACAGCCATGGTCCCCGTCGCGAGGATCGACAAGGATGAGCCCGTCCGTACCATCCGTGATATGCCCCACAGCGGGGTCAGCTTGCGGCTCACCGCGCTGCCTGTCAGAAAACCGACCGGCAGTGCAGTAACAAAAAATCCGAAGGCGGCAGCTGAGTAACCCAATCTATCGAAAGCAAAGGGAAGAAAAGAGAGCAAAGCAAAGAAAATAGATGCCTGAAATCCGAGATTCCCTGCAAACAACAAGAACTGCTTGTTGCGCAAGAGCCCTATATAGTTGAGGGTGACTGATTCCAAGCTTAACCGACTCTGCCGAGAGCCGTGTGTCTCCCCAAGAACAATCAGTGCCGATATAAAAGCCACGGTACCCAGCAGCACGGTAACCCCGATGCCACCCTGCCATCCAAAAGCATCATAGAGCACACCACCAAGCGAGAACGCCAGCATCGGTGCCAACGCAGTCGCAGACATAACTGCAGCCATACTGGCAGCAGCAGCTCGCGGTGCGTGGGTGTCATTGATGATTACACGCGACAGCACCATTGCGGCTGCAGCGCCAACGCCCTGCACGCAGCGGGCCAGAACCAGAACAGACAGATCCGTCGCCACAAGCGCGAGGATAGAACCTGCAAGATACAGTCCTAGACCAGCCAGCAACGGTATGCGCCTTCCGAATCGATCCGAAAACGGACCAAAGAACAGTTGCCCAACAGCGGTTGCAGCGAGGAAACCAGTGATAACCATCTGTGTCTGCTGGGGCGTCACCAAGAAAACCAGCGTGATGCCGGGCAGCGAAGGCGTAATTATGGTAGTAGCAAAGATACTGGTCGATACGATCAGCACCAGCAACCAAGTCGGCTGCGCTGCAGGATATTGACTATTCACTGAATTGTTCGCGGTACTCATTTCTCAATCACCAACACATCAGAGCTTGAAATTTCAACGGTGACAACGACGTTTATAGAGAGCACCGAAGCCCGACAACGATCGAGTAGGATCAAAACAATCTCAACCGGGCTGAGATGATCGTGATCATGGGCGCTGGGATTGTGAACCGGTTCACTGAACTCTACAAGTACGACCTGCCGCTCAACAGCGATACAATGTCTACCCGTCCAGCACCCACGAGCTCAAGGTACTTGTCGTTGTCAAACATCACCGATATCAGTCCCGTTGGCCAGATCCGCCAGTTTCTGCTGTCTGTAGCACGGGCAATGCGCGTGTGTGCCGAATCACCCGACCATGAATCTGCCGCGCATGGATTTTCCGAAGATATCGGTTCGGCAATACCCAAATCGCCACCAGCAACCATAATCACGACCTCCGCTGAACTGTGCAAGGCGCGGGATACCCGACTGGCACGACAGCTGCTTGATCTGAGTAATCACCTACCTTGGACCGAGTCCCCTAGAACACCCGACATGGGAAACAGGATTGCGCTGTGCCGTTTCAACGATCTTTTCGAGTTAAAGCATCACACCGCCGGCCTGCTCTATCTGGATCCGGAACTGGCCTATCCGGAACACAGCCATCCACCCCCGGAGCTTTACCTCACTTTGTCCGGCACGGCTAGCTGGCGCTACGGCGGCAGCACAGAATACCGCGCGGTATCAGCGGGTAATCTGCTGTATAACCACCCGCTAGACCTGCACGGTGTACGCAGCAGTGATACACCTCTTCTCGCATTTTTTCTGCTCTGGCACAACGAAACCGACTAGCTTATTGGTCAGTGCGGTGTGCCTGCATCGTCGCTATCGGATTCCAGCTGTTGTCGAAGCTCTGTTTTAAGAATCTTGCCGTAGTTGTTTTTCGGCAGACTGTCCAGGAATCGATAACTTTTGGGGCGCTTGAAACGAGCAATGTTTTCCAGACAAAATTTGTCCAGCTCCTCCTTACTGGCCTTGCCACCGGGTTTAAGGACGACGAAAGCCACGACCTCTTCTCCCCAATCCGGATGAAATCGACCGACAACCGAAGTCTCAAGAACCGCATCATGTTGCAACAACACTTCCTCGACTTCACGTGGATAAATATTCGAACCACCTGAAATAATCATATCCTTCGTACGGTCTTTCAATGTCAGAAAACCATCTGCATCAATCACACCAACATCTCCTGTATATAACCAACCATCTTTCAGTGCTGCCGTTGTTGCCTTTGGATTCTCCCAGTATCCCTTCATCACAACGTCTCCCCGAACGATAATCTCACCCGGTTGATTATTCGAGGCCAACTGACCACTTTCTTCAACGACTGCAACCTCAACATCAGTTCGCGGGATACCGACCGACGACATTCGCTCAGAATATCTCGGGTGAGATTTTTGTTCATGCATTCGTTTGGAAAGGTAGGTAATGGTCATTGGTGACTCTCCCTGCCCATAGATTTGGATCAATTGTGGACCAAAAACATCTAATGCTTGATACAGATCCTGGGTATACATCGGCCCACCACCATAAATGATGGTCCTAAGATGTGCTCGCGCCACTTCACTGATCGCACCCGATGCCAGTAGACGAACGATCATCGTTGGTGCAAAGAAAAAACCCGAGCTCGGCCACTTCACTAATAGTTCATTAGTTTCTAGTGGATCAAACCCACCGCTCTCAGGTATCACTTGATTGGCAGCCTTCGCGAGGTGAGGGATACCGTAAATACCCGACCCATGGGACAAAGGTGCAGAATGGATAATACAATCACTGTTCGAAAGACTCTCCAGGTCAGCAAAATAACTGAGCGTCATTACCATCAGGTTACGATGCGACAAAGTCGCACCTTTTGGCCTACCCGTGGTGCCGCTGGTATAAAACAACCAAGCTGGATCTTCTGCATTCACCCTCTGGACTGGAATTTCAGGTGAAACTAGCAAATCGGAGTAATCAGTGGTGTCGACACTGACGACCCGATCTAGACGCGCGACTGAATCACACAATGGGCCAATCGTCCCTTCTATGTCACGATTTACCATACATAAACGTACGCCAGCATTTTCAATAATGTAGTCAAACTCACGCTGATGGAGCTTGGCATTCATTGGCACTGCAACCAATCCCGCATGCCAGATCGCATAGAGCACCTCTGTAAAAGCGGGGCAATTGGTCATGGCGATACCCACTCTGTCACCACGCTTCAAATTACATCGCTTTACGAAACCGGCCGCGAGTTTCTGCACCCGATCGGCAAGTTCACTGTAGGTCAAATAAACACTTGTCGCGTATGACACTGCCGGTGATGTACCAAAGCTGCGTGCTGATTTCTGTAGTAGTGCTGCAATGTTCATGTGCCAACTCTATATCGAAAATCGACCTGTATAGGTACTAAGCCCATATTTGAACACAGCCCATTCCGTCACGCACAATGCCAAATGCTGGATAAGACTACAATTGCTCTAAATCTCGCAAGTAAAAATAGTGAGAGAAACTCTAAATGGAACAATCATTACAGGACCAATATTATCCATATGGCACTTGCTTTGGCTGTGGCCCCTGTAATGGTGATGGACTGCAGATCAAATCCTATTCGACCAATAACGGTGTCGCGGCCACCTGGACAGCGTCTGATAAATATGACAATGGGTTTGGTTTTGTCAACGGCGGTATTATCTCCACACTACTGGATTGCCACTCGGCTGCGTGCATCATGAAAGAGACTGTCGATCGTTACGGTGACTTTTGTATCGATGATTTCGAACACTTCGATGAGAAGCACCCGGTCTATCTCACCAATCAGATCAACGTGACATTTCGGCGTCCGGTCTTACTCTACCGCCCAGTCGAACTGTTTTCCGAATGTGTATCCTGGGATGATAATGCCTGTCAGCTCAGATCAGAACTTCGATTCGACGGAAAACTCGCTGCCAGTGCTGACGTTACGTGGAAACGGTTTCGGCCCAGACGCTGAACCTGGGCTAATGCAATGCCAGTCTTTGCGCTCCAGTACGAGTTGACCCTGTATTATTCAGGCGAATCGGCCCATCACCTTAAGTATGCCGGCGAGGTGAACGTACAGGCGAGCAGTGCCGACACAGCCCGGCGAAAACTTATCCCTGCGCTCGCACTCACCGGCCTGTCGCCAGTACTTGCACAGGACTCAACGTTCGATCCGCACTATGACGATGTTGAAATCAATGTTCGGGGTGTCCAGGAAATAACCCTGTAAAACGAACCCACCACAAGATCAGACACATGACAGATTATCCTTTTATCCCGCTTAAATCCCGCTCGTATCCCGACGAGGAGATGATCCAGCGATCGGAACGGTTTCTCGCGAACATGCAATCGAGGCGAACCGTACGCGACTATTCGGCGCGGAAGATTCCACCGATCGTGATTGAAAATGCAATCCGGACCGCCGGTACGGCTCCCAGCGGCGCCAACATGCAGCCCTGGCATTTCGTAGTTGTGACAAACCAAGATACTCGATGCCGGATTCGTGAGGCCGCCGAGGCTGAGGAGCGAGAATTTTATGGCCATAGAGCATCACAACAATGGCTGGATGCGCTTGCACCACTGGGCACAAACGAACATAAACCATTCCTGGAATCTGCCTCCTGCCTGATAGCAGTCTTCCTGAAAAAGTTCAGCTACGATGCTAATGGCTATCGTCTCAAAAATTACTACACGCCAGAGTCGGTTGGGATTGCCACCGGCCTGCTGATCACCGCACTGCACAACGCCGGCGTTGCAACGCTGACCCACACACCGAGCCCCATGCGGTTTTTGAACGAGATTCTTAAACGACCCTCCGAAGAACGGCCATTTCTACTGCTGGTCGCCGGTTTTGCTGAGGAAAACGCGATGGTGCCTGATATTGCACGCCGCGACCTGGCTCAGATCATGACAACCATCGCCTGACTTCGACAGATTCCCGGCAGTTCACATGGCCGGGACAGACACCTAGTCCAAATTCCACATCTGCGGTCGAGATCCTCGTACGGACACGCGACGTCCCTTACGACTGTGCGGCCAGTAGTCCCACATCGCAAAATGCTGGGTACTGCGGTTATCCCAAATCGCAATAGCATCTCGTGACCAGCGAAACCGACATTGGAAGTCTGCTCTTTCGACATGATCAAACAAGAATGCGAGCAGGGCCCGACCTTCTGTCTCCGGCAGATCATTTATCCCTGCCGTAAACTCACGATTGACATAAAGTGCAGGTCGGTCGCCTCCACACGGCCGAATAACCACCGGATGGTCTGCTTCCGGATAACCTTCTGCCGGTTCGTGTGGTTGATACTTAAAAAGATGGCGATAACTCCATTCTCCTGAGTGCCTAGCAGTCATACCGTCCAGCATCTGCTTCATACGCGGTGACAGTGCCTCATAGGCCGCATACATGCTCGCAAAGAGTGTATCGCCGCCAACCGGCGGAATCTCATGCAACTGTAAGATTGAGACATAAGGAGGCTCAGATTCACAGGACACGTCGGAATGCCAACGGTTACCTGCCGCAACCTTGGTATCTGGTCCTGCTTCAATTTGTAATACGCCGGGATAATCAGCATTCTGGGGCGCTGCTGGGTGAACATGGATCGGACCAAAAGTATCCGCAAGGTTTCTGTGCTCAGCGGGTGAGAGTGTTGGCTGGTCACGGAAAAAGACAACTGAATACTGCTGCAAGACATTTTCGATTTGCCCAATCAACTCTGCGTTTGGGCAAGTCAGATCTACACCATTGATCTCGGCACCTATAAAAGGCGTCAGTAGCGTAATGTCCAGTTCAGTCGCCGACATAAGTGATTTGTCTTTAAGCACCCTTCGATACTAATTAAAGCAGATTTCGTGGCAACCAGGTGGAAAGACCCGGCAACACAATCATCAGCGCACCATAAATAATCCCCACCACAACAAAAGCAGGAATTTCCCGAAACGCTTTGTCTGGACTAACCTTGACAACCCCCGCGGCAGTATAGACACCGACACAAACTGGTGGCGTCAGCATGCCGATTCCGGCAAATCCAGTAAACACCACGAACAGATGGAATAGATCCAAATTAAATGAAACAGCAATCGCAGCAAAGATTGGCACAGTAAGGTAGAACAACGGCACAATCTCGATGAATGTGCCGAGAATTAAACAGATAACTGCTAGCATCAACCAGAACATAGCTGGCGACACCCCAAACTCGGTAAAAAACAATATGATCTGCTGTGGTGCCCGGGTATAGGTCAACACAACCGATAGAAATGTCGCCATAGCGATGATGGAAAATATAATTGCAGTGGCTATGGCTGTTTGTCTTAAAGCGTCAAGCAGGCCCGCAATTGTCAGTTCTCGGTGAATTAAGAAACCAACAAGGATTGCCCAAATCCCCGCCACAGCTGCCGTTTCAGACGGAGTTAAAAAACCACCATAAATTCCGCCCAGGATAATTATCGGTGTCATCAAACCTGGCAATGCTTCACGAATTGAATGCCAGACCGCTGCCCGTGATGGCCTCTCAGGAATTCGAATGTGACGACACCGCCAACTCACCAGAGCAATCAGCAACACCATCAGTACCAATCCTGGAATAATGCCGGCTGCAAAGGTTTTTGAGACGGGTATGTTCGTCAGAGCACTAAAAACAATCGCAGCATTTGAAGGAGGTATCAGCGCCTCGAGTAGGGCCGCTGCGGCGGCCAGCACAATCACAAAGGGCGCGGGATAACCCTGATCAATCATCTTGGGCATCATAATCGTACCAACAGCTGTGATCGCCGCTAGGATCGACCCGCAGAATGCAGCAAAAAAGCCCATCGCCAACACCATGCCAATCCCTAGCCCGCCAGGCCAATGCCCTACCAATGCAGTGGTCATGTTGACCAGCCGCCCT
>MDTE01150009.1_pt1 | contig 10127 bp, 10 predicted proteins | sample 811231 | NCBI WGS metagenome assembly MDTE01 (sample SAMN05326651, study PRJNA326480) | marine metagenome | isolation source: seawater | place: Indian Ocean: Red Sea | collected 2010 | reverse complement strand
GTCATCCATAGTTGCTTGAGAATACTGTTTTGATTTGTTTAATGTCATTGTTCGTCCAATAACATTGCTTCCGAGAAATGAGAATTGGTGTCTCATTGCCATAAGACAATGTGCTCCACCACCTCCACTGTGTGTAGCAAGGAGTACTGTTCGATTGTTGAACAATCGCCGGAAATCATCGCTTCGTACCGATAACCATGCAATGCTATTGTTGAGTGATGGTGGCATAACTCCATTGTACTCTGGAGCACAAACGATGAGCGCCTTTGAGTAAAGGATCAAATCCTCGAGGGTTGATGTATCGGGTTCCCGTTCAACATCTCCATCAAGTTCAGGAGTATATACTGGCCAATGGAGTGAGGTTAAATCCACGACTTGAGCACCCACGCCTTTCGTAAGAAGCGATTCAGAGAATCGATGAGCCAGCTCGAGATTCTTCCCAGATGATGCGGCGAGAACTAAAATGTAGGAATCCATGAACAACGGTTTGGCTGAATATATTTCAATCGTTGGTTTCAGGAAAGTGACCATGGCTTGAAATAGGTCGTTCACAACCTCATTTCATGTTCACTGAAATGCTTGAGGAATACAAAGGTAATTTCCTTGTTTTTACTGGACGTTTCTGTGGCTACTGCACGGCTGCAAAACGATTGTTAACGCAGAAGAACCTTCCTTTCATTGAAGTTTCATTTGATGAACATTCTCCACAATTACGTGATGAAGTTGTCGAAGCGACCATGCATCGTACTGTTCCAGTGATTTTTGACATTCGGGGAGATGAACGTATCTTCATCGGCGGGTTTGATGAACTCAACAAATATCCGCTCAATGGATGAGATTCTCAAGCCAGTCCTTGAGCACTTCGTGATGCTCGGTCGGAATCATGTGCCCTTTCTGATGCTCTACCAACTCAACGCCCCACCCAGCAGCCTCAAACAAATGAGCAACAGCCCAACCATCCTCGATGGGGACGCGAACATCTCGAATTCCGTGCATCCAAAACATCCGCTTCTCATCCAATTCCTCGAGGCGCATTCGGAGTTCCATCGGTCGAACCAATCGTGTGCCAAGGGCAACAATGCCAATGATTCGATCGGCCAGAGGAAGTTGAAGCATTTCTTGCGCCATGGCCCCTCCTTGCGAAAAGCCACCAACGACGAGCGGCCCCATGGGTGCCTGTTCAGCAATCAACTTCTCGAGTTGCGATAGTGATGAATCAACGTCCATGAGTTCACGTCGTGAAAGATGGAGACGTCGCGTCACATCAGGATCTTCAACTTCGTACCTCCACCACGTTTTGCCTCGTCGTGGATGGTCGAATCGAGCATTTGGAACAAGGAGTGTCCACCCGTCTGGAAGGATTTTTTCGGCAAATGGCTGCATCATCTCTGCCGTCCCAGTCATCCCATGCATCATGATGAGTGTGGGCATCAGCGTCACCTCATAATGTCCATTGGAACACGAGTGCTCCTGCGACCTTGAGATGGATAAACGAGGATGGACCACGAACCGTAACCGTGAGCGAATAATCTCCAGAATTGGATGGAATGGTTCCAATTGCTCCTTTTTCAGTCGCACCCGAGCCCCAAGCTCTAGTTAACGGAGATGCACCAGCGTGATCTTTCATGGTTAAGGATCCAGATGATGCACCATTTGAGGCAATCTCGACATCGAGATACCAAACTAACGTATCCCAATCACCTTCAGTGGGGTGACCTGAGTCTAAGAATGAGTCGTAAATCTCCTGATCGTTCTCCTCATACAGACGATCGATGAGGTCCCGTGCTCGGTAAAAGAACACATCCCCCTCGTAATTGGAACGTGCGATGTTCAAGTCCATTCGAAGTTGAATGGTTCCGTCTCCATCTCTCCAGACGAGGCGTTCAAGGAAGCCTTTGCTCCCACTAAATGTGTAAGACAGTTCATGACCTTCCGAAGATTTTGCTTCAACACGAGCGTTACCATTGTCAAGCGAGATTGTTGTTGCATCCCATTCTTGTCCAAAGAGAGTAAATGACCAGGTTGCTCCAACCTTCCATGGGAACGAGAAGACTTGTTGAGCTTCTCCGTTTTCATAAACGGCCAATGCGTCAATGGTCATCCGACCAAGAAATGGATTGTGATTGATAACCGCATGACGTTGTGCTTCTCGCTCCGATGATATTCCAAGGACGTATTCACCTGAACCATTATCGATTTCTGCGACAACAAGACGAGCACTGTCTTCACCAAACTGAGGCGTAATGAACGTGTAAAGCCAGTTTTGTCCAATAGACCATTCAGGAAGTTGCCGTTCTGCTTCCGTCATGCTGTTGTTTGAGCCCGATGATGCATCGTTGCTTGTACACCCAGCAAGGCTCATGCAGAGCAATAGGGCAACCAAAAACAGGCTACGTTGCATTGCATGCATGGTTTGGCCTATCGAGCCCTCTTCAAGAGGCTAACGCTTGACTGTCTCAGAGGATTCCATTCTCAGTGAGCTTACCAGTTCCTGCAAATACGACAGCAACAATGGACATCAACTTGATGAGAATGTTGAGCGATGGACCAGAGGTGTCCTTGAATGGGTCACCGATGGTATCGCCAATAACAGCAGCATCGTGAGCGTCATCACCTTTCTTTGCACCAGGGATGTGATCTTGTTCAATCGCTTTCTTAGCGTTGTCCCAAGCACCACCTGCATTCGCCATGAAAAGAGCAAGAAGTACACCGGTTACCAGCGAACCTGCAAGAAGTCCACCGAGGGCGTTCCAACCAAGCACATATCCGACTACGACTGGAGCGATGACTGCGACAAAACCAGGGCCAACCATCTCACGAAGGGCTGCCTTCGTTGAAATATCGACACAAGTTTGTGAGTCTGGCTTGACACCTTCCTTTCCTTCAAGGAGACCAGGAATTTCCTTGAATTGGCGTCGAATCTCAACAACCATATCTCCGGCTGCTTTTCCTACCGAAGTCATTGTCATAGCAGCGACGACGAATGGCAGTCCACCACCTATCAATAGCCCAATGACGACCATCGGTTCTGTAAGTTCAAGATTGAGCAATGAAACGCCTGCAGGATCTGTCCCAATTGCGGCGGTATATGCCGCAAAGAGAGCGAGCGCAGTAAGTGCTGCTGATCCAATTGCGAATCCTTTTCCAACAGCGGCAGTCGTGTTTCCAATCGAATCAAGTTCATCGGTAATGGCACGAACTTCGTCTCCTAAGCCGCTCATTTCTGCAATTCCACCGGCATTGTCTGCAACAGGGCCGTATGCATCGACAGTCATTGTAACACCAACAGTTCCTAGCATACCCATAGCAGCCATTGCAATACAGTAGAGTCCGTATTTGTCTCCTCCAAACTCATTTGCTCCGAGAATACCCAGCGCAATGAGTACGACTGGGATAAAGGTGGACATCATTCCAACGGACAATCCAGCAATGGCATTTGTTGCTGGACCTGTCTTGGACATTTCACCAATGTGAGGAATAGCCTTTGTTTTGATTCCAAAGACAGGTTCGATACCAGTGTAATATTCAGTCACAAGTCCGATGAGAATTCCAATGATGCTTCCAAGAACAACAGAGTGCATGATTCCATATTCGACATTAACCAAACCTTGCTGGATAACAAGGTAGCCACCTGCCCAAAACAATACTGCTGCGATGAAGGTGGTGTTTCGAAGTGCTGCTGCTGGATCTTTCCCGTTCTTTAGAATGGACATTGAGAAAACACCAATGATGGAAGCAGTGTATCCAATGAATCCGAGAAGGATCGGGAGTAGAACATAATCGCCAGCAGTATCTGCTGAGAAATCGTTGGCGATAATCATGGCAGCGATAATCGAACCAACAAAGGATTCGAAGATGTCTGCACCCATTCCAGCAACATCACCAACGTTATCACCGACGTTGTCAGCAATGACACCAGGGTTTCGTGGATCATCTTCTGGAATACCAGCCTCGACTTTTCCGACGAGATCAGCTCCAACATCAGCAGCCTTGGTGTATATTCCACCACCAACACGGGCGAACAATGCGATTGAAGAGGCACCCATTCCAAATCCTGCTGCTGCACTGACGGGGTTCATCGTTCCGTCGCTTGCAGTTTCTCCAGCACTTAGCCAGAATGCGATGAGGGATATTCCGAGAAGACCGAGGCCACCTACAGACAATCCCATAACGGCTCCACCGTTGTATGAGACCGCAAGTGCGCCTGCTTGACCATCATTCTTTGCAGCCATAGCGGTTCGGCCGTTAGCTGAAGTTGCAGAACGCATACCTGAGAATCCTGCTAGAACCGAAGCAACAGCACCAGCAAAGAAAGCAATCGCTGTCTCAACGTCGTTGAGGACGGCAAGAATTGCCCCTACAACGATGACAAAAATCGATAGTATACGATATTCAGCGAATAGGAATGCCATGGCACCCTTCTGAATTTCGTCTGTGATGTCTGCGACTACTTCATTGTCAATCTTCACCTTCGTTACTTGGTTGTAAAGGTAAAACGCAATCAAAAGTCCTACGGCTCCAGCGCCTGCTGCAATTAAGGGTATATTGTCCATCATAATGTACACCTGTGCTTCGCCCGACCTAGGAGCCCCTCATAAGAGATTCCCTGCAAGAACTGTTCAGAGAGGCTAGTTTTTGCCCCCAGTTCCTATCGCCGAGGACCATCGCATCCAATCGTTGAAAGAGGGGGAGCCCTTCGGGGCATCATGAGCATCAGTGCAGAAGAGATCTTGGCCGAAATCGGCCCGGTCCAGGAAGTACTCGATGCACACGATGGTGTCGTCACCGTCCTCGATACAAGCGATGGGAACATTATGCTCTCTCTCGATGGTGGTTGCACCGGTTGTTCATCAACACCAATGACTGCAATGCAAATTTACTACTCATTGAAGAAACTCGATGCAGTGAACGATGTCATCTTTGTCAATGGTGAACTACCAGAATACATGCGCACATTCATCAATCAAAAAATGGAGAAGGAGGCCGCTGAATCCTCAGGAGAACCCGGAGAAATCGTTTGATTACTCCTCTTCGACTTTTCTTCCAATACTGTGTGGATTTGCACCAAACGATACGTTTTCACCTTTGATGTTCATTCTCGCGGCAATCGCCAAAACAATGCAAACGATTGAGAGTGGACGTGGTAGATAGTTCGACCCCCACAACGAACCGCCCGCAAGCGAGAGCCACCATAGTGAAACTGCAGCAAAGAGAAGTGTCGTGAATATGATGTTTTGAACGAGAAGTTCAGCCTTTTCCGAACGTGAGAAGGTAGCCACAAACATGAACAGAACTGCAGAAATGCCACAGAACGTTTGGACGAGAATGGAAATGTACTCGACCTCGAGCATGAGTGAACCAAACGGAGGGGGTTTTTGAAACAACCACTTGCCATCCTTTTTGAGTTGTGGACAATTGACAACACTATGGCAGGCAGTGCGTTCAAACTTCCAAAGGCACGAATGAGTGGTGCTCCGTATTTTTCCCGCAATCAAGTCGCTGCAGTTTTGCACCAAGTCGCGGTTCTCCTTGAACTGCAAGGAGCGAATGTCTTTCGAGTACGGTCGTACCAAAATGGAAGCAGAATGATTGGAACAATCACAGAGGATCTCCATGAATTGGTGGTTACGGGTCGTTTGTTTGAAATGAAAGGAATTGGAAAAGGACTCGGTTCTGCACTTTCTCAAGCAATCCTTGAGGGGAAGTGGCCAGAAGATTGGATTCGTTTGCATGAAGATACGCCACAAGGGATGATCGAAATGCTCGGAATTCCCGGACTCGGTCCGAAGAGAATCAAATTGATGCATGAGGAATTGGGAGTCGACTCAATTGCAAGTCTCAAAGAGGCTGCTGAGCAAGGCCGCATCGCCCCAATGAAGGGATTTGGAAAGAAATCAGAACAACGAATGCTCGATGGGATTGAACTTCTCTCACGGTTCCGTGCACGACGACGATTGGATATTGGACTCAAATACGGTACAGCCTTTGAGCAGAGAATCAAAACGCTCCCCTATGTTGAACGAGTACAACTAGCTGGAAGCGCACGACGTCGCAAAGAGACGATTGGCGACCTTGATATCGTGGTCGGCGTCAAACCAGAGAACCATGAGAAGGTCGCCAATGCTATTCTTGCATTGCAAGGCATTGCTGATGTCAAAGGTGCAGGGGATTCAAAAATCAGTCTCATTCTTGAGGCGAGTATCTTTGAGGATGGTTTCTCTGTAGGTCACATCGATGCTAACGTGTTGGAAGCGATTGGTGGAGACGATTACGAACAATTGGAAAGTGCTGGAACCATCGATGCGCAGGTTCGATTGGTTCCACCTGAAATGTTTGCGTTTACATTGGCTTATTTCACAGGAAGCAAGGAACACAACATTGCTATGCGTCAGCGTGCAATTGATCGTGGTCTCCGTCTGAATGAATTTGGGCTTATTCCCGAAGATAAAGCGGGTGAACTCAAGGGGATTGAAGCGGCTCAATTCTCGCTTCCTGCAATGACGGAACAAGAAATCTATTCGCACCTCGACTTGCAATGGGTTCCACCTGAATTGCGTGAAGATACTGGAGAGATTCAGTCTGGAAGCGAACAAAATCTTCCACAATTGTTGGAACTTGATACCATTCAAGGAGCACTTCACAATCATACCGTTGTTTCGGACGGAGAAGCAACGCTCGAACAGATGGCAGATGCTGCTCAATCACTCGGTTGGACGTGGTTGGGTATTGCCGATCATTCGCCGACATTGAAGGTCGCAAATGGCGCACCAGCTGAGAGATTATTGGAACAAGGGCAAAAAATCCGAAAATACAACCAAAACTGGCAGGATGAAGGGGTAAATTTCAGATTGTTTCACGGTGTTGAATCGGATATTCTTGCTGGCGGAAAGTTGGATCACCCTGATGAGGTGCTCAATCAATTGGATTATGTTGTTGCATCCGTGCATGCCATGACCAAATGGCGTGGAAGGGATGAGAGCGAGAATACAGAGGAACTACTGAAAGTTCTCGACCATCCTGCAACAAAAGTACTCGGACATCCAACCGGTCGAATTCTTCAGGGACGAGAAGGATACGAGGTTGATGTTCATCGTCTAATTGATGCTATGGCAGAACATATTGAAGATGGTCGATTCAAATCAATTGAATTAAACGCTAGTCCTTACCGGTTGGACATTGATTACCGCCTTTGTAAATATGCGAAACTTATGGGAGTCCCAGTAGCCATCAGTCCAGATGCGCATTCAATTCGTGGCCTGGCTGACATTCAGTATGGAGTAATGACTGCACGCAAAGGATGGTTGGAGCAGAGTGATGTGATCAACTCGATGAGTGCAGATGCTTTGGCTCAACAACTTGCACTTCAATGAAGCAACAGTTCTTGAATGAGAGCAGGGTGCATAGGCTATGCGACTTACGAGAACACTAATCATGGGTGCGCTCATGGTGATTCCAGGTCTCTTTCTTGGCCTACTCCTTTGGATTCTAGTTGGTCAGCCACAAGATGGGGAATCTCCAATTGTTGAAGCACTTGTATGCAACGCTATACCATTAGCAAGCATCTTCTCAGGTCTGTTCTTCGGCTGGGTTACTGGATCCGAGTATGCAGAATAGGTGATGCAATGAAGCGCAAGGAAAAGGCCGAGCGCATCCAGAAAATGCTTGAGGATTTGTATCCTGAAACACCTGTCCCACTTGACCATGAGACACCGTTTCAACTGCTCGTAGCAGTCTTAATGAGTGCTCAGACAACCGATTTGAAGGTTAATCAAGTCACTCCAGAACTGTTTAATCAGGGACCAACTCCAGAGAAAATGGCTCTCTTGGAAGTATCTCAAATCCAATCGCTCATTCGAGAAGTTGGTCTTGCACCAACCAAAGCCAAGAACATCAAACGTTTGTCTGAATTGCTCCTTGAACGTCACCAAGGAGAGATTCCCAACACTTTTGAGGATCTCGAAGCCTTGCCAGGTGTTGGACACAAAACTGCTGGTGTCGTACTTGCTCAGGCATTTGGTATTCCTGCATTCCCTATCGACACACATATTCATCGTCTGGCTTCACGTTGGGGCCTTTCGAATGGGAAGAATGTGGAACAGACAGAAAGAGATCTCAAAGCTATTTTTCCAGAAGAGGCATGGAATGACCTTCACTTGCAAATCATCTTCTTTGGCCGAGAGTATTGTCCTGCACGTTACCATGATTTATCGCAATGCCCAATTTGTTCATGGGCTGCAACCAAGAAGCGAATTGCTGAAGAAGCAAAGATGAACAGGTCTAAGAAATCAAAGGGAAACCGTTAGATTGAATCCAGAACCGAGCAATTGCAAGAGCATGATCGCACCTAAAATCAACAACGTAATCCGTAAAGCAGGCGTTGTTGTGTCCTCATCGTAGGCTTCACGGACAAATGCATAGCCAATGAGACCTACACCAGTCATACCGATAACGGTTGCAAACGTGTCCATCAATCTGACAAAATCGTTATGAGATTCTTGATCTTCTGCAAACTTTTGAGTTCGATCTTGAAGATCTTCGGGATAATCCACCAATGCAGGAGGTCCTGAAAAGTCAGGAAGTACACTGATCAATCCCGCAATAAGTATCAGGATAACCCCAATCATGAGGAATTTATGTAACGAAAACAATCCACCACCCATCATGGCTTGTTGAGGGGGATGATACATGTTTGCGGCAGGCTGTGTTGCTTGTGGAGCAGGAGGTTGCATGTTTTGCGCATCACCAACCTAGCATATACACTTTTTCTAAACTCCGAAGAAGGATGAGGCGCCTTCTAAGAGAACTGCAGTCACCCAGGAGGTAATTCCAGCAACCCACAGGAGTTGAATTGCTTGACCAGCAGCACTTGTTTTTCCACCACCACGCAGTCGTGTTGCAATTGCAGAAACGGCTATAATTTGTCCAATCACTAGAATTGAAACGATGATTTTGAACATGCGAATGTTATCTTCAACCGATGATGCATCCTCCATTACAGGTAATGCAATTCCACTTCCAAAGTCTTGAAGTGCCCCCACATCGGTTGATGCAAGACCAGTAGCAACGCCCGCAATTGCCTCACCAAGTTGCAATACGATCGAAATCGTAACGTTGAGAGAAGTAACACTCGCTACAAGAAGACCGAGAGCAACACCCCACATGGTATTCGCTGAGAGTGCACGACGACGTCTCAGTGAGAGAAGATTACCTACTGAACGTGATACCATCTCTGCAGTTTCAGCAGGCTTGCCTGATGATTGCGACCCTTCGATGTAGATTCGAGTATATCGAGAGATAACAGCCGAGTTTGTGTCCGCATTGAAGTAATCCCATGCACGATCAGAATCGATACGCGTTGCGAGTCGGCGTTCCAATCGGTCGATTGAGGCATCGAGCATACCGAAATCAACTCCTCGCAACGCTTTGATGGTTGCTGAAGGTTCAGCGCTTCGGGCTTGTGCCGTACCACCAAGTGCACGTATGAAATCAGGATAAGCCCCGTCACGTCGTTGCACATTGCCCTCTTCTCGGCCGATAAGCCATGCCGGAATCAACATCGGAGAAAGAGGGGCAGCAAGTAAAATGAGACCGTATCGGTCCCATTGCGAACTAATTTCCTCCCATGCTGAAACGATGACAAGAATGGTAATCAGCAACAGGATCAAAGAAACACTGCCTGCAGCGAGAATGGAACGTCTGAAATTGATTCGGAATGGTGTATCCAGTTCGTCTCTTGCAAAGATAAGGTCTCGAGGAATCGTTGCCCGAAAGGCCATCATTGCAGCGACTTGAATAATGATAAACAGCATTGAAGCTAACAAAAGGAATCGTAAGCGTGAGGCAACTTCTATGGGTGTATCGTTTTCTCCTCCAACCTCAAAAAGCACGAGATGAATACCCGCAATTACGAGCCCGAAAAGCCCAGCAGTGACCATTGAAACATAGATTTCTTGCATCGTATCAACACTCTCAAGACGCGTGTCGTAGAGTGTATTGTACTGTTCTGCAACAGTCTCCTGTTCAGAGCGCATGAATTCATCAATGGGCTGTCCAGCTTCGATTGAAAATGCCATTCGATCGAGAAAGTCGGTCCACAATGGGCTTGGACTTTGTTGTGCTACGATACG
>MDTE01135266.1_pt1 | contig 10127 bp, 6 predicted proteins | sample 811231 | NCBI WGS metagenome assembly MDTE01 (sample SAMN05326651, study PRJNA326480) | marine metagenome | isolation source: seawater | place: Indian Ocean: Red Sea | collected 2010 | reverse complement strand
AGTAAACTCCCAACCGTCTAATTCCTGGCCATTGAATGAAACAATCATATCTCCTAGGCTATATGTTTCCTCTTCGATTTCTATTCCCAATTCATCTGCAGCATGTTTAGTTAAATCCTCAACATTTCCATATCCTTCGAGACCGCCAATTGCGACCTCTCCGTCTTCTAATTCGAAAACAACTACTTGGGTGCCTCTCCATTCTTCAGGCCAATCGTCACCCCAGTCTCCCGGCGCTTCACTTAACTGAGATACCTCTTGAGACCAAATATTGGATACTAATGGCAAAGCCATTATTGCAATAATTAGCAATGTTAACAATCCTAACTTGAGCAATAATTCGCTATTCCCTTTTGAATAAGATACTATCATTCCAATAATCAAGCCGGCTAGAACAAAATGAATTGGCTCGACCTGGAATGATGATTGTGTGGTTTCTGTTCCCTGTTCATTTTGCTCCTCAGCGTTGATAAGTTCTTGGTTTGGATTAAACACAATAAGAACTCCTGCATCATTTCCTAATGCCATTTGGCCATCTTCGCCAAAAGCTATTCCTGCAGTTGTGTATGTATCATGAGCTGTTGAGAACAATTCGAGTTCTTGACCAGGAAGGCCGTAACCCCAGCCACCTTGTGGAGTATTTCTTGGAAACCAAATTGTAGAGTTGTTTTCCGTAATTTGAACTGTGATCTCTCCATTGGCATGAAATTCAGTTCTACCCATGAAAGTACAATTCAATTCACAATTCCAGTAAGAAGTGCTATCACTAGTTGAAAAGAAAACATCGTTATTGTGTTTAATCGGTATAGCAGGAGATGGACCTTCCTCGCTCAGTAGTTGATTATCCAAGTAAATTTCAGAGGCTTGACTTGTTTGAAGATGGGTGATTATCCCAGCTTCGGTTTGAATTGGCGGGTGACGAATCATTCCTTCTCCAATCGTCAGATTTGATACATTGCCTGACTTTGAGATTATGTTCAAAATTCCTTCCTCGTTACCGATTAAGTAACTATCATTGGTTACTGTTACACCGTTCCTCCAACCCAGTTGTGGAAGATCGACTCGTAGATTTTGAGCACCGTCACTCAAACAAAATCTAGACAATCCTTGCCTAGTTGGAACTACAACATTTTCACCGTCCAGAGCCATTGCTCCAGTGATTCCCCAAGTTACAACCTCTGTTTGTGATTCCCATATCGGATTCCCGTTGTCGATATCCAAAGCAATTACTCGGCCATCTGTCCAAGCTGTTATGATCATTTCACTCCAATTTCCGCAGGCTCCCGAACCCGCGGTTACATGTAATAGTGGACTCATGTCATGATTGGTTGATTTTGCATTTCTAAATCGCCAATTCTCTTCTCCATTATTCATATCGAAGGCGTAGACATGAGGCCTATCCTCTCCGGTCCAGAATCCTGAAGTTCTAACAAAAACCTGGTCTTCTACGATTATTGGTTTAGTAGAAATGTATCCATTATCTAAGTCTACTTCCCAAGAAGGATTTTGTCCGTTAACGGCTGATGAGTATGGAAAGAAAAGACAAGATAGCAGGCATAGTGCTACGAATATTCTTTTCATCAAACATGCCTCGTTATGACTTCTTTCAACAAAGAACTGACTTGTTTCCCATCAGCAGCGCCGCCACATTCCTTCATCACAAGCCCCATTAGTGGACCCATTGCACCCATGCCTCTTTCCTTGACAAAATCGATTCTGTCTTGAACTACTTTTTCCACGATTTGGAGCAAATCCCCAGAGTCTGCAGGTTTCAATCCTAACTCTTCGGCTCTTGTTGCTAATTCATCCATACTAGGATTTTTATTCGCGAACTCTGTTAACAAATTACTCATTCCTTCACGTGTAACATGACCTGCTTCTTTAGCGGCGAGAACAAGAGCCATCAATCCAACATTGCTATCATGTTCAAGGAGCATAGTAGCCCAAGCCTTCTGAGGTAATCCACTAGAATGGGCAACGAAGTGGTCATCTAATTCTCTTGACAATAATTGGTTCATCTGGTCATCACTGATTTCATATCCACTCAACCTAGAAGAACGCTCTTCCAGTGTCATAGGTAAATTGTTCAAGATTTCCTGCCATCTTTCACTGGATACGCTCAAAGGCGGAATATCTGTTTCAGGATACATACGTGCTCCGCCCGGTAAAGGCCTCATCGGAGTAGTAGTTCCATCATCTGGCGATCCTTTCTTAATCACGACATTCCTTACTTCCTGGGGAATCCTTTCGAATGCTAGTCTTGCTCTGTTCAGCACGCTTTCCAATGCTAATTCGGCCTGCCATTTTGGGGCAAGACACAACACGAATGCATCGACTCCCCCTAGTGCTTGTCTAGTCGCATCGACAAATTCCTGTTCTATACCATAAGCAGGCAACTCATCAGAATGATACACACCGGCCACTCCAGCAAGTTTTGCTGCACCCGCTAATTCTCTTCCTAATCTTGGCATTTGAGCCCCATCTGAATCTAGATTCTTTGTACCAATCAGTCCGCTGAACCCTGGAAGAGGCAGTGCTAGCATTACATCTCCCGCTTCGATTCCTGATTTCACTCGCTTAGCCTCGCAGTTTCCAAATTCGGATGAAACATCTTTCAAATTAAATGGCAACAATTCTGAGGTTTTCTCAAGTACTGTTTCTGAAAATTCTCTCCTGTCTGGAGATAATTCTGGTAAACCGTGGTTTGCTCTCAACTGATTGGCTAAGCGGAAGAAATGAAGTTGGCGAGCCATTTCACATCGAATGATTTTAGGAATCCATTCCAAATCCTGACATCCTTTGATTTCTACTCTGTCCCCGCACATAATTGAAACATTGAGGTCTTGGCGAATGCTTCCAAGTCCTCTTCTAACCCTTCGAGTATCTCTGAGTGTTCTACCCAACGCGATAGAAGTCTGTTTTGCGTGTTCCGGGGTTTTGATATCTGGTGCTGTTGCGATTTCGATCAATGGTATCCCTAATCGATCTAAATTCCAAGTTACAATTTCGCCACTAGGGGTTAGTTCACTATCCAATTTCCTAGCACTATCCTCCTCAAGACAAAGAACATCGATGCCAACTGGCCCATCCTCAGTCTCTAGTGTACCGGCGGTTGCTACCAATGTTGTACGTTGGAAACCGCTTGTATTTGAGCCATCAACAACAGTCTTCCTCATGGTTTGTAAAAGTGGTACTGGATGCGCATTTAGCATTCCAGAAACGGTTAATGAAATGTCTAGAGCATCCTCATCGTGAGGTAATGGCGGTTGTTCATCTAATTCGATTAGCCCTGCATTAGGAGCCTGACAATAAACGAATGAGCGGTTCCTCCTTGCTTCGAAACGAGCTGCTACATCAATAGCACCTCCTTCGCCACTCGAAGTTCTCAGTTTACGATAATAGCGTTGCCAATCATCAGGTAGGGTGTCGATTGTTATATCGTGAAGTTCGCCTGGCTGGCGTGAGTGTAGTTTACCAGTTGCCAGTTGTTGGTGAACTTCAATTCCGCACATGAAACCTAAACTCTCAGGATCAAGAGATGCAGGATTTGCTACATCTCCTACAGGTTCCATGTAATCACCTGAAATGTCACATCAATATGAGCGCATCGTTTCAAACCGGTTGTAGAGTATCATAGCCACCAGGCCGCATCAACCTACCATCACGGCACAATGCTTCGATAATATCTTCTGCAGCATCACGATTGATGTCTATCCTTCCTGCTTCTGTAAGGACGTCTGCTAGATTGACTATGTTACCGGTTTCTGCGAATAATCTTCTCACTATTTCTAAGATTGATCTTTCTCGGTTTCTTGTAGTTGCCTTCTTTCCTGACTGTAATGTTGTTTCATCGAAATTCTCGCCCATCAATTCATGTCTCCAGAATCTTGTAAGACGAATCGATCTTTCAGCATCCTCAATAGTTGCAACTTCTGATAATCTAACTCTAGCAGAGGCTTGAGCCAGACGATATAGTCCTTCAATCGCTCTCGCAGAAATAGCGATTGAATCGTGAGATTCTCCTCCTTTCCTCCTGGTTTCGACGTAAAAATCTCTCAAGGATTCCTGTGCTTCATCAGTCAATTTCGGATGAATGGATCGCTTTGCAAATGCGACGTATTTTCGGATTAACTCTCTATTTACGATGCCTTCCTTCTTGTCGACTCCATCGTGCTTAGCTGATTTAGAAGGGTCGACTTCACTGCCCTTCTCTATGAGAATTTCAGGAGTTGAACTTGCTCGATTATTCATGATGTGATTTGCAATCATCGAATCGTGGTCTGCCTGAGGTTGATCGGTCAACAACCAGATTACGTCAAATCTAGAAATCAGTGCTGGCTTGAGATTGATTTGTTGTGTAAATGGAACTTCGGAAACCGATTGGAATCTTCCCGCTTTTGGGTTAGCCGCTGCTAAGATTGCACACCTTGTTGAGAGTGTGGCATTTATCCCTGCCTTCGATACAGAAATCCTCTGTTGCTCCATCGCCTCGTGCATAGAGGATCTATCGTTTTCATTCATCTTGTCGAATTCGTCGATTGAAGCTAAACCAAGGTCTGCTAATGCGAGGGCACCGGCTTCCAATGTCCACCGCCCATCCGCAGCAGAATCTTGAACCGCAGCGGCTGTAAGACCTGCCGCTGATGCTGACATTCCAGAAGTGAATCTCCCTCTTGGGGAGATTTGTGCCATGTATGATAGCAACTGTGATTTTGCGACACCAGGGTCTCCCATTAGCAAGATGTGAATATCTCCACGAAGCCTAGTTCCGTCCTTTGCCTTAGATGCTACTCCGCCAAATAATTGGAGCATAAGAGATTCCTTTTGCCTAGTCATTCCAAAAATCGAAGGAGCGATCGACCTAGTTAACAAATCATGAATATCTTCTCTACGTGCTAGTTCTTTGATTTCTCTTTCCTCATCTTCTGTTATCTGAATTTCTTCGAGTGGAATGTTCTCTCGCTGAATACTGTGAATCCTCATAAAAATGTCAAAAATCGGAGTATCCTTTCCAGATTTTCTTTGAGATCTGACAAATAATACTCCATTCGCTGTTACTCTATCGCCAGGGTTCAGTTGACCTGCTAAATCGTGTTCTGCTATGCATAAAATCCGCTCTGGCTGAACTCCTCCTCGCAAATTTTCAGGAGGTTCTTGCAATTCTATGAATTGTGTATCGATTAAGATCGAATCTTCTACTCTTTGGTGAAATTTGGTTTGGTTTCTTTTCCTACCACAGCCTCCATCGATTTGAAAACACTCAACGGGCTCAACCAATTCTTGTTCATTGGGTTGGCTTATTCTACTCAAATGGCCACATGCTGCGCATACGAAAACTCCCTCGTAGGTTCTGGGCAGAACTTTGCCAATCTTTGTTGCAATAGCATCTACGGATATCATTGAACCTAAATCATCGCTTCTTAGTCTTCGAACCGAGCGGTTTGAATCGGGAGGCAACTCAATTATTCTTACAAAGGCCACAATCTTGCTGGAGCCAAGTTCTGAAAGCAAAAGTCTCAAGGCTTGTTCTGCAGCTTGAATATTCGCATCTGGCTCCTCAATTATTGAGAGAGCAAAGTCTGGGTCGAAAGATTCTATTTCGCGATATGAAATCTCTAAAGATCGAATGTCGGGCCAAGATACCTGCAAATTGTGAATCGCCTCGTTGTAGTTTTCAATCAACAGGGTTCTCCATCTTGCAGGCAAATCAAATTCTTGGATAGTCATTGCAAATCACCTAACCGGACATTGGCAGCCGTTGGCGAACACATATAATGATTGAGATGAAACTCTTCTTCCCCTTGGTTTCCACTGGAACTAAATCGCATTATTCAACCTCCATCGGCTTCCATTGGAATACCGCCAAGCACATTTCCTTGAAGCCCATCGCAGTTTCATGCCCGAGCACTCTTTTGAACCCATCCGTGGAAAAATCGAAAGATTCACAATTGATTCATCGAATCTCGAAAACAGATTAGGAGACCCTCTTGAGAGGGAGATTGTAGTCCACATCCCCCCGAATTCTGGCGGTGCAATGCCCTGCATAGTATATCTTGCACCATTTACTGGTACAGGATTTGCTAGAGCAAATTGGAGAGCATTCAGCGAGACTTTACCACAACGACACGAGCGTTTGGTGAAAGAAGGCAAAATGAAGCCTTCAATCCTAGTAATGCCAGACACCTTCACCAGTCTTGGCGGAAACCAATTCGTAAATTCTCCAATAATGGGCAATTGGGGAGATTGGTTGAAAGATGATCTTCGTGATGAGTTAAATTCGAGATATGAAATATCAGGATTTGGCTTAGTTGGAAAGTCTAGTGGAGGATACGGAGCACTTGTTAGAGGGATGAAAGATGATTGCTGGAGCGCTATTGCTTGTCACTCTGGAGATTGTGGATTTGAGATATTGTTTGGAATCGAAATGGCTTCGACACTCACTCAAATAGCTCCTTATGGAGGAGTTGATGGCTTCCTAAAGCATATCAAAGAGACTCCATCGATAAGCGGCGATAATTTCCACGCATTGATGATTCTAGCGATGGCGGCCACATACAGCGATGGTAGTTTACCGGTGGATGAAAACTGTAAATTCGATGATGAAAAGTGGGCACAGTGGCTGAACTGGGACCCTTTACGACTCGTGGAGGACCACAGAAATTTGCCGTCGTGTTGGATCGATGTTGGTGACAAAGACCAGTACAATATTCAATATGGATTAAGGCAACTACATTCTCGAATGACAGAATTAGGAATACCACACGAATGGGAAGAATTCCCGGGAACTCATAGTGGAATAGACCACAGACTAGACCTTTCTTTGCCTTGGATTGCCGACCAAATCGAATCGGCATCATGATGAGAGTGATGCGTTTGGGTGATAATATGGCAGAAGAGTTAGACTATGCTGGAAGTGGCGTAGATATCGACCTCGAAGGTAATGCTGTCGGCGCTCTTGTCGGCGCATTATCGCGCTCTGTCAGAAAAGCCGGAAGCCCTGGCGCCCCTGTTGATTTACCAGGCGGATTTGGTGGCTTGGTAGAATTTGGTGACAACTACTTGGCTCTAGCTACGGATGGAGTTGGTTCAAAATTATCTATTGCCACAAAACTTGGCCATTGGGCCGGAGTTGGAATTGATTGTATGGCAATGAATGTCAACGATTTACTCTGTGTCGGAGCAGAACCCATAGCATTCGTAGATTATATCGCAGTTCCCAAACCTGACCCAGAAGTCCATGCTGCAATTGGTGCAAGTCTTGCTGAAGCATGTAAGAGAGCGAGAGTAACACTTGCTGGTGGTGAAACCGCTAGCCTTCCTGGGATTGTAACCGAATTGGATTTATCGGGAACCGCTCTTGGTTGGCTGCCAAAAGGTGCAGAAATTACTGGTGCTAACCTAAAGGAAGGAGATGTTCTGATTGGATTACCTTCATCTGGCGTACATTCTAACGGCTATTCTCTTGTCAGAAATGTCGTTTCACATTGTGGTGCTGATTGGAACGATGATGCTCCATTTTCTGTCGATGAATCTAGAATTGAGAGATTCAGCCAAGGCAACATAACTCTTGGAGAAATATTCCTCAATCCAACCAGAATATACTGTGATCCTATCGTAGATTTGATTCAAGACGGACCGTGTGTATCAAGTTCAATTCACGCGATTTGTCACGTTACTGGTGGAGGTCTCTCCAACCTACTTAGGCTGCATGATTCATTGGGATGGGAGATTGACAATCCACTCCCGGTATTACCAGAATTTGATTGGATTCAAGAAAATGGAAATGTCAGCGATAGGGAAATGTATCGTACTTTCAATATGGGCTGTGGAATGATTATCGCAGTAGATGCAAGCGTTGCAGATGATGTTTGCGAATGGCTTTCGGAAAGAATGCCGGGTTGCGAAATAATCGGTTCTGTTGTCGACAATGGGCGAAAAGTAACCCACTCAAACCCTGAAGTTGTGTTCGAACATTATTGAGGGACAACTATGCAACCTGAAGGCTGGCCTGGTCATGTCTGGTTGGAAGGTAGAACCTTGGTCCATCTCAAAGATCATCAAACTCGTCCATCACACATGCCTAGAGGTCCCGCTGCAAAAACCGGCGAAGGGTTCCTCAATCCAGCGATGGCTCCGGCAAGGACTCGCTCAGTAATGCTGTTAGCCGATGCTTTGGAAAATAATTGGCTCGTACCCGAAGGAAAGATTGTCAGAGCATTAGATGCATTGTGTGCTACTGGAGTTCGCCCAAGGCGCTGGCGCAAAGAAGTGCCTGGCCAAGAAAGGCTGAGAATAACCGCAAATGACCTTGATTCTGATGCATTAGCATGGGGTAAAAAATCACACGAAGTAAACCCTGTTGGCGACAATCTGCAATGGATTCCTGAGCCGAGTCGATTCGATGCTAGACCTCAAGAAACTGTTCAGGATGGAATCCAATGGATTAACGGAGATGCGAAGAAATTGATGACTGAATCTCCGTTCCAATGGATCGATTTAGACCCGTTTGGCTCGCCCGTCGGTTTTCTTGATGCCGCAATTCAATCGATATCTAGAACCGGAATGCTTGAGGTGACTGCAACCGATACTGCTGCACTATGTGGATCCGCAAAAACCAGCGCTGCAAGGCGCTATGGCTCCACTGGGATTACCGACGCATACATGCACGATGATGCGACCAGGATTTTGTTAGGAGTAATCGCTAGAATCGCTGCGATGCACGACAAGTCAATCCATCCCGTTCTATCTTTGTTTGATGGACATCACGTTCGTGTTAGTGTACTACTGAAGCGTTCAAAAGAAACCGCTTCTAAATGGAATGACCACATAGGCTATCGAATTAGATCCAATCCTTACCATTTCGCTGCTCAGCCTTCTGGCGAATTTTCAGGGCCAATGTGGACAGGACCATTATTTGATGCAGAAATTGCCGGAAGAATGACGGTCGAAAAGGCGATGGAACTTTGTGCAGGCAAAACCGAAGATTACCCTGAAGATTGGACTGAATTTGACATTGAAAATTCTCAAAGAGAAATCGAAAGAAGTGTTAGGCACATTTCAGAATCCGCTGAATTACTTTCACAAGAACACCTGTTGGTAGCGATAGATAGTTTGGGTGTTGCTGCGGGAATAGGACAAATTCCTGCATTCAAGAAAATGAAATCAGGACTTGAGGAGCGAGGTTTCAAAATTGCTAGATGTCAAATGCCAGAGCCTATGTTTGCAACAAATGCTGATTGGGGCACCGTCATAGAAGTCGCAAAATCAGTTGAATGAAGGATCTATTTCTTCATCCGGAGCAGGTAACATTGTTTGTGAATTTTCAAACACTTCCCGGACACTATCTTCGATTTTTCTTGCGTCTTCTAATAAAGAAGAGAGTGGGATATCAATTCCTGTCAAATCCGTAACAGACTCAATTGCTAATGCAGCAGCTCTTGCATCGGGATACATCGGATTACAATCAGCCAATATAGCAGTGACGTCAAGTCCTAATCTATCTCCCTCAGCGATTAAGTATCCTGCAATTCCTGCAACAATACCTTGTCTTACAGGTTCAATTCCTGCTTTCTTCAAGCGCGCTCTACCCTCTGGAGATGAGCTGACACCGTACAATGAATCTTCTCTATCATCCATATTTTCTCTTGCCACACCATCGATAACTATCAATTGATCAAATCCACCTTTGGTAAACCAATCCAAGACTGTGTTCGCAAACAATACATCTCGCTCTGGGCCAAACCTTACTTCAGCAGTGAATACTCCAACCCCATCTCCTTGGTAGACTCTTACAGGATGTTTTGGAACCTCGTGGTGAACTAGAGCCATAGCAGGGAATTCCGGATTCAGGACAGTACCCAATTGATTGAGATTTAATTGTCTAATCACATGTGATGCTGCAATAACTCCTACCATGCCGACTGTGGAAAATCCGCAAATTGCTACTCCACTTGTGGTTGGGTCTGCATCTTGATGCAAGACCAAATCATACGTAGCCTGACTCACCATATTCATCCCTCCTAGTGACTCATTCAAAGGTATTACTAATCACTCATCTACAAATTCTGACCAATCTTCTTGGCCCTCTTCTCTATACCACCAAACGCCGACTTCGTCTTCATACCATT
>MDTE01097433.1_pt1 | contig 10127 bp, 6 predicted proteins | sample 811231 | NCBI WGS metagenome assembly MDTE01 (sample SAMN05326651, study PRJNA326480) | marine metagenome | isolation source: seawater | place: Indian Ocean: Red Sea | collected 2010 | reverse complement strand
CGAGTAAGCAAGTACGCCTCCTTCGGGGTCATATGATCCGCTGCCATCGAGAATAATCGTCTCACCGACCTTGGCGAAGGCTGGGTAAAGTACGTCACATACTGGCAATGAATTGACATTTATCGTCCAGCGAGCAGTGTCGGTACCACCCTGGTCATTAGTTACGGTTACGACAACATCGAAAGAGCCGGGAGTCGAGAATACATGGTGTGTCAGACCCTGTGTGGTGGTAGCGTCCGAACCGTCGCCGAAGTCCCATGAATACTGCGTGATTATGGTGGCGTCAGGTGAAGTGGAGTCTCTGGCATCGAAATTTACCGCCTCGCCTACATTGATTTGATCGATGTCGACAGAAAGCGTTGCGGTTGGATCAGGAGGACCCAATGGGCTGGTACAACCCGGTAGTGCTAGTGATGCTAGAAGCACCGTGACGAGTAGGAATGACTTGAGCGAAGAAAAACATCCCATGCTACGCATGGGGGCTCTTCGACACTCTCCACTTAACACATTGACGCATCCATGAGAGGAAATATCACCCAACCAAGGTGCATTCGTCAAAGCGGAGTGTCATCTTCGTTGACTGGAACATCCACTCTTTCGTAGGCAGCCATGTCTTCGGCCAGAGATGTCGCAGAAACGAGGTGGTCATCAGCAGTCGCTATGTCTACCTCTTCACCAACCGCCATCGAGTAGTGGTCATCCATCGCTTCCTCTGTGAGAAGATCTTCTATCTCAGCCTCCTCTACATGATATTCGACCGGAACCGGCTCTGTTTCCTCTTCGACTGCAGCCTCTACCTCTGATTCGAGTTGCCCCAAAGCCGCATCGAGAGCTTCATCCCGATTGGAGGAATATCTCTCCGACAGACTTTCGGATACCGCTGCCTCTGTTTCTTCAAAGGTGGGTGGCGCAGGTTCCTCCCGCTGCTTACGGCCAAACATACGTGACAACCAACCCATGCGCCGCACAGTAGGTGGTATCGCATTAGAGTTCTTGACAGAGTCACACCATGCCACAAGTACAAACAGGGGTCTAGTCCCGCCTCACCTCTATGGCGTACGACCCACTGGCTGGATGCCGCGTTCTGGGGTTCGACTTGGAGACCACCGGGCTCCAATCGCGTACGCATCGAATAATTCAATTCGCGCTAGTAGGAAGTGACGAAGATGGAAATGCGATTAGGTTTGAATCATTGGTCAACCCACAACGAACCATTCCCAGTGATTCTACCCGAGTTCACGGTATTACCGACGACGACGTAAAGGATGCCGATACATTCCAGACATTCATAGACGACCTTGATGCACTGATGGAAGGAGCCGTTATTGTCGGACATAATGTCAAGGTTTTCGATTGGCCTTTCATAGGTGATGAGTACCTAAGATCTGGTAGGGAGCTTCCCACACCCAAAGCAATAGTCGACACACTCCAAGTGGCAAGGAAACTAAAGGTTCCACGGCCTCATACTTTGGGAGCCTTGTGCCACCGATTTGGCATTGATTTGGTAAACGCCCACGATGCTGGAGCCGACGCAGCCGCATCACTCCTCCTACTCTGGAAACTGATGGAATTCGACCCTGCGCCATTCAAACGACCACTGGAGGATATTCAAGTGTGGCTCAGTACAACCGCCGGAAACAATGACGAGTTGGGACCAGGGTATGATGACTTGGAACCGTTCGACGCAGATGGAAAAGTACGCGTGGGGCCTGATGGATTGCTAATCGTATTCGGCAAGCACAGGGGAAGGACTCTACAAGAGGTCATAGATATGGATCCTGGCTATCTAGATTGGATGTTATCTCCAAACGGGCCGTTCGACGAAGTGATTCGCTCTAAGTTAAGAGACCGACTCTCTAACTAAGCATCGCCGAGCAGAGGTTTCCACGGTAGAACATCACACCAATCACCCAGTCTCCAAGTTCCGCTGGAAACATTGACGCCTCCAAGGAATACTGGACCTTCCCAGGCGAGATCGATTACTTCCTTCAAACGCTCCAGAGCATAGCCTTCGAACACTACTCCCTTTTTCTGGCCAGAAGGAGCCAAGTTGCCATTCTCGTCAATCGGCATCATCCGTTCGACAAGGCCTACGGTACAATCGTCCTCCAATTTGTGAATCAACACAACCTCATCGCGGAACACGCCAGACTGAACCAATTCACCACTTGCCTTCGCAAGTAGCCATGATGGGCACCATGCCTTCCACTCACAGAAGCCACATGCATCTGAACTAGGAGTTGCTTCGAAAGGAGTGGAAGTCAACTGACTTGCCTCCCACGCCGCGAAGGCATCCGGGAGGACATCGGGGCCTGAAGCAGGGAACACTACAGAACCCTGTGAGTACCAAGCCTCGGCCTTAATTGGTGGATGATTCGGATTGTTAGTCGACAACAAATCTCGGTAGAGGCTCAATTGCCGGTTAACCGTGTCGTACAACTCATCCTTTGGAGGTCGACCTGTCTTCAAGTCGGCGACAATCCAACCTACAACATTGCCGTCTTCGTCACGGTCGGATATCAACAGGTCAAGTCTACCCATCACCCGACCACAGGTGGATCTAAGTGTGCCTTCAGCAGCAAGCACCATCTCCTGCACATCTCGCCAGGTACCTACGCTTACTTCTGATAGTGATACTGTCCCATGTCCAGCCTTGGCGAACAACAAGTTGAGGGAACCTATCAGCAACTTCTGTGCTTTCTCGAACTCCTCTTCCTTCCAGCGAGGGTGTCGTGGCGTCTTGAAGAAATTCTCGCGCTCCTGCTGCCACTTACCTGACAGGATGGTCTTAGCCGTCTTCGGCAACCATCCAACTTCGCTGTCTTCCCGTCCGGCTAAATCTAGGTTGCACAAATCCTCAACTGAGTCGTGGACAGCGGTACCAAGGGCTGCTGGCATCCCTGTTTTACGGGGTAAGCGCTGCCTCGATAACCAGAATTTACGAGGGCACGCCTCGAATGTATTCCACGAAGAAGGAGAGAGAGTATGTGGCCTCGGCTGCATCATGAATCACCCCCAGTGTCCCTTCAACACATACCGCCACACGCCCCAACCATTAATGACACCGGCGCTGACCACGCCTCATGAGCGACCTACCGATTGTCAAGGTGAAGGACACTGTTGATACAGCTGGAGCGATGGTTGTTTCCTGCTTTCCAACCGTCAGTATGGTGTCCAACATCGTTGCCCACTACCTAGTTGAGAGACTAGACCTCAAATTTGTAGGAGGAGTTCGAGACAACCGTCTACCTGCAATTTGCCTAGTTCAAGACGGTGAGCCAATGCCACCAATCCGATTCTATGCTGGGGAGCCAGTCTGCACCGTCGAAGGGTGTGACAAGTTAATCGTCGTCCTCTCAGACATCCAGGTTCATGGAAGGCTAGCCCTTCCTCTCGCTGAAGCTCTGTTTGATTGGTCGCTGAAAGCTGATATCGGCTCTGGTATGCTAATCGATGCCTTCGCTCATGGAGTAGAGTCTCCACATGAGTTGATTGACGATGACGATACTGACGACACAATACTCGGAATCGGGTCAACACCAGTTGCTAGGGAGAAATTAGCCAGGATGGGTATACCGCTGCTCAAGCATGGAGTCGTTGGCGGGATGACTGGTGTGATGATGGGGGAGGGAAGACGCAAGGGGATTGACCTCTGCGCCATAATGGCCGAGGCAAACCCAGAGATGCCCGATGCTCGTGCCGCAGCTAGGGTGATTGAAAAGTTGGACATGCTATTCCCTGCAATGAAACTAGATCCTGAACCATTGCTTGAAGAGGCTGCAAGAATCGAAGAGCAGATCAAGGCAATGCTACAACATCAATTAGGTGCCTCAGACGAGGCTTTCGAGTCTGGTGAGTCCTCAGCCATGCTCTACGGTTAGAAGTCACCCAAGGTCAACTGACCACTCTTTGGTTCCTGCTCAGGTGCCGTGTCATCCTCTCCTTCAGAGCCACCAACAATTGCCAGCAACTCCACTTCGGAAAGTACGGAAACTCCCAGACGAGACGCCTTGTCTAATTTGGAGCCAGCGGATTCGCCTGCGACTAGGTAGTTGAGTTTCCCCGAAACCGTAGATGTGACCTTACCTCCGGCAGCCTTGATCATCAAGGCTATCTCCTTACGAGGTTTCGACAGAGTACCTGTGATGCAGAAAGTTAGACCTACCAAATGACCTGATTCCTCGATGGCCTCCTCCTCGATTACAATCATCTCCTCGGCCAGACCTTCTACCATGTTCCTTCGTACCGCTATGCCATCCAATAGTGAGCGTGCGACTGTCTCCCCTATTCCTTCTACCTCCAACAAAGATGAGATGGCCTTGTTGTGCTTCGCTTCCTTGCCATCCTCATCGATTAGGGGTTGTTCGTTTCTTGTATCGACCAACTCGAGTAAACTATCCAACTTCCCTACCTTCCCGGCAACGGAGTTGGCTAGTTCTGGACCAATTCCAGGTAACCCGAGTGCGTGGAGGAACTTGCCTAGGCCAATCGTACGTGTACCCTCAATTTGACCTATAACATTGGAAGCTGACTTTTCACCCATCCTATCTAGACTCTGAACCTGATCAATGCCCAAACGATAGAGAGCCGGAAGCGTGTCAACCAAACCGGTTTCACAGAGCTGCTCGGCTAACTTCTCACCAATGCCATCAATCTCCAATGCGCGACACCAGTACAACAGGGCGCGTACAGTTCTTGCCGGACACTCAAGGTTGGTGCACTTGAGGAAGGCTCCGTCCGTTACAAGTTCAGTTTTACATTCACCACACTGACTAGGTGCGTGAATTTCTGAGCTATGTGGAAGGTTTTCGTCGAACTGTTTTCCATCAGCATGCTTCCTACCAACGAGATCTTCGTCACTGGCTCGACCCAAAGATTCGATGACTTTGGGAATTACATCACCTCTCCTGACTATCCGTACCTTATCTCCCACCTTGATACCAAGGCGCTCGACCTCGCCGTAGTTGTGCAGCGTAGTGTTCTCCACCGTAACACCCGATACACTGACTGGTGCAATTCTCGCCACCGGGGTTACTGTTCCAGTTCTACCTGTCTGCCAGTCCACAGCCAGAAGGACGCTTGTCGCTTCCTCTGGCGGGAACTTCCACGCCAACGCCCATCGAGGGTGGTGAGCGGTGGTTCCAAGCAAGCGTCGCTTGGAGAAGTCATCAAGTTTGAACACGATGCCATCAACTTCGTAGGGAAGTGAATCACGCTCGGTGGTATATCGCTTGGTGAGCGCCACCATCGATTCCAGTACCTCTTCGTCGCTGTTACCCTCAGCAACTTCCTTACCTGCTATCTCAATGCCTATTTCATTCAACCATGCAGCTGCTGAGGAATCGTTCTCGAACCAAGGGCTATCCGGACTATCCGGATGCTTGTCTTCCTTTTTGGGAAATCTGACATCATAGGCGTAGAACATCAAATCCTCTGCTTTCGCCTTGCCCTTTTCGGCATACTTCTGACGCAAGGCACCTGCTGCTAGATTACGTGGATTGGGAGCAATATCTGCATACTTATCTCGGTATATATCGAGAAGCATCACTACCTCACCCCTGACATGACAATCACCCTTCCACCCCAATTCAAATGGAACATTGCCCAGCCTTCTGGCGTTAGCGGTCACATCCTCACCTCTCTCCCCACTCCCTCTGGTTGCGGCTCTGACCAACCTGCCACGACGATACTCAAGTGATAGAGCAGAACCATCCAATTTCGGTTGAGCAAGGAAACGACGCCCATGAGCGGTTGTCTGACTGACAAAGTGCAGGATCTCCTCGTCTGTAGTTGCCTTGTCAAGACTCTTCATCGGGAAGGCATGAACTACCTTCTCTGAACCGGGTGGAGGATCCGCACCGACACGGTTGAGTTGAGGGTGGTTAGGATCCAGTCGCTTCAACTCATCCCACATCTCGTCGAACTCAGCATCAGATATCTCCGGTGCTGCCTCGTTGTAGTAGAGGTGTGAGTGATGAGCGATTAAACGAGCCAACTCATCAATCCTTTCTCCACTGGATTCGCCCATCGCTTCGCGATGGGCGGCCACCATAGAAAAAGTCATTCTTCGCCATCTTTGCCTTCGAAGAGATGCCATTCGCCAGTAGGCAGAGACTCAAGTCTCGCAGCGACCTTCTCCAAATCATGCAAGTTGCCTCCTAACGGTAACGGAGCGAAGCGCCCCCAGCCCTTGCGCTGCATAACTATTCGGTTGCCTCCATCCCATGGAACATATCTAAGCCGCTCCCATGATATCTCAAAACCATCAGCAAACAAAGTCGTACGTGTCACCGCATATCGCTTGGGTAACATCATGCTAACTGCATGGACGCCGAGAAAAATATCGAAGCAAACTATCGCTGCTACCGGCGTACCAGAACTCTCGGCTAACATCCAAGGCATCACCATCATGACAACTATAGCTAACAACGAGGCTTGGTTGCGAGATATCTCCCTATTAGTGTCTGACTCCCAGCCGTAGCCACCGTTGGGAAGTTCACCCAGTGTGGTTATGCTGCGTGAGGCGTAGACCTTGAACAAATCATAGGAAGCAATGAGGAAGACCAATACGGTGACCAACCAAGCGATAACCACTGAGTATTCAGTAGGATCGACGCTGCTCATCGTCGCACCTCATTGCTGACCTGAACCACCGAAATCTTGCCTCGAACTCCTGAGGAATATTGCACCGATTACAAGAATTAGAACTAGAATGGGTAATATCACCTTAGGCGATAGCAAACCGGATGAGCCTCCTGAACCGTCGAAGGATGAGACTGTGGCGTCAAGAGGATCCGCGTCTGCGGAATCTAGAGTACCATCGTTATCGTCGTCGTCATCTTCTATCAAATCGGTCTCGCAACCAGGTAGAATCGAGTTTGGCAACCCATCTACATCGAAATCGGAGTGTGCACAAGGATCCGTTGGGAAGGCATCTCTGCTGTCTTTGATGAAATCGTTGTCGTCATCTTCATCATACACATCAGGCCCACAATAGCGCTCGTTCTCCATGTCGTACCATGCGTTCTGTCCAGTGGTCTGACAAGTGTCTATGAAATCGTTGTCTGCATCGTCAAGAATAACCGTAAGAGTTAGCGAGTCTTGTCCCTCACCACCCCATGGATCAGACACAATGACTGTCACGACATAGGTTCCCACCTCACCGATATTCTCCATGGTTCCCGAGGAACCCGTGAAAATCAGAGAACCTGGCGCTTCCTCGCCTACTTGACGTAGGTGCCACGAGTAGGAGAGTTCCTCCAATGGTCCTGCATCGGCATCATACGCATCTGCTGTGAAGTTGACCGACTCGCCCTCTTGAACCTCTCTTGGTCCATCTGGTTGGATAATCTGAACGATTGGTGCTTGGTTATGTTGGAGTAGTACATCGAAGGCACGGTTACCAAATTCGTCCAAAACGAACGATCCTTCCCCTGCAACATAATCGTTCGCTGTCGCTCGCCATATGGCAGCGTTGCCGTCCTTGACACCCGTCGCAGACCAAACCTTGTAGAGAAGTGGTACCGCAGCGGCATCGCCGCTTGTGACCACAGATACCGATTGATCTTCTATCGAGCTGGTGAACGAGTCGAGATCGACCGTGAGGGTCGCTCCATATAGCGGTAAACCGGCGTCACCAAGAACCGTAATCATCCAAGTTGAACCCATTCCAATCTCGGCTAAACCACTAACCGTCACATCCTCGGATGATAGCCCCATTGGATTCCATATCTCTGCGAGATATGACTTGGTACCTGATGCCTCGATCGTTCCATCGAAAGTCTCGGATATCGAAGTGAATCCCACTCCTTCAGTTACTATCGCCGTCAGGGAGTGGTAGTGGTTACCATCCAGCACAGGGGATTGATCCTCAACATCACCCTCATCACCTGTTAGGTGAATTGCCGTCTCATAGCCATCGAAATCGCAGTTTGATACCGCAACAGGATCACTTCGCAGACCTTCTATGTACAGCCCTACACCAGTTCCATTAGATGTAAGATCTATGCCGCTTAGCGAGGCACTAGATTGAGAGATGGATATAGCCGGTGAACCTTGGATGGTTCCTGATGATATCGTGACTCCGTCAGAATGATCTATGGAAAGAGCAGGAGCTCCACCACCGCTAGCGATAGCGAAACTACTCATCGAAACCGCTTGGTCAACCATCTCCAGATGGACAGCGGCTCCTATACCATCGTGATCATTAGCATTGAGACCTGTCACCGAGCCAACGCCACCACGTAGGTGAAGTCCCTTCGAATTGCCGACTCCCAAGGTCATGTTGGTCAAGCTAAACAAAGACTGGGTCAACATCAGAGCACTGGTATGACAACTGGTGAAAGAGGTACCAGATACGGTTAATGAACCACCGTTGCCCATGACGCAGATATCGGATTGCAAGCTAGTTCCTCCATTCATCACAACTGACCCTGCACCACTAATCGAAAGTGGTGAGGAAGAGAGAATCGTGTTATCGATTGACGCTGTGCCTGCTTCAGGGCCAACAGTCAAACTGCCACCCATTACTTGTGCTGATTCGAGTTCAATAACGCCATCCTCGGTTACGGTGATACCATTCCAATCACTACCCAGTATTGTTGAACGGCTTGCTTCCATGACTCCATCTACTTGGATTCCCTTATCTCCCGCTACTGTCAAACTGACTTGTTCAAGCAGCGTAAGTGTGGTCAAAGCAGTTACAGTCAGGTTATCGTCCAGATAGTAGGGCGAGAACGCTTGATCGAGCCTTACCCAACCTCCTGTGTAACCACCTGCAAGTGTCGACATCATTACCTCAATCTCTGTCGAACCCACTGGATCCCAACTCTTCGTCTGGCTGTGACTGCCTCGGATGACATAGACCGGTACGATTCCCGAGGTGTAATCTGACATCTCGGTTACATTCCTGTAGGTGGCAATGAATATCGCTTCACCATCTGAATTAGTGGAAACCGAGTTACCTTGGACATTAACGGTTGCACCTTCGACCGGTTGACCGAAGTCTAGAACACGAACCTTGGCTGCGTTAGTGAGTGCAAACCAGCCACCCATCGATGGGTGTATTGTACCACTGACCGAACCAGAATGGATGGTCAATCTACAAGTCTGTTCAAGGTAGAAATCACCGGTAACATGGATACCACTCCAATGGTGTTCTTCGAGTGAACAAGCGTGGTGGAAGTCCGCCTCGACGAACAGTCCGGCACCAATTCCACGGACAGGTAGACTAGTGTTGGTGTGTAAATTGGCGTCCGTAGTGCCATTGTTACCTATGAGTTGCCCGCCATCTGCAATCTCAATCGTACCACCTGAGAGTTCAAGCCTGGCATCGCGGAGAGTTAGTGAGGCCGCGGCGGAGATGATGACATCGTAGCCGGAAGCTATCTGATAAGTCCCTCCGACCAGTTCAGCGTCCACACCCATCGGAATAACCCAATCCTGACCGGTGGGTATCAATGGAAGTTGGAGAGAACCACTAGGTGGAGTCAAAACATCGGTTACACCGTATGTACCATCGTTGGCAGTCACGGATGAACCAGCTGAAAGTAGTGGAACCGTCGCTTCGCCATTGGAATCCGTCAACTCCGTGAATCCATGTGATGTCACGCTGACATCAGCCACCGGATTGGAAGAAAGGTCAGAGACGGAAACCAATGACTCTGTGAACTCGTGGTAGTCGGCTACATCGATTCTAGCATTCGTACCTCCAAAGTAGAGTGTACCTGCACCTGCTGCATCGAATAGCCCGTTCGAACTGGATGGAGGAAGGTGACGAACGGTAGCCGTCTGATCCTCTGAAATCTGAAGAGTTGCATCCTGATGTGCTGAACCCGTCCAGTCCTCGATATGCAAAGTACCATCCTCTAGATTCACACCATGGTGTGAGTTACCTGTAGTCAACGACTCCAGTGACACGGTGCCACCATCAACATGGATACCTGAACCTCCTGTGATGCCTCCAAGGTTAACCGTCAAACCTGACCCTTCAAGGATGCAATCTGTCCCACACAGAATTCCTCTTGACCAACCAGACATTGTGAGATCTTCGACCTGCACGGAAGCCCACGTTGACTCGATGCCGATTGAGGTGGTATCGGCCGAGAGATAACCGCGTGTCATTACTG
>MDTE01087143.1_pt1 | contig 10127 bp, 6 predicted proteins | sample 811231 | NCBI WGS metagenome assembly MDTE01 (sample SAMN05326651, study PRJNA326480) | marine metagenome | isolation source: seawater | place: Indian Ocean: Red Sea | collected 2010 | reverse complement strand
GCGGCATTACCGCCGCCAAGGCCGTTGCCGATTACGCAGCCGCGCGCGGTTGCCAATACGTCAACCACACCTTCACCACCCACCTGGCCCTTTCGGCCTCGCTTCAGCCCTACGCGGGCCTGGAGGATCATGCCCTCAGCGAGTACCCCCTCGAGGCCTCCCCCCTGGCGACCACCCTGACCCCGACCCGGATCCTCCCCGACGATCAAGGTCGAATTACCGTTCCCGAGGCCCCGGGCCTGGGCCTCCGCCCCGACCCGGCGGTCATCCGGCAATACCTCGTGCCCACCGAAATCAAGGTCAACGGCGAACCCATCTTCTCAACCGATCCCCACTAAGTTCCCTCCGAGCCTCCGATAAGCGTGGCCCGAGCAAGGATTCAAGCCCTCATGGCGCCGCCAACAAGGTTCGTCCGACGGGATGCCGTCCGTTCATCCTCCCGCCCTTTCCCTGATCCGCCGCCCCGGATTGGGAATTCCCGTTCAGGAATTCGACGAAAAAATTCTCTCGTTGACGCGGACTCCCATTCCGGGTGCGTCCGGCATGCTCACAAAGCCCTGCTCGGGCGAAGGCTCACCATGGAAGATCGGCTCGGTGTCCACATCCGGCATGGTATCCCAGCAAGGAATGGGAAAGTATTCCACCATGGGCACGACCGGATGGGCCAGGGCGAACTGAATATGGGTCGGTCCATAGGCGTGGGGGATGAGGGTCACGCCCGCGGAAGCCGCCAACGCGGCAATCTTGCGTCCCTCGGTGAAGCCACCGCAACGCCGCAGGTCCGGCTGGATGATATCCATGGCTTCCTTCTCGAGAATCTGCTCGAATCCAAATCGGGTGTATTCATGTTCCCCGCCGGACACCGGAATGGAGGTCTCGTGCCGTAGCTTGGCATAGGAGTTCAGATCATCGGGAAGAAAACACTCCTCGATCCACGCGAGGCGATAGGGCTCGAGTCGCTGCACCATTTTCTTGGCGTAGAGAAAATCCCATCCCATATAGGCATCGGCCATGATTTCAATGTCGCCGCCGACGGCGTTTCTGACATTGGCGATATGATCCTCATTGGCCCGCATTCCCTCAACCCCATCTCCCGGTCCATAGGGAAAGCGCATCTTCATCGCCTTGAAACCCGCCGCCACATAGGCCTTCGCCTCGGCAGCCACACGATCCTCACCCACCGGATGAAGCGCGGAGGCATAAACCGGTATCTTCTCGCGAACCGGTCCACCGAGCAGGGTGTAGATCGGTTGCCCGCTCGCCTGCCCGATCAGGTCCCACAGGGCGATGTCGATGGCACTGATGGCCTGCAAGGCGATCCCCTTGCGCCCGTAGGGTAGGGATGCCCTGAAAAGCCGGTCGTTCAGGCCTTCCACCTCCATCGGATCCTGGCCGATCAATAAATGGCGGAGATGCCCCTCGATCACCCGGGAAATCGCCCCCACTCCGTCCTCGCACCAACCCACTCCCCTGACCCCCTCATCGGTCACAATCTCAACGACCGCCATTCCGGATTCCCAAAACCAAGATCCCCGGGTCTCCTTAAACTGGGGATAGATGTCGAGGGGTGTGACCAAAGGCAGCGTCTTTTCCCGCTCGGCAAGATGCCCCCAGATCGAGCGGTCCGCGTGCCGCACCTGAATCGATTGAATCTTCATCGTCTTTGTCAGCAATCTCGTCTCAAACTAACGCATGGCAATCGGGCGCATGGTGAACCCAGCCGCCGTTCCTGCGATCTTGTTGGTCGTCGCGACATAACAAAACTCGTAAACCTGGTCCTTGGCCAAGTCCTCCAGGTAGTGGAACTCGGCGATGTGGACGCCCTGCTCAACCAAGAGATAATGATGAACCGGGATGAAACTGCTGGACCCAACCGGCGCGGGTCCCTGTTCCAAACCACTGGTGTCCGAGCCGATCATCATCGCCCCGTATTCCTCGATCAGGTACTTCGCGGTGGCCAGGGTAATGCCCGCGGAATCGTGTTCGGCGATCTTGTCGTGTCCCGCCCCGTCCGGCCCCCAAAAGCGCAGGGTTCCGGTTCGAACAAAGACACAATCCCCAGGCCGCAATTCAACCTGCTGAGCGGCGATCGCCGCGTCAATGTCGGCCGGGGTGATGCCGTATCCCGAGGGAAGCGCTTCCATTCCCTTGACCCGGGCAATGTCCAGTATCACGCCCCGGGCAACGATCGGTGGAATGGTGGTCGCATCGCATTTTCTGACACCGAAATCACCTCCCCAATCGGATTCCTTGAACCCGTTATACCAGTGCTTGTCCTCTCCCGCGGTCACATGGGCGAGGCCATCGATCTGGGTCGCCACATTGTCATTGATGAACAGCGCACAACTGTGCCACCGCGTCCTGATCGGATTCACTTCGGGAAAGGTAAACTCATGGTCCTTCTGTCGGGCCACGCCATCGGGAGAACGAAAGGTCATGATTTCGGCCGGACTGTGTCCCGGCCACTTGTAACTGTTACGACTATAGGTGATGCCAAGATCATACACCTTCCCGGTCCGCGCCAAACTGAGGGCGGCCGAGCGACTGGCATCGGTCATGGCGTTCAGGGCCCCGACCTCATCATCATCCCCCCAAATCCATCCCCACCCCACCCCTTTCTTCCAACCCTTGATTCCACTTTCTTCGGCGGACTGAACAAAGAGGCTCCCCATAGACAACAAAACCGAACAAGTAACCAGGCGAAACGGGCTCATCAAAAAACCGTAGCAGACCGGCCTCCGGAGGGCGAGATTTCTTCTGGATGGGCCTGGCGTTTTCCCTTTCCGCGGGTGATTTTCGAGAGTCGACCCACCGCATTCAAATCCGTCAATTGGAACGCCACCCCCGCCCCTTGAAACCGAGCCCCAAGGCGCCGGCGGAATCCTTGCCCCATGGAAAGCTGAAGACACTCCCTTGGCTTCAGGCCCGCTCTCCCGTAATACTCTCCCCGTTCAGGGTAATCCATGACTCCAAACCCTCCCCCATCTCAGCCCGGTTGCCGGAATCAATTCCAGGCCCGCCCCGGTCGACACCGTTCGATGGTCAAGGGGGCTCTGTTCGGCCTGGTTCTGATCGTGATGGCAGTCGCCCTTCACCAGTATGGCGGTGCCCTCTCGCTCCAGAGCATCGCCTCCAAGGAGGAGGCCCTCCGAACGTTGAAGCAATCCTCCCCCCTGGCCGTCACGCTCACCGCCCTGGGAATCTATGTGGCGGCCACCGGTCTCTCGCTGCCCGGGGCGGCGGGGCTCTCCCTGGTTTACGGGTGGTTTTTCGGATTCGGACCGGGACTTGTGATCGTGAGTATCGCCTCCACGGCGGGTGCCACCCTCGCCTTTTTGTTCAGCCGGTTTCTCCTGCGGGATTGGGTGGAAGCCCGGTTCGGGGAACGTCTTCGGGGATTCAACGAAGCGTTGGAGAGGGAAGGTGTGTTCTACCTCTTCACCATGCGATTGATTCCCGCCATTCCCTTCGTCGTGATCAACCTCGTCATGGGACTGACCCCCATGAGATCAGGAACCTTCTGGTGGGTCAGCCAGGTCGGGATGCTCCCCGGGACCGCCGTCTTTGTCTACGCGGGCTCCCAATTCCCCAGCCTCGCTCAATTGGCGGAGAAGGGGGCGAGTGGTCTTCTCACCCCCAAGCTCATCGGCGCATTCGTCCTCTTGGGAATCTTTCCACTCATCGCCAAAAAAACCCTAGCCGCGTTCCGCCAATCCCATTCCGTCCGCTAGCGCCCCAATGCCCGGCTGGTCCGCCACGGCCACCCTCATCAAGGCTCCCCATGACAACAATGCGCGAATCCCTCGAACCCTTCGACGAGTTCAACCAAACCCTGCAAGCCCACGTTCACCCTCCTGACTACACCAATCCCCGTCCCTCGGGCCGCTACAACCTGGTTGTGATCGGGGCCGGGGTGGCCGGACTGGTCACGGCTTCCGGAGCGGCCGGCGTCGGCGCAAAGGTGGCCCTCATCGAAAGGGGACTCATGGGAGGCGACTGTCTCAACGTGGGATGTATTCCCTCCAAGGCCATCATCAGCGCCGCCCGGGCAATGGCATCGGTTCGGAACGCCGCCCAGTTCGGCGTGCAGGTACCCGCCGGGGTGTCGATCGACTTCAAGCAGACGATGGCTCGCATGCGGAGGCTTCGGAGTGAGATCAGTCCGATTGACTCGGTGAGGCGGTACACCGAGCTGGGCGTCGATGTCTTCCTGGGCCAGGGACGCTTTCTGGATTCGGAGACCGTCGAGGTGGACGGAACCCGGCTGAAATTCGCCAAGGCGGTGATCGCGACCGGCGCGCGCGCGGCGGTGCCACCCATCGCGGGACTCGATCAAGTCCCCCACCTCACCAACGAAACCCTCTTCTCCCTCACCCAACTCCCGGCCCGCTTCGGCGTCCTCGGCGCCGGCCCGATCGGAGCCGAGATGGCGCAAAGTTTTGCTCGCTTTGGATCCCAGGTCACCCTCGTGACCTCAAACCGGGGACTGATGCCAAAGGAGGATCGAGACGCCGTCCGGGTCGTCCAATCCGCCATGACGCGGGACGGGGTGCGGTTTGTCGAGGGGGGCCGGGAGGTGATTCTCTCCAAAAGGGCGGGCCACGGGGTGTTGATGACCCACCCACATCCCGAAAAGGGGTATGCCATCGAAGTCGACCAGTTGCTCATCGCCGCCGGTCGAGCCCCCAATGTGGAGGGGCTGGACCTCGAGAAGGTGGGGGTCGAGTATTCCTCGAACGGCGTCCGAATCGACGACCATTTTCGCACGACCCATCCCCGGATCTATGCCGCCGGCGACATCTGTTCCCCCTTCCAATTCACCCATGCGGCGGACTTCATGGCCCGATCGGTCATTCGCAACGCCTTGTTCAACGGCCGCGCCAGACGGAGTCGTCTCGTGATTCCCTGGACCACCTACACCAGTCCAGAACTGGCCCAGGTGGGTGTCACCCCGGAATCGGCCCGGCAGAAGGGTCTGGAGATTGATACCTACGAACAACCAATGTCCCATGTGGATCGCGCGATCCTCGAGGGAGAAACCGAGGGATTTGTCCGGATTCATACCAAGAAAGGAACGGATCGAATCCTCGGCGCCACCCTCGTCGCACCCCATGCCGGAGACCTGATCGGCGAGCTCTCCCTCGCGATGACGAACCGCATTGGCCTGGGTTCGATCGCGAACGCGATTCATCCCTACCCCACCCTGGGCGAGGCCGTCCGTAAGGTGGGCGACGCCTATTCAAAAACTCGACTGACCCCGGCGGTCGCCAAACTCTTCAAGCGTTGGCTGGCCTGGAGGCGCTGAGCTCGAAGCCTCATTCAAATCCTCGGGAGTCCCGTTACGGGGCAATGCCAACCAAATGAGCCCATTGGCTCGCCTTGCCCTTTGTTTGAGTCGACACTTGAGGCCATGACGGGGATCCACTATGGTCATGGGGTTATGGATCTCCGCATGCTTTCCCGATCCCTTCCCGTTATCCTCGCTCCGATCCTCCTCACGAAGCCGGTCATCCATCCTCTCTCGGAGGAGGCCTCCGCCGCCCAACTTTACGAACAAGCCTTGGCCCATATCGAGCGTCTGGATTCCCCCAATACCCGACGACTGGGCGCCTGTGCTGCGATGGGGTGCTGGGCGGCCATGATCGATTTGAACGACGAGGTCAAGGCCTTCGTGACCGAGCTCGAACCCGCCCTCGTTCTCGCCCGGAAGGCGGCAGCTCAGCAAGAGGTGAACTGGACCTCCAAAGGCCAGAACGGCGAACACCTCATCCACCTCGGCCGACTCGCCCGGACGATCTCTGGCATGTTCGTCATCAGCGCCCGACAAGCCCTCGCCGAAGGAAACCACTCCCTCGCCATTGACGATCTCAGCGCGGCAGTGCGGGTCACCCGGCAGGCCGCAGCCACTCCCAGCTTCATGGCCAAGCTCATCGAAACGGCGGCACTGCGGCCCGCATTTGATACCCTGGCCGAGCATCTCCCCGCTTTTTCCAAACCCCAATTGGAGAGCCTCCGGCAACAACTTGAGCGTCTCCCAAAATCGCCTTCCCTTGAGGAGGTGTTCCTCGGCGAATACGAGGTCGGCAAACGAAACGCCGCAGCCCCCGATCCCCAGACCGGCGCGGTCGACCCCACGACCGTCAAGATGTTTTCCGAACTGAAAGGGTTTTACCAGGCGCTCGCAACCGCCACTTCCCTCCGGAAGAAGTCCTTCGCCAAGAAGGTTCAGGAGCAAGTCGAGAAGCACCCGGACAATCCCTTTGCCCAAGCCCTCGCCAACTTGTTCCCGCCGCAACACGAAATGGCCACGGCCGAACTCATTCGCTGGGCAATGCTCGAGACCGCCATTCGGATCAGGCTCGAGGGTGAGCAGGCCGCCTCCCAGTCAAAGGACCCGGTTTTTGAGCAACCCTTCTTCTTCAAAAAAACAGACCAGGGGTTCGAACTCGGCAGCAAATTTCAGTCGAATGGGAAATCCATCCAGGTCAGGTTCGGACCCTGATCATTCGACTCCCCTTCGCCTTGAGATCATGTTGCCGGAGATTCTTGGAGGCTTTTAGAAATGAATCGACCGGACCTATTGGATTCCCCCGCTCCAATCGGGGGGCAGCTCGACCACCCAATGAATCCATGAACCTGCTTCCTCTGAGTTTGGTCCAACGGCTCGCATCCGGCCTGCTCCTCGGCACGATCGCGGCCGTGGCCGAAAGCCCCCCCGAGACCACTCACTGGTCATTCACCACGCTTCCCCAAAAGATTCCACTTCCCCCACTGACCAACAAGGCCGACCATCCCATCGACGCATTCATCCAACAGCGATTGGAGGATCGGGGCCTCGACTTTAATCCACCGGCACAAGCTTCCACCCTGATTCGCCGCCTTCATTTTGATCTGGTCGGACTCCCCCCTTCTCCCGACGAGGTGACAAGGTTTCTTCGGGCTGAAGCTCGTGGCCAGCTCGAGCAGGCCTATTGTCAGGAAGTCGACAAGTTGCTTGCTTCCCCCCGATACGGCGAACGTTGGGGGCAACACTGGTTGGACGTCATTCGCTGGGCGGAAACAGTGGGATTCGAAACCAACATCGAGCGGCCCAATGCCTGGCCCTATCGCGATTGGGTCATCAACGCCCTCAACCAGGACAAGCCCTACGATCGGATGATCTTCGAGCAACTTGCCGGCGACACGGTTGGCGAGGATGCCGCCCTGGGCTTCCTGGTCGCCGGCCCCGCCAATCTCCCCGGTCAAATCGGCCGTGACGAAGCCGCGATGCGAGGCGCCAGGCAAGATGAACTGGACGAGGTCATCCGGACCGTCAGCCAGGGGCTCCTCGGCCTGACCGTCGGATGCGCCCGGTGCCATGACCACAAATTCGACCCGATCCTTCAGCGCGACTACTACGCGATGCAGGGCATCTTCGCCGGACTGCGCTACGGAAATCGCCGCCTCCGAGGATCTCTGGACGACGAATGGGCGCAGCAGTTACCCGCGCTTCGGAAACGGTTGCAGGCTCTGGAAGCCGACCTCGAACAAACCCGACTTCAATACGGCCTCCAACGCCCGCTTGAGGAGATCCAGGAGGAACGGTTTGCCCCCACACTCGCCAAGGCCGTCCGAATGACCCTCCACGCCACCGGCAACGGGGCCAATGCCTCGCTTTACGAGTTCGAAGCCTGGACGCCCCCACGCCACTCCTCTTCTTCCCGCAACGTTGCCCTCGCCAGCGCGGGCGCCACCCCATCGGCGTCCAGTTTCGCACTGGCCAATCAATCCCGTCATTACGAAAACCTCATCGACGGAAGCGTTGACCGCCGGCAGGCCTACCCGTGGGTCGCGGCCCAATCCGGAAGCGCTTGGATCCGGATCGACTTCCGCGAGACCAGTTCCATCGATCGAGTGATCTGGCACCGGGGCAGCTCCATGCCCGCGGACTACACGATCGAACTCCTGGAGCCCGGATCGGACGCCTGGGTTCCCCTCATCCACACCCGCAAGCGGCTTCCCCGGGTGGACGATACCCGGAGCGTCGATCGCCTGAGGCTGTCATTGCCCAGCCAAACCCAGATCCAGACCATTCACCAACAGAACGCAGCGATTCGCGCGACTCGGCAACACTTGGCGCGACGTCAAGCCGGCCCCCAAGTCTACGGGGCTCGATTTGATGCCCAACCGGAACCAACCTTCTTGCTTCATCGAGGCGACGCCATGCGGAGACGCAACCCGGTCGCCCCCGATGTCCCCCGCTTCCTCGGGGGAATCGATTTGGAAGCGGATGAAGCCGAACCCCGCCGAAGGATCGCTTTGGCCCAGCACCTGACCCAACCCCAGCACCCGCTCACCGCTCGGGTTCTGGTCAATCGCATCTGGCATCATCACTTTGGAACAGGCCTGGTGAGCACGCCTTCGGACTTTGGCACGATGGGAACCGCCCCCAGCCATCCCCGGTTGCTCGACTGGTTGGGGGCAAGGTTCGTTCGGGACCGCTGGTCCCTCAAGACGCTCCATCGACTCATCGTTACCTCGCGCACCTTCCGGCAATCGAGCCGGCCTCGCCCCGAGGCGCTGGCGATCGACGCCGATTCCCGATCCCTTTGGCGCTATCCCCCCCGCCGTCTCGAGGCGGAAGCCATCCGGGACGCCATCCTCAAAGTCAGCGGAAACCTCAATTTATCCGCCGGCGGAAGAGGTTTTGATTTTTTCAATCAGCGGGGTGGACTCTCCGACTACACCGCAAAAGAGCGCTTCGACGAATCGGGGTGGAGGCGCATGATCTACGCCCATAAAGTTCGGATGATTTCGGTCGATGTCTTCGGTGCCTTCGACTGCCCGGATGCGGGGCAGATGAAACCCAGCCGGAGCCGTTCGGTCACCCCGGTGCAATCGCTGGGTCTCTTCAACAGTCCGTTCGCCAATCGACATTCGGCCTTCTTTGCCCAACGCGTTCGAGCGGAGGCTGGAGACGGCGTGGCCCAACAGGTCCGGCACGCCTGCTTCCTCGCCCTGGCTCGCTCGCCATCAAGTCTGGAACAGGAGACCCTGATCACCCTGGCTCGCGAGCAAGGTCTGGAGCAGGTTTGCCGGGCGCTCTTAAACACCAGTGAATTCCTCTATCTCCAGTAAGATGAATGTCGGCCCGCCACAACACCAGTGGTACTTGGATCGGAGACGGTTTCTTTCGGGCACCCTCCAGGGCGTTTCGAGTCTCGCCCTCGCCTGGTTACTCGGCGAGGACTCTGCCAGGGGAGAAACTCCCGCCCCTGACCTCGCCGACCCCTACGCCCCGCGCCCCGCACACCGTCCGGCTCGGGCTGAGAATGTCATCGTGATCTTTTGTTCCGGGGCGCTGAGCCACGTTGATACCTTTGACTACAAGCCGCAATTGATTCGCTCCCACGGAAAGCCCCTCCCCGGCAACGAGCGGTTGGTCTCCTTCCAAGGCCCCAACGGGAATTTGACGAAACCGCTCTGGCCCTTTCAACCGAGAGGTCAGTGCGGGAAAATGACTTCGGACCTGCTGCCGGCGATTGGCGCTCTGGCAGACGAGATTTGCTTCATTCATTCCCTGACGAACAAATCCAACACCCACGGTCCTGCCGAAAATGTGATGCATACGGGGTTCGCGTTCGACGGCTTTCCCTCGATGGGAGCGTGGATTAATTTCGCGCTGGGCAGCGAGAACCAGGATTTGCCCGCCTTCGTCGCCATCGAAGATCCTCGAGGCAACCCCCAATCGGGACCCAACAACTGGGCCAGCGGCTTCCTTCCCGCAGCCTACCAAGGCACCCCCTTCAGCAGCACCAAACCCATTCGATATCTCAGCCGGCCCGATGCCGTCACCGAGGAGGCCGATCGGGCCACCCGCAAGACCCTGCGTTTCTTGGACCAACAAAACCAACAACGATATGCCGGGGACACCTCGCTCGCCGCTCGGATCGCCAGCTACGAGCTGGCCGCCAGAATGCAGCTCTCCGTGCCCGAGGCGGTTGATCTCAAGCGCGAACCCCGCCACATCGAACGGCTCTATGGCGCGGATAGTCCCAACCAGACGAAAGCCGCCTTTGCGCGAAACTGTATCCTGGCCCGGCGCCTTGTGGAACGAGGGGTCCGCTTTGTGCAACTGTTCAACGGGG
>MDTE01003338.1_pt1 | contig 10127 bp, 10 predicted proteins | sample 811231 | NCBI WGS metagenome assembly MDTE01 (sample SAMN05326651, study PRJNA326480) | marine metagenome | isolation source: seawater | place: Indian Ocean: Red Sea | collected 2010 | reverse complement strand
TAGAATTGTTTAATTTTGTTCATTTAAGGCTATTTTTAACACATAATGTTATTTAAATTATCAATTTACTTTGTTAATATATAGACTATAGAAACCAAGATGATTAAGAGTTTTAAAATAATTATATCATTATTACTAATACAATTATTAGTTGTATCTCCATCTTTTGGTGAAGAAAAGAACATTAAAGATTGTTTTGAAAAAATCAATCGAGCAACTTTTGCTTTCAATATGGCGTTGGATAAAGTTTTATTTAGACCGGTAGCAACAGGTTACAGAAAATTGCCTTCTCCAATTAGAACTGGAACAAGTAATGCATTAAATAATTTATCAAATCTTGTTACAATTCCAAATAACATACTGCAAGGTGATTTTAAAGCAGCAGGAAATAATACAATCCGTTTTATTATAAATAGTACACTTGGGATAGTTGGAATATTTGATCCAGCTAATGTTATGGGATTTCAAAAATTGGAAAAAGAAGATTTTGGCCAGACGTTCGGTGCAATGGGAATAGGTGAAGGTTGCTATTTAGTTTTACCAGTTATTGGTCCATCTACTGTAAGAGATGCTGTTGGCTCATTAGTATCGCTGAGTGGAGGAGATGCTTGGTATAATGTGACTGTTAAAAATGATACCCAATACTTTAAAGAGTCTGATTATTATTTTTCTAAATTAACAGAAGGAGTAGATTTTCGAGCTAAAAATTTAGAGTCATTAGATAGCTTAGAAAAAACCTCTGTAGATTTTTATGCAACTGTAAGAAGCTTATATCTTCAAGATAGAGAAAGAAAGATTAAAAATCTTAAGGAAAAAACTGACACTCTAGATGACAGTGACTGGGACTCTATAGATAAATAAATATCAAAGAAATGAAAGAATTTAGGGTAAAAAAATTTATTATAACGATTTTATTTTTTCTTTGCTTGAATACAAACTCTGTAGCGAACATATCCTCTAATTTTATTGACAATATTACTGATAAAGCAAGCAATATTTTATCTAGCGAAGATACAAGAGAAGAAAAAATTCAAAAGCTTATCAAAATTGGAGAAAGCTCAGTTGATATAGATGGTATCGGTTTTTATACTTTGGGTAAACACAGAAAAATTTTAAATGATGATCAAAAAGATGAATTTAAGAAAATATTTAGAGAATATTTTCTTAAGAGTTTTTCATCAAGATTAGTGGAATACAAAGAAGCAAAGATTGTTGTGATCTCTGAAGACGTAAAAAACGAGAAATATACTATTGTGAAAAGTAAACTATTGGCAACATCTGATAGACCTGAGGTTTCAATTGACTGGAGGGTCTATACTAAGGATCCAACAAAACCATTAATAAGAGATCTAATAATAGAGGGATTAAGTTTAGCAAGAACTCAGAGAGAAGAATTTAATTCTATAATCATTAATAATGACGGAGATATTAAAGCATTATTTACAAGTTTAAGAGATTTTAATAGTAAATAAATAGTTGGTGGGCCCGCCAGGACTCGAACCTGGGACCAATACATTATGAGTGTACTGCTCTAACCAACTGAGCTACAGGCCCTTATTTAATTTACTTATATTAAAAAAAAAAATTTTTCAATTTTATTATTTTGGTGGGCCGTGTTGGTTACGCTCCAACTACCCCTGCAATGTCAATGCAGTACTCTACTATTGAGCTAACGGCCCGCTAAATTTATTAATTACTGTAATTTTTTTGAGAAAAAAATATTAGTATTTTTACTCACGCTATACATTAAAGAAAAATTAATAAAAAATAAAGTTATATTAAAATCCGTAAAAAATGAGCCACTGGGTATTAATGGTAAAAATGTTGACAACAAATAGAGAAATGCACCTATTTGTATATAATTTTGAGATAAAATAATAACCTTAAGATTTTGGAAAATTAAAATAAAAAATGTTAATAATAAAATAGTTGTTCCAATTAATCCATGCTCTGATAAAAATTCGAGATAAATTTGATGGGGGTGAGTTGTGCAGTAATAATCAAACTTTACCGCTTCCTCGCCACAAGTCTCTACTCGATAATTTTTATTACCAACTCCAAACAGGGGTGAGTTTTTAAAAACTTTATACCCTGAATTATATATTTTTACATAAATATTTTCTTTAAAAAATTTAGAATCTTTATTAATAAAAGCCTCTTTGTAAAGTTGGCCATAATATCTATTTTTTAAATAATTAGAATTTGAAATGATTAAAACGATCGATCCAATTAAAATAAAAAAAACTAAAATTTTAATTCTAAATTTTATTAAATCTATAATTGATAAAAACAAAATTATACCAAAAATTGCTTTTATTGAATTTGACCTTTCTCCAGTTAATAAAATTGCAATAAAAAAACAAAAAAATAATAATGTTAAAGGTAGATGTAATTTTTTCTTATCTTTAAAAATCATAAGTAAATAGCCTAAAACTAAAAAAATAAAACCATTTAAAAAAGCACCAACTATTGGCTCATCTTTAAAAAAACTAACTACTCTTGTTCCATGAAGCTCATCTAATTTTCCCCAACCAAAAATATTAGCCCCCGAAAATCTTTCAAAATAAACATCCATAACAAAAATAACAAAAAAAATTGCCCAAATATTAAATATTCTGAAATTTTTTTGGGAAACAAAGAAAAAATAATTCAATGCTATAAAAAATAATATTAATCTAATGAAGCCAAGATTTCTATTAAGTCCTATCTCGTAATCTATAGATACGAATGAATTTAAAATTAAATATATATAAATAAGAAGTAGCAATCTTACAGTTTTATCTTTATATAAACATTCATAGTGCCTCCTTTTAATAAAGATAAAAAAATACAAAATTGTAATGAATGAAATATTAATTAAAGACACAGATGGGCCTGCAACTATTGATAAAGGCAGTACGGATAATAATATAAAAAAGATTTTGTTATCGTTAATTGACATAAATTATAATTTGAGCACTATTTTTTATATTTTATGGTGTTATAAATACCACCATTATCAATAAAATGAAAAGTAAAATTATATTGTTTATGCCTTGTGTAGATTTAGGCGGAGTAGAAAAAAATTTTTTTTTAATTTCAAATTTTTTAGCCAAAAATAAAAATAATGTAATTGTAATAAGTATATCGAAAAATATCAAAAAACATCTTGATAAAAACATTAAGCTTATAAGTTTAAATCTGAATATATGGGATAAATTAAGTAGAAGACTAAAATTTTTATTAGGGTTATTTTTATTAATTAAAGAAATTTCTAAAAATAAAGATTCTTTGGTTGTAAGTTTCCAAGCAAATATTTATTGCGGGCTTTTGTCAAAAATATTTGGATTCAATTTAATTATTAGATCTAATTCTTCACCAGAGGGTTGGTCAAAAAATTTTGTTAAAACGTTTATATATAAAGTTGGTTTAAATGCAGCTAAAGAAGTAATTGTAAATAGTAAAGAATTTAAAAATATTTTAAAAAAAAAATTTAATGTAAATGCGGTAAAAATCTATAATCCTTTAAACAAAGAAGAAATTATAAGGTTATCTAAAAAAAAAATAAAATTTAGTTTTTTTGAAAAAGATCACCTGAATCTAATTAATATTGGAAGACTAGAAGATCAAAAAGATCACATAACTCTTTTAAATTCGGTAAAATTGATAAAGAACAAAATTAAGGTAAAATTATTAATTATTGGGAATGGGAATAAACAAAGTAAATTGCATAGATATATAGAGGATAATAAATTAAATAGTAATGTAAAAATTTTAAACAATATTAATAATCCTTTTCCTTATTTATTACGATCAGATTTATTTATTTTATCTTCTATATTTGAGGGTTTGCCAAATGTTTTGCTAGAAGCGATAACTTTAAATAAATTTGTTATTTCTACTAATTGTTCAACTGGTCCTTCAGAAATTTTAAATAATGGAAAAGGTGGAATATTAGTACCAATAAAAAATTCAAAAAAAATGGCAGATAATATTGTTTATTATTACAAAAATAAAAAAAAGTTAAAAAAAAAATTAATTTTTGCCAAAAAAAATTTAGGAAGATTTAATTTTAAGAATAATTTAAATAGTTATTTAAATATTTTTAAAAAATACTAATTTTTTTCAATTATATTTTTAAGACTTAAAAAGTGTTTAAACATAGTAAATTTTACAGAATTTTTTTTTGCTAAGACTTTTTTCTCAAAGATTTCTTTTTTTTCAAGTTTTTTAAACTCTTTTAACTTTTTAAATAACTCATCATCTTCATTATTTTCAAAAAGAAAGCCGGCTTTTCCGTCCATAAGAAATTCTTTAGGGCCATTTCGACAATTACTAGATATTACAAAAGTGTTACATATGGCTGCTTCAACTATTACGAAACCAACCTCTTCCCAAAGTGATGACAATATAAATGCTTTTGAATTTTTCATGTAAAAATAAATATTATTTGTGTAATTTAGCACCAATATATTTTTTTTTAGGTTATAATTTGCTATTTCACGCTTTATCTTTTTTTCTAATTCTCCTTCCCCAATTAAAACAAGCTTTTCATTTGGATGTAGCTCTAAAAATTTCTTAAATTCTTTTATTAAATAAAAATAATTTTTTTGTTTCGTGAACCTTCCGGCTGCTAAAAAGTACCCTTTATCAATATTAGTTTTAGGTATAAGGTCATCATTAATTTTTTTATTAATTAATTCCTCAATATTAATTATTGCATCGAATAAAATTTTAACTTTATCATTTTGAAAAATTCTATTATCAATTAAGTTTTTTTTTAGTTCTTTTGTCGGGCATGTAATTGCAAATAATTTATTTTCAGATGAAATCCATAATTTTCTTCTTAAATAATTTAATCTAGGAAACCCTGATATCCTAAGAATTATTTGCGATTTAAATTTCAATATGTTTAATAAAATTAAAGGAAGTGATGTGATTAAATGTAATATAAGGAAATCTGGTTTTTTTCTTTTGAAAAAAATAATTAAAGGTATTAGTGATATAATGCATATAATAAGATAAGACAATCTACTTTTAAAAAAACCATTTTTTGGTAAAAAATTATAGTAATTAAATGTAAGATCTTTTACTTCAACATTTTTTTCTTTTAGATAATTCTTATATTTTGACCACTCTCCAAAAACATTTATAATTTTTACTTCATATCTTTTCGAGTATTTTGCCAACGATATTGCTGAGTTAAGTGTAGACTTAACGGTTCCAACTTTAGTTAAACAAGGCGACCAATAATAAATTGATTTTTTCATTTATTAAATTAATCCATTCAGCAATGACTTAGCTCTTTTTCTATAAGTGTATTTTTTTGATAGTGACATAGCATTTTTTTTCATAATATTGATTTTTTTTAAATTTTTTTTGATGTTTTGAAGAACTTTTAACCATTTAAAATGATCAAGTGTCATAACAATACAGTGTTTATCATTTTTAACTATTTCATTAAACACCTTTAAATCACTAATAATTATAAATTTCCCAGAAGCTAAATAATCAAATAATTTCAATGGTGAAGTATATTTTGCGATATTGCCAACTCCACCAAGCGATTTAAGTTCTCTTTTATTTGAAGGCATAACCAAAATATCCATTTTGTCTAAATAATATTTCAGTTTTTTGTATGAAACGAATTCATTCAAAAATAAATTTTTATGTTTATTTTTTTTTCTCATTTCATAAATATCATTTTTTTGCCCTCCATAAATGTAATATTCATTAATTTTGTCAATTTTTGCCAATTCAATAATAAATTCTGAACCTTTGCTTTTCTCTAAACTTCCAAAATATCCTATTCTATATTTTTTTTTATTCTTTAAAGCTTTAAATTTAAAATTAAGAGACGAAGCACTTGGTATAATTTTTATTTTTTTTTTATCAACTTTAAGTTCTCGAGTTAAAAATTTTTTTACTGAATTAGTTATAGCAACAACTCTCAATATGTTTTTTGAATTTAGTATGTCAAAGTTTTTGTAAAAAAAACGAACCAATTTTCCCTCATTTGATAAATCATGATGAATTTCAATTATTGTTTTTTTATTGAATAAATTTAAAACTATTAAAGTAAAAAGGTTTCTTGTAACAAATAAATCAGTTTTCAATAATGATGCTTTAATCACAGCATAAATTGAAAATAAGTAATATTTAATCCCTTGAGGAAACTCTGTGAAATATTTCAATTTAATTCTTTTTGGAATTAAATTTAAATCGTAAAAGTTTTTCATACTAATTTTTAAACCTGTATCAGGAGTTATAAGAAAAACCTCGTTATTCTCGCTAATTAGTTCCTCACATGTTTTAATAACTTGAATGCTTCCAGCATTATGAGATGGTATAGCAGAATTAAATAGATAACTTATGCGCATTTAAATCTATATTTTTTAATTTTGTTGAACAAATTTTTATTAATTATAATTTTTTTTTAAAAAATAATCTTTATACCACATAATTGTTTTTTTTATTGAAACTTCGATTGGACTAAATTTTTTAAATTTTGTAATTTTTAGTATTTTTTTATTGTCTCCATGAGTTTTAATTATGTCTGCCATTTGCAAAGATGTTTTTTTAATTTTTGGGGTTATTTTATTTATTTTCATAATTCTAATTATTTTGCTCAACTTTACCGGGTTATTAGAGCAAACATTTAAAACTTCAAAGTTCTTTATTTTTTTATTATTTTTTAATAACAAAAGTAAAATTTTTACTACATCATCTACATATGTAAAATCTCTTACATGATTTCCAAAATTGTTCAGAAAAAATTTTTTGTTAGAAAAAAAGGCTGAAATATATTTTATCATCATCATGTCAGGTCTCCCCCACTCGCCATAAACAGTAAAGAATCTTAATCCAACTGATTTTAAGCCGTAATATCTATTATAGAATTCACATAACTCCTCGTTGCTTTTTTTTGATAAGCCATAAATATTTTTTGGATTAGTCTGATATTTTTCTTTAAGTGGAAATTTTGAGTTTTCTCCATAAATTGAACTAGATGATGCGTAAAATAACCTTTTTATTTTATAAAAGTTTGAGTTTTCTAAGATATTAAAAAATCCAAGATAATTACTGTTTATATATTTTCTTGGATTTTTGATTGAATAACGAACACCTGCTTGAGCTGCAAAATGAAAAACAAAATCAAATTTTTCTTTTTTAAATATTTTATTTAAATTTTTATTATTACAAATATCTATTTTTTTAAATTTATAGTTATTAAATTTGAGTAATATTTTATTTCTTTTTTTCTTTAAATTAACATCATAATAATCGTTAAAATTATCTATGCCAGTTATTTTGAAATTTGTATTTGTAAGTAAAAATCTAGAAAAATTAAAACCTATGAAGCCAGCAGAACCTGTTATTAATATTTTCATAATTTTTTAGTTGATTAAATATATTATTTTTTTATTTTTAATTTTCTTAATCAATTGTTTAATTTTATCATGCTTGATCAAAATTATATAAATATCAAATAAATTAATATTAGAAAGTTTATTAATAACTTTATTCTTTTTTGCTATTTGATTATTCAATGTTGGATCATATCCGTAAACATTTGGCATTTTTTTTTTAATTTCTCTAAAAATTTTTAGCGATAATGAATTCCTTAAGTCAGATACATTCTCTTTATAAGTAAGGCCACAGAATAAAATTTTTTTCTTTTTTGATTTAATTTTTTTCAATTTATTTATTAATTCGTTTTTTAAATAAATTGAGATGTTATCATTGATTGATCTTCCAGCTAAAATAACATTAGTTTTAAATTTTTTTAAATTACTAACATATGATAAATAATATGGATCAACAGGCAAACAATGACCTCCTACTAAGCCAGGCCTATACCTTATAAAGTTCCATTTTGTAGAGGCAAGATTAATCACATTATTAAAACTTATATTGAGCTTTTTACAAACAATATATATTTCATTTATTAAACCTATATTTACATCTCTTTGAATATTTTCTATTACTTTTGCGGTCTCTGCCTCTTTTATATTTTTAGTTAATATCATCTTTTTTGAAACCTGTTTATATAATTTAGTAACATCACTAATTCTGAAATTATGTGGATAGGCAATTATTTTTTCAATTTTTTTTAAAGAATGCTTTTTGTCTCCAGGATTCACTCTTTCAGGACTATAACCTAAAAAAAAATCTTTACCTTCTAAAAGTGAAGTTTCTCTCTCTATAATTTTTTTGCAGATATTTTCTGTTACGCCTGGGTATACGGTTGACTCAAAAAAAATTAAATCACCCTTATTTATTACCTTGCTTAAAGATTTTGATACATTTTTTAAATAAGTTAGATTGGGTTTTTTATTTCTATAAATAGGTGTAGGAACAGCAACAATATAAAAATTTGAATCTTTTATATCTTTAAGATTATTTGAATAGTATAAATTTTTATTCTTTAATTTCTTTTTATTAAATTCTTTAAACGTGTCTATAGATTTTCTTAATTTGGATATTCTTATCTTATCATTATCATACCCAACGATTTTAAATTTTTTAGATAAATTTATAAGCAATGGCAATCCAACATATCCCAGTCCAATAACACAAGGCCTTATCATAATTTATTCTTATAATTTAAATTTTATTAAAGACAATTGTAGATTAATTAAGGACCAAATTAAGGCTGGATTGTAATACTCATTTTCTTGAACATACCATCCAACTCCAACGAAAAACTTTATCTCCTGCAATTTGTAGATTTTTGCTAACAAATGTAGTAGCAAAACCTTGTTTATTTCTCCATTTATCACTTTCTTTTTGAAGCTCATTAGAGTCAAACTCATCTTTAATAAATTGTATATTTATTTTTGGATCAAAATTTTTTACAATATCTTTTATATAATCAAAACTGTATGTATTTTGAAATAGGAAATTTGTTGGATTTCCATTAGAGTCAAAATCATCAGTGTAAAGATATTGCGATAGATGAGTTTTTTCACTGATTAAAGTTCTAACAACTAATTTTTTTTTAAAACTTTTGAGAAGATTTATGAGAGCTGACTTTAGATCTGGTAGGTGTAGAAGCACATTGCAGCAAAAAACTATATCAGCCTTTAATTTTAGATCATATATGTCACAATTAATAAACTCAGCATTAGAGTCTGACTGATGTATTTTAATTGAGTAATCAATATATTTTTTTGTTGCATCTACTCCAGTGTACTTACAATCGACACTTAATTGCCTTATAGATCTCAAATAATGGCCAGCGGCACAACCAACATCTAAAACAGTTTCATTTTTATCAATATTTCTAATAATATGCCTCAACTGTTTAGCACTCTCCATTTCGGGAAGTTTTCCAGTTGCTCTAAAATATGTTCTCTCCTCAACTAAGTCATTCTTATTCCAAATGCGCCAATCTAGATCTTTATTTTTCATTTTTTGTTTAAAAAATTAAATTTTTTTTAGGTTTTATTTATAATATTTACTTATCTTATATATCATAATTTTTAAAATAACTTTAAATAAAGAGATAAAGATATTTAAGCTTACTTTAAAATTATCTCCAAGTCTTGAATTATCTTTTCTTTTTTTTACATTTAGAGGTTTGTGGATAATTCTACCGTTATTATTTTTTATTTTGAAAATTAGATATGTATTAAAATCATTCTCATTAATCAATTTAATTTTTTTTAAAATGTTAGTGCTATATACTCTTAATCCACTCAATGGATCATGAATATTAAAAAATAATCTTATAAAAAATGAAAAAAAATATTCTGAAAATCGATTAAACTTTTTTCTTTTTCCAATTAATAAATCGAAATTTTTAATCTTTTTAATATTTAGTAAAAATTTTGGGTCATGTTCTCCATCTGCATCAAAGGTAGCTATATATTTGTAATTTTTTTTTAATAGATATTTAATACCTTTTAACACTGTTCCTTCGTAACCTAAACTAATTTTATTTTTGATAAATTTAATTTGTAAATTTTGGATTATAAAAGATGTCTTATCTGTACTTGAGTCATCTACTATGAGAATATCTCCATACTTTTTAAGTGAGGTAATTACTTTTTTGATTGTCTTCTCTTCATTTCTTGCTGGTATGACTATTGCTAATCTAGATCTTCCCATCTTAAAATTTCGTCTTTTGTAATATCTTTATTTAC
>MDTE01130133.1_pt1 | contig 10128 bp, 8 predicted proteins | sample 811231 | NCBI WGS metagenome assembly MDTE01 (sample SAMN05326651, study PRJNA326480) | marine metagenome | isolation source: seawater | place: Indian Ocean: Red Sea | collected 2010 | reverse complement strand
TGTGCACACAGACCCCCAATGCATGCTTGCAGGAGGACGAGTCACAGACGGATCATTTGACCCCGATGACGGTAACCAGCATGGAACTGCATGTATGGGAATGGCTGCCGCAACTGGAATGGAATCTGATGGATCACTATCCAACTTCACAGGAGCTGCACCCAACGCCTCTCTCATCGATGTTCGAATCGGCACTGATGTTGGAGCAGGACCATTCGAGAACTATCTCCTGGAGCAGGAATTCTATGAATCTGCAATGAACGGAATTCAGTGGATCATCGACAATCGGGATACGCCATGGCCTGGGGTGGACGAATCACTTCATGGCATCGACATCATCTCACTTTCTTGGGGAATCACGAGTCATGAAGGAGGAGGAAGTGATGGCAACGATATGCATAGCCGTATTCTCGACGCAGCGACCGAAGCCGGTATCGTCGTTAGTGTAGCTGCTGGAAACGATGGTCCTGATAATGAAGGGCTCTCTGGCATGGGCTCGTCAAGCCTATCTATCACTGTCGGCGCCACGGATGATCAAAATACCATCATTCGAGATGATGATACGGTCGCTGATTACTCAAGTCGAGGGCCGCGACGTGACAATGGAGATGGCAACCCCCATAACGAACTCAAACCCGACCTCTCAGCCCCTGGAACCAACATCATCCAAGCTGAGGGCTGTGTGACATCAGGTGGCTGCAACAACAACATTCCGAATCAAGATGCATCTGGAAATACCTACACTGGTCGTGGAAGTGGGACGTCGTATGCGACACCATCGGTCAGTGGAGTTGCAGCACTTATTCTCGAAGCGGCACCTGATCTTGACCCTCTTGGAGTTCGAGAGATTCTCAGGATGACTGCAGAGCCACGCGGCGAGGTATCACAACCAGATGTCGATCCCATTTGGAACAGAGACTTCGGGTGGGGCATGATCGATGCCCGGGCTGCTGTCGAACAGGCACTCATCTGGCAGAATTCAGGAAACAACCAATCTCTCACGCATCAACTCCACCTGCGTATCACAAACATCTCAGAGAGCCAAGGTATGACATCATTGACCGGAATGGCTTGGTCAAGTGGTGAACCGATCACAGAAATTCGTTATCGGATCGATTCAGAAGGGTGGATGGATGCAACCATCATAGAGGATGAGCAAGACAATGCAACAGTTGCTGTACCAATATTTTTTGAGATTCAAGTCGATCATACTCATCTTCCAGCAGGTGAGCATGTGGTAGAGGTTCAACTCAGTAACGATCAAGCATTCAGCCTGCCCTTGTATCATGTCCTCACAGGGTTAGGAATGTCAGCGAATCTGGAAGGTTCCGAAGGACTCGTCATGGTCAGTGTCATAGCGGGCCTCATCGCCGCAGGTGTTGCCACCTTCGCAGCATCTCGGGCATCTGTGGAAGAGCGAGAGTCTGATTCTAAAACTCAAGTAACCATGATGAGCGACACAAACAGAGAAGTCATGATGGCAGACATCGTCGATGAGGTAACGGGCAGCGAGGGAGTGGAAAGATGACTGCGATGAGCAATGCCGAGCGCAGAGCACTTGCTACTTTGCGCAGTGACCAGAGCACTTGGTTCGACCTCACAACTCTGATGTCTGAAGGTGGCTTCACTGATGCGTCCATGGCCGCAGGAGCTGCCCAAGGAATCGTTGAATCTGGATTTGCCGAAGTCGATGAAGAGATGGAAATCGAGATAGGGCTTGGTGAAGAAGGACTTCTCGCTATCAAACGTGGGCTTGTCGAGCACCTATTGCTTGAATTCATCACTCAATCAGGAGGTGAGATTTCCATGTCCTCATTGCGGGAAACAGGCCCCCTTGAGAGCCATGAGCTTGGCCCAGCCATAGGTCAACTCAAGCGACTTGGAATGCAGATGAAAGAAGCCAACGTTGTCATCCCATCAGAGATTCAGCAACGTGCTGAGAAAGAAATACAACATCGAATGGCATTCTTGCACTCCATCACCGAGACTGAAGGAACTGCTGCTCCCTCACTTGAACAAGGATTGCTTGAGCACTTTTTAGGGCGGAGTAACTTCATCGAAAAGAGAGAGAGAGTCTTACGAAAATGGCGAGTCAGTGAAGCAGGTGCAGGCCTCTCAGATGCGGATCTGGAAGAGAGAGAAGATATGGGCATCTATTCAGTGGAGGATCTACAACAGGCGAGCAGCTTGACGAATCTCCATTTCAGAGCGTACGATGTGAGCCTGGAGGCGCAACGACCACTCGCTGGGCGACCACATCCCATGCAACGACTCATCGATCGAGTTCGGTCGATTTTCATTGGCATGGGATTCCAAGAGATTGAAGGAAACGTAGTACAATCCGTTGGTTGGAACATGGACGCTCTGTTCATCCCACAGGACCACCCTGCACGAGAGATGCAAGACACCTATTACCTCTCGAATCCCGAACACATATCTCTGCCTGAGAAATTCCTGAACATTTGGAAGGAAGCACATGAGCATGGGGCTGATACAGGTTCAACGGGTTGGGGGGGGACCTACAGCAATGAGGTGGCAGAGCAGGCACAACTGCGAACCCATACCACCGTACTCACGATACGTCATCTTGCCGATAACCCCGATGATGCCTGCCAGATCTTCTCCATCGGGCGTGTCTTCCGTAATGAGGCTCTGGATCGAACACATCTACCCGAATTCCATCAAATCGAAGGAATCGTCATGTCGCCCGATGCGAGTTTGTCCATGTTGATAGGCACGTTACGCACCTTCTTCGAAGAAGTAGGATTCGAGGACGTCAGAGTTCGACCAGCTTACTTCCCATATACCGAGCCAAGTCTAGAGGTAGAAGTACAATGGCGCGGCCAATGGTTAGAATTAGGCGGAGCAGGCGTTTTCCGACCGGAAGTCACAGAACCACTCGGCTGTGCTCATCCAGTGATTGCATGGGGTATGGGACTAGAGCGTTTGGCAATGCTCACCCTCGGTCTTGACGATATACGCCAGCTCTACACATCTGATCTGCACTGGCTCGACGAGCGACCTGTGCTATGAGTCCTGAACATCATGTACTCTTACGCTGACGCATCACGAAAATTAGATGGACGAGACGGGATTTGAACCCGCGGCCTTCTGGTTGCAAACCAGACGCTCTTCCAAGCTGAGCTACTCGCCCTAAGGCGGCCAGAGAACAATGATTGAAGTGCTTTCGGTCAATTTTTCATCCGACTTAGGACGAATTGAACATCATCAAGCGTACGCAACAACCCGCGAAGCGTCACCTCTGAGACTCCTGCGACCTTACACACCTCTGATTGTGTCCGGGGATGACCACCTTCACGTGAAGCAACGTAGAGCAGCATACCTGCAATACCTGCTGGTTTCTTTCCCTGCCAGTCATCCACTCGAGAGAGATTCTCCCATAGTTCAACGGCTTCACCATGGATCTTCGCCGGAAGACCAAGCCTGCTTGCAAAGACCTCCAGATACTCGTCAGGGCCATTGATGCGATGCGTTCCAAGTTCTCTGGCTACCAAACGAATGGTTCTCTTGAGCTCCTTCTCATTCACTTGAAAGGATTCGGCAATCTCCTCGATTGGTCGTGGAAGACCCGCCTCTCTAGCTGAGAGATAGGTACAGGCTGCGGATACGCCAGCGATGGATCGACCGGTGACGATTCCTTTCTTAGCTGCCTTGCGATAAAGCGAAGCAGCCTCCTCAACAAGAGATGGAGGAAGACCACCACGGTCTCGAATGAACTGAAGGGCTTTGACGAGCGAGCGCTGACCCGAACGTCGAGTCTTTGTCCGCTCATCGATTACTGCACGACGGTTCCAGTCACGCTGACCTGATCCTGCAATCCCGAGCCGCCGGCCACGCGCTCCACGGATATCACGGCGATCGATGGTCGTATTCAGTCCCTTATCAGAGAGAGACATCGTCATAGGTGCACCGACGCGCGATCGGTCCACGCCATCACCATGATTGGTCCATTCGGCACTGTAATCGATGATGTTCTCTTCGGCGATAAGCCCACATGAGGCACAATGTACCTCACCCCTGACATCATCTTGTTCCCATAGTACTGCACCACATTCCTTGCACGGAAGCACTTGCCCAATCGTTTGACGGCGTTTCGATGGCCGGACCGTGGCGAAGGCATCGTCTTCGTGTCCATCCTCTGCTCTCTGCATATGTCAACCTCTAGTTGTATATTGGTCGTCAAGGTTCTTAAAGGTATAGTATTGGTGATTCCTTCTCCTCAACGAGCACATACAAAGACTGGGCGTCCCCATAGGTGTTTATGGCCACATCCGCATTGATTGGCGGCCAGTGGGGGGACGAGGGCAAGGGCAAGGTCGCTGACATCCTCGCGGGAGAGATGGATTGGGTCGTACGCTTCCAAGGTGGAGCAAACGCTGGTCACTCCCTAGAGATTGACGGACTGGCTCTCAAATTGCACCTGCTTCCTTCAGGCTTGCATCGAGGATCTTGTAAGTTGGGACTCGGTACTGGAATGGTCATCGATCCTTTCGCCCTCTATGATGAAATTCAGATGTGGTATGAAACATCAGGGGAGGAATTGGCGCCTGAGCGCCTCTACATCGATGGACGGGCCCATCTTGTTCTGCCACGTCATCTGGAGGAGGATGATGGAGGAGGGCGTATAGATACGACTCGGAGGGGAATCGGACCTGCATACTCAGAGAAGGCAAAACGCACGAATCTGAGAATGATCGATCTTGTGGATAATCCCGAAAAGGTGCTCGCAGCTCTCACTCACGAAAGTGGTGACTCGAATAGAGGAAAACAGTGTATCAAACGCCTAACCCCTCATGTCACCGATCTCAGCCACGAACTTAGAATGTCTCAGGCGGAGGGAAGGGAGATTCTCCTTGAAGGCGCACAGGGGGCGTTATTGGACATCGACCACGGTTCCTATCCATACGTCACATCATCAAGCACGGTGACATCTGGGGCAGCAAGTGGTTCAGGACTTGATCCACGTTCCATCGATGAAGTTCATGGTATCGTCAAGGCTTATTGCACGCGTGTAGGGGGTGGACCATTTCCCTCTGAACTCCATGATTCGAATGGGGAGCATCTGGCTCGCGTCGGTCACGAATTCGGGACGACAACTGGGCGGCCTCGTCGGTGTGGCTGGCTTGATCTGACAGCATTGAGTTATGCCAACAGCATATGTGGCTTCGATGTCATCCACCTGACAAAAGTCGATGTTCTCGCAGGACTGGACCGAATCGGCATCGTGACTTCACATGAAGTCAATGGAATGGAAACTGAAATCTGGGGGAATACTGCAAATATACTTCAGATAGCCAAACCAAACATCACTTGGCTTGACGGATTCAGCGCAGACGAACTCGGAAGAAGCAGCCAGATACCTACAGTAGTTCAAGACATCATCACAATGGTTGAGGAAACAACCAATGCACGTGTTCAAACCATTGGTACGGGGCCTGGACGTGATGAAATCCTACACCTCTGATAAGGTTCTTGAGAGAACTGCCCCCCGGCATACCATGGGATGGCAACAGAGACGCCGGGCTCGCCTGCGCGGTGGCGACGGCGGTTCGGGGCGAGCAGAGGGTGCAGGACAGGAACCTGAAGAGCCATGTGTGATCAAGGACTGTTCTGAATTCGCTGACAAACACCTCGGTGGCCGCAGCGTCTCCTTCCAGGATGCAGAAAGCGTCTGGAGTGAATCTGCTATCAACTCAAGTGGACGCCGAGTTCGCATCTGCCGTTCTTGCTACAAACAACTCAAGAAAGCACTGAAGGAAGAACGAGAGAACCGCTGGTGATTACGCCATTGGTGGGGTCAGATAGGAACACGTAGCAGCAGGTGTGGGCCAACCTTCAGGACGTTGTCCTTGAGCCTGTTTTGCCCCCTCAAGAAGTTCGATCTGGGAGTCCAATACCTGATCAAGGTCCTTACCTTCAATGGACTCACCTATGTTCGGGACGAGGACCTGAAGGCTAAGATCTCTGATTTGATTCAATGAATCTATGAGTTCATCGAGAGAACCGGTTGGCATATCCCACCTAGCCAATCTATCACCCGAAGGAATGGCTCCACCACTGACTAAAAGACGGCGGGACGGCATGTAAAGTCCGATGCCGCAGCTCGTGTGGCCAGGGAGATGAAGCACCTCGAATTCAACATCACCTACAGTGAATACATCACCTTCGGAGCATCCCTTGATCTCTATGATCGGCATATCGGAATCGAATGACCGAGCGTTTGTTGTAAGGCGTTCACCAATACTGAGCGATGGTTCTGCCGAAGAATGTGCATGAATCTCTGCCTGCCACGTTTCAGACAGATAACGAGCGGCGCCAGCAACTTCGAAATGGCGGTGAGTCAACCAGATCTGGTTGGGGACTGAACTGACAAGTGTCTCGACACGGGCCGCTATCAGTACCTGATACCACGAGGTACCAGGATCAATGACAATGGCTTCCCCGCCATCCTCGACAATGAGTGCGGAACTGTCATGATGAATGCCCGGCAACCTGAGAAACCGCATAATTGACCGCTACCTGCGTCGCTACGTCGGACGGTTCGTTTCATAAGCATCCCCTTGTTGCCGCGGATATGGCACGCTTCCCCGAGGCAGAGGAGCGGTTGTTCCGGAAGAGAATCTGCATGAAATGCAATTCAAGAAATGCCTTCAAAGCCACTATGTGTCGCCGATGTGGTTCGAAACAACTTCGGCTCAAAAACAAGGAAGTCAGACGAGCTGGCTGAGATTGACCTTCATTCACCGTCCCCTGCCACCACAATGAGGAGGGAGAGGGGTGCGTATGGTGATATGCCATGGGATCTGAACATGTGGGGGCAAGGACCAGAGTGGGGGATACATCACCGAAGAGGTAACCCCAATCAACAAGGCTATGGCATCGAAAGGAATGAACGGAACGTGGACATCTGGGTTCCAGGCGATGAAGAGGTTCGCCAGCAACGGCGATGGATCGAAGAACAGGTCGCGAAGATAGGTTCTACCACATTGGATGGACTAGGAGAGGCCGCAGCAACAGCGCGCACTCATGCATCTGCTCGTTACACGGGCCATCAAGTGGGGGCTGCACTGCTTACATCCTCAGGATCCACCTTCACTGGATTCAACCACGAGGTAGTCACATTGACCGAGACAGTACACGCAGAGCATCACGCGATTCTGCAATGGTTGACACATACTGGGGGTCACGAATCACTGATTGCATTGGCAGTCTCAGGACCCTCCGGAGGAGATGCACTTCTTGGGCCCTGTGGAGGCTGCCGACAAGTCTTGAGCGAGCACGCTGAAGATCTCCTCATATGCATGACTGAACCAGATGGCCGAATTGGAGCTGTGACCAGCCTCAGCCTACTGTTACCCCTAGCCTTTCAGGCCTCGAGTTTGAGACGAAACATCACATGACTTCGGTGAGAAGCCTCTCAAGTTCAGAGGTAACCTGTAGAATCAAGGTTCCAAACTCAGGAGGCATATTGGGATCATCATATAGCTCCTCAAGTTTGTTCTGAGCCATAGCGATTCTGACGTCTAGGTCTTTGCCCTTGTTCAGAAGCCAGAGGTCGACTGCGTCCTTAGCCCCTTTGCGAATGTTCCGTGGTACTTTTGAGTCATCGAGCTGATGAATGACGGTTGCTACGCGCTGCAGTTTGACCTCGATATCTGTCATCGCACATCACCTTGACTCGCCCATGGATGGGATGTCTGATTTAAGGGCGTTGGGGGATGTAGCGTTAATTGTGGAAGGAAGTGAACTCGGCGTATTCCGCTGGTTTTACGGTGCGGTCGTCCTCATTCTTGTGGCAGTACTCGACTCAAGAGATCGGCGCGTTCCAAATGCCGTCTGGGTCATCACAATGCCCGGTGCTGCCGTTCTCGTAGGCCTTGACCTTCAGATGAGAGGAGCAGACATAGCAACATGGGGCACCTCCTTGGCGGCCTTCGCGTGGGTTTGCATCCATGTGATAGGTAGACCTACATGGCAAGATGCTCGATTAGGATCATGGCCAGACATCGTGTTAGGAAGTGCTATCGGTGCAGGAGCCCTATGCACAATATGGGGGATATGGACACACCTACCCAGCGTGATTGAAGCACCTTGGATACTCATCGAACCTTTGGATACCACCGAATCGATGCGCCTGACCAGAGTCTGGCTGATGGCATTCTCGATGGTCATCAGCATCCCATTGATCGAGATGCTATGGCGACTCGGGGCTCTGAGGGGCGGGGCTGACGCCAAGGCATTGATGATGTGTGTTCTGATTCTTCCTACTTGGAGCGGGGTTCCTATCATTGCAACACCTCCACATCTTTCAGCTCCCTTCATCAGCCTCGCAATCTGGTCAGGGATTCTGATGCTCAGTGTACCCATTCACATGGTCATCAAGAATATCTCTGCTGGAACAAGGTCGCCAGTGGGTATGATCTGGCATGCCACTATGATCGATCTGGATGATTTCAATCCAGAGCGGCAATGGTTGCTGACCAACATAGCTAGCAGTCACGATGGTGAAACAGGACCTCGCAACAGAATGAGGCCAGTCAGCAGATCAAGAGAAGAGGAATGGACCGAACAGGCCATCGAGGATTTGAACGATTATGGCGAGAGCCGAGTATGGGTCACGCACAAGCACCCCTACCTGGTATACATGTGTCTTGGATGGATACTGCTGCTACTCTGCGGCGATGCAGTAGGTCATGTAGCTGGATGGATGAATCAGCTAGGTTGACCCGATAAATCGGGCCTAAGCCTACCTATCACCGTACCGAGCTTGTCAACCAAGCCCTGCTTCTTATCATCCATCACCAAGGCGTTATCGATGACCTCATCTAATGTTTCAACAGGTATCACTGTGACTTTCTCAACGAAACGGTCATCCAAGAGAACATCGCGCAAGTTGGCCTTTGGGATGATTACCTGACCGATACCGCTACGTGCTGCTGCCTCAATCTTCGCTGTTACCCCTCCTATAGGGAGCACTTCTCCCCGCACAGAAAGAGAACCTGTCATAGCAAGATTCTGATCAATTGGAACATCCTCTAAGGCGCTGATAATAGCAGTTGCAATGGTGATACTAGCGCTATCACCATCCACCCCATGCGTATCTACGAACTGAATATGAATATCAAAATCAGAGACATCCTTTCCAGTCATCTTCTTGATGACAGCAGAGACGTTGGTAACAGATTCCTTAGCAATGTCGGACAGGCCTCCTGTGGCATGTACGGTTCCACCTTGAGAGAGAGAAGGGGTGACAAGCGCCTCAACAGGCAATACAATTCCGCTGAAATCCGACATCCCAGAATCTGCACCAAGGACTGCAAGGCCATTCACCCTACCAACGCGATGACCTTGATTGATGAGAAGAGAATATTCCTGACGGCGCTCGATGATGCGGTCCGCCACCTGCTGCTCAAGAGGTTTCGCGATGCGGCGAGCCTTTCGAACATGGATTGCAGAGGTATTCTCTGAATCCTCTTCAGCCGCTAGATCACCAGAGATACGAATCAGTCCTCCAAGCTCACGTAATCTCAGAGAAAGTTTGCCGCGACGCCCGGAACGACGTTGTGCCTCACGTATCATGAGCTCAACGGCTGAGCGATCGAAATGAGGAATACGCCCATCCTTCACCACTTCTTGAGCAATGAAACGTATGAGACGACGACGGTTACGGTCAGTATCACTCATCACCGATTTGACGTATACCTCATAGCCATAACCGCGGATTCTGCTGCGTAGAGCCGGGTGCATTCCTTGTATGGCATCGAGGTTACCCGCAGCGATGAGAACAAAATCACATGGAACTGGCTCGGTTTTTGTGAGAGCACCGGATGAGCGCTCGGAGCGACCACTGATACCCAATTCCTTGTCCTGTAAGGCAGTCAGCAGAGCCTGTTGTTCCTCAAGTCGGAGAAGATTGATCTCATCGATGTATAGAACCCCAAAGTGAGCTCTGTGAATCGCACCTGGCTCAACACGTTCATGAGCAGGGGTTTCCATACCCCCCGACTGAAAAGGATCATGACGAACATCACCAAGTAGACTGCCAGCCAGCGTACCGGTTGCGTCAACGAATGGAGGCATGTCATCGCTCTGACGTTTAATCAGAAG
>MDTE01102388.1_pt1 | contig 10128 bp, 11 predicted proteins | sample 811231 | NCBI WGS metagenome assembly MDTE01 (sample SAMN05326651, study PRJNA326480) | marine metagenome | isolation source: seawater | place: Indian Ocean: Red Sea | collected 2010 | reverse complement strand
CGTTCCTTTTTTGTTAGACTATCATATGCACCACGTTCGTGTCTTGGTCTTTCGCGAGAACGTGATTTTTTGCTGCGATAAATAGTCTAAGGTAGCTACTAGCTAGCTAGCTTACTTAGACTACGAAGGTAACCTCGTACTTAGACTGCCTTCAAGAAGAAAATGGCTTTTCTAGGTGCTACGGGTACAAAGAGTCAGCCACAACGTCGATGTCCGAACCGCGGGTGACGCGCAAGAGGTCGCTCAGGCCGACGTACCACCTCCTGGGGGACGGTTTGCGGAAGCTCTTTCGCCTTAAGCTGCTCAGAGTCTCGGTCCTCGCCGCGGTTTTCCTAGCAGCAAGATGGAACCCCGTCCTGAAGATCCCGCTCATCCCGACACTCGTCATCATGTTCGTCCTTCGGCACCTGGTGCTGACACCGCTGCCGGAGAAGGCGAAGGAGATCGCGTGATTAACGGTGGCCTTTCTGACGAGCAAATCGCGGAGAGGGTTGTAGACTACGACGACGACGAGTACGGGTTCGTGAGGATGGTCAGGACCGCACTTTTGGAGGCTGGGATATTGAAAGAGGAAACCCCGCTGGGCAAGCTGCACGCGCTCGCCCCGCCAAAGGGTCGGCGCAAGAACCCGTTCTTATTCGTGCTCCAGAACGATCTGCGGAAATCGAAGGAGTTCGCGGCGGCGCTTCATCGATTCGTGCGCCTGGAGATATGCGCGGCTCTTGGCGTTTCGCGAGTCGCGTATCAGAGGAGACCAACGTTCCGCGTGCACATGGCGGGTGGGCCGGCGCAGGGGTTCGCTCACGCAGACGGTCTGGAACCGTATAATCATCAACCCGGCGAGGTGAACATATGGCTGCCGTTGAGCAAGGTGCATGGGAGCAACTCGCTGATGTGCGAGTCCTCGCCGGGCAAGGGTGACTTCCACGCTTTCGAAGCTGAGCCCGGTCAGTTCGTGAGGTTCTACGGTAATAGGTGCTGGCACTACTGTCTCGATAACGAAACCGATGACACGCGCGTTAGCTTTGACCTTAGGGCGGTGCCGATGGACCTGTTCGACAACAATCACGACGGGCCATCGAAGACGCTGACGAAAAAATCGAGCAAAAAACGATTTACGGGAATCAAGCCCTTGAAGCTGGGCGAGTACTACATGGACTCCGACGCGGAGTTTGACGAACAGTGGCAGCAAATGAGAGGTCGGATGTAGGGGGGCTTCGTATATTACATTAGACTAGTTTTTAGTGTGAATGTAGTTTTAGTGTCCCACCTCTTGCATCATTACAAGCGAGTTTGTCTTTGCTGTACCTGCAGTCGTCAGACGTGCACTCACATTTCCTTTTCGCACATCGCTTTATACGCGTCGCGCACTTGGTCGAACACCCTGTCCGCGATGTAACATTGGTCCGTGCTACCCCCTTTCTGCCTCACCTTGTCTGGGTGGATGATGATGAGAGCCTTGTGATACGCCTTCTTAACCGAGTTGGCCTCGATAAGCTCGTTCAGATCGGGCGCCTTGTACCCGTGATTCTCCCACAGCACGTCCCCGAGCTTGGCGAGCATGGTACGAATGTTACCCTGGTTCTGACGCAGCCACTCGTCAATCTCGGCGCCGATGAGATCCTTGAGCACCTGCCGCTCCGCCTGCTCGGCGACTGCGGCGATTTCTCGGTCGCGTTTCTCCTGAAGCTTCGCCTGCATAGCCGCGCGAACCCTGTCGTGCCTCTTTTTCCTCGCCGTCGTTCGCTCCTCAGTATCTCCCTCCTGCTCGTCGTCGCTCCCATCGTACTCGATCTCGTCCAGCGTCACCTTGCCGGCGATTGTGGTCGCCACCCCCGAGCTGGAGACGCCCCCGCTGCCCATCATCGGCCCGAACATGTCGTCGATCCCCGCCGGCTGGCCGCTAGGTACTGAAGGGCCGCCGAAGAGCCCGTCGAGTTCGTCGCCGAGGGATATGCCAGCTGCGCCCGCGGGTTTCTTCGAAGACGTCCCTACACCGAGCAGATCCTCGAGCGAATCCCTACCCGGCGCCGAGGAGCTCGGCCCAGATGAAGCCGGCCCCGAGCCCCCGACCGACGCCTTCGGCATCGAACCTGGACCCGGCGAGAGGAGATCGTCGAAACCCGCGAAGCCATCGACGACTGGTTCCGCGCGCGTCACCGACGACAACCGCTATGATCCCGACGTCTTCGACCTCGCCCTTTCAACCGCCCTCTCGAGATCAGTCGCACAGTCGCCCTCGCCCCCGCTCATGTTTGCGGAGCTATTTTCCTCGCCCGTATTACCCGCGGTCCCACTGGCGAATACGTCGAAAGCGTCCATGTCGTTCGGAACGGAGCCCGACACGGGTGTCATGCCCCGCGGCGACGCCGTCTCTGATCCGCTGTTGGTCCCGAACATCGCCCCGAGAATATCATCCGCGTCGCCCTCGGCTTGTGATCCGCCATGGCTGAGATCACCGGCGCTGCCGCCCCTGCTGCTCGTCGCCGTCGCCATCATGCTCGGACCCTTCTGACTGCTGGCCATAGACCCGCCCGTGATGCCGCCGAGGGACTGAGACATCAGGTCGTCGAGCCCAAAGGAACCGCCAGCTGACGGCGAGGACGGTGCTTTGGATTTAGCTGCCGGGGTCCCGGCCGCAAAGTTCGCGTCTAAACTGCGAGGAGACTCGAAGAAGTCGCCCGCCATGCCCGGTGTCTGCGCCGGATACGAGGTCGATGTTCCACTGGCGGCGGGCCTGCGTTTAGAGAGGAGGAGGGTCACCTGAGTCAGCTCAGGAACAAAAAAAGAACAATTCGACATCCTCGCGAGGGTCGCGCCCGTTAGGGCGAGGGTAGATCGCGCGACGGGGAAGGGTGGGGGACTCACGTGTTGATAGGCTCGGGCGCCATTCCAAGTCCGAAGATGTCATCGAGTGGGTCCGCGGCCGCTGAAGTCGGCCCCCTTCCCGCCGCTGGGGTCGAGGCGAAACCACCCGTCGTCACTGCGCCCGGTCCCTTCGGGGTGCTCCCAGACAGGTCGACAAGCAAGTCGGCCTCCGCCTTGCTGGTCTTGGCCGACGACATCGGCGTGGTCGTCGTCGCACCACCCTTCATCGCGTTCATGCTCTTCCCCTTCATCGACGTCGAATTCGAGAGGGAGAAGTTATCCATGAGGTTCTCGAGCCCGCTCATGGCTTTCGCGACCCTCAGAACTCGGCGAAGGACCACGAAGAAGGAATGATTCAGACGGAAAGCAGCGGGAGAACCTTCTCGTGTCGCGCGATCCCGCCTGGGTTGCGCAACAACCCGCCGCTCCGAACCGAGACGCCGAAAATTGACGTGAGATCTGAGCTTCTCGCGGTCCGACCGTCGCGCGCACCGCCGTGCGCGATGGTTTGAAGTGCCGGGGGCGTCCCCAACTTTTTAGGTCCTCCTCACTGGCGCGAGGTGACGCGACGCTGGAGAGATCTGATGTCATTTTTCCTAAACGGGAGCCACACACTTGCGCCGGCACGCGACCGGATTCACGGGCACGATGCTCAGCGTCTCCGGGGTTCACTCGACTAATCTCACCTTGAACCCTTCGGTTGCGGCGAGAAGATCCTCCCGGCCCCGCCTCGTTCTCCGCCCACGCCCCAACATTCCTCTCGCTCCAACGACCCATCGACCACAGCAGCAGCGCCCACAAGCGATGCGGTCCTCCTCCGGGGAGCTCAACCCCAGGCGCGGGCGTCGGCTGACCGCCTCAGCCACCGCCGACCTCGAGGCTGGTGAGCCCGAACCCAAGCTTCAACCCCTGGAGGGCCGCGAGCTGCTCATGAGGGTTCTGCCGTGCGTGCTCGTCGCGAGCCTCGGCGCGTTCTCCTTCGGCTACCACCTCGGTATCGTCAACCCCGCGCTGGACAACCTCGCGAGGGACCTCGGTATCGCCCTCAACACGCAGTTGAAAGGCCTCGTGGTCTCGACCGTGCTTGTCGGCGCCACAGTGGGCTCTTCGTACAGCGGTCGTATCGCCGACAGCGTCGGGAGGAGGGCGGCATTGGTTGGCACAGCGGCTCCGCTCGTCCTCGGCAGCATTCTCTGCGGCACGGCGGCGAACGTGTGGTTCATGCTCGTCGGCCGTCTGCTCGCCGGCTGGGGTATCGGCGCGGCGTCCAACCTTGTGCCAATGTACATCGCCGAGGTGTCCCCCAAACAGCTCAGAGGCACGCTGGGTTCGCTGAATCAGCTCATGATCTGCATCGGCATCCTCATCGCCGTCATCGCCGGGATGCCCCTCGCTTCTGATCCGAACCACTGGCACAACATGTTCCTATTCGCGGCAGTACCCGGGCTCCTGCAAGGCGTGTTCATGACCGTCGTCCCGGAATCGCCCGGGTGGTTGAGGCGTAACGGGAAGGTTGCCGAGGCAGCCGCGGCGGAGACGGCGCTGTGGGGCGCGCCGGATGTGAGCGGTGGCGACGACAAGGACGACAAGGACGAGAAGAAGGTGTTCACCGCAGAGCTTTTTGCGCCCGCTAACCGAAGGGCGGTTACAATCGGCACGGGTCTGTTTTTCCTGCAACAGATGTCTGGCGTGAACGCGATTGTTTACTTCTCCAGCGCCATGTTTGTCGCCGCGGGGGTTGAATCCGCGGTTGCGGCGTCAGTCGCCGTTTGCGCGACCAACGTTGTAGCGACTATTCTGAGTGGCCAGGCTCTCGACAGGCTCGGACGCAAACCTCTACTCACGGGATCTTTCATCGGCATGGGTATCAGTTGTCTGGTCATGAGCTATGCGATGGCGAATCAGGGGACCTGGGCACTTGCTGGTCCCGTCGCCGTCATCGCCGTGATGTCGTATATTGCCTCGTTTGGAATTGGATGCGGACCTATCCCTGGTCTGCTCTCTTCCGAAATCTTCAACCCTCGTATTCGCGGCGCCGGGATGTCACTGTGCTTTACGACGCACTGGGTGTTCAACTTTGTCATCGGTCAGGCTTTCTTGCCGGTGGTCGAGGCTGTTGGTGGTCCCGCAGTGTTCATCGGTTTCGCTGGCGTCTGCGCTCTTTCGGTCCTCTTCGTGAAGGCTCAGGTCGTTGAGACGAAGGGCAAGTCGCTCGATGTCATCACAAAAGAGCTAGCGGCAGCGAAGTGAAAACCTACTAGTAGATAGTGCTATATCTTGCGTGTTGTAAAATCGTTTGTGTCTGTTTCAGCTACGCTACGCTGCCGCTAAGTTGCTGCCTTGTCAGTGCCGTGGCTTTTTCGGATTCGGCGGCGTCGCCTCTACGTACTCTCCAAGCCAATCATCATCGGCGCCGTGGTTATCGACCTCTCCCGGAGCCCACGCCATTTGAACGTCCCTCGACGGGCCCTGCACCGTCTCCCTCTGATGCTTACCTACTGGCTGAGAGCCGTCGACGGAGTCAGGAATCCCCGTGCTCGCCGCTGCGCCAACACTCGGGTCGCCCCGACCTCCCCGAGGAAACCTCTCGGTCAATTCACTCTCCATCCCAGACGCCACCGGCGGCGGTGGTGCTGACTCCGCCGCTCTCTGCTCCCTCGTGGTGCCTCCCAGCGTTTGCGACGGTTCTTGCTCTATCCGCGGCAGCATCGACGCCAGGACGAGCTCCGCATCAAAGTCAACGTTGCTCGTATCGAACGCGTATCCACGCCCGTATTGGTGGTACTGCTGGTTCTGTTGCCCTCGGTGGTCGCCGCCCATCGCCCTATACTCAATCGTGGGTTTCACAAGCAGCGGCGCGCCCGGCGAGTCGATATAGACGGCGACGTCCACGTCGAGCTGCTCGCACAGCCCCGTCATCACGCGAAAGTCCTTGAGGTTCACCGTCACGTCAACCTTTTCGCCCCCGTCGTGTTCGTACCTGAGCACCGCGTCCTGCCCGCCGCTGTCGAGGCTCACCGAGGTCTGAAGCGCCTGGCCGGCAGGAGCGTTTGGATCCACGTACGATGAAAGCTTAAGATTCCTCGTCGCCGGGGCGTTCGCGTCTCGAAGCACGTCTCCGGCGCCATCCTCTGGCGCACACGATATGGTGATGTCTTCCTGCGACGACTGAAAGTGAGACAGCATGCGACCCAACTCTTTGGGTCGGAACGCGATCTTGATGGGCATCGTGCTCGGGTCAAGCGTCGCCCTGACATGAGCCACGTCGGTGATGCAGTGAACGCCGAAGGTTTTCCTCAAAGTCCCACGGCCGCACTCCAGCTGTATCGACATCTTATCCGGAGTGTCAACCCCTTGCGAGAGAAAGACGCGATCCACCTTTTGGGTCCTGAGCGCCGCGAGGAGATGCTTAGCGTACACCGCCGTCTGCAACGTACCCTCGGCGACGGTCACGCTGAACGCATCGAAAGAAGTGGATTTGAACGTGACGGAGAGGAACGCGGATCTGGCGGTGTTTATTGCCTTGATCGTCAGCCCGCCGTTCCGTTGGCCGTCGCTATCGCGTACTGCCTCAATGAGCACCTCGGCCCCGACCTTTGAGAGGCTGCCGATGGACCTGTAGAAGCTCCTCAGGGTCCCACCGGACAGCGATACGTCCATGATGACACAGAGAACCAGATCCGTGCCTCCAAGCCGGCTCTGTGTGTCGCCTCGCCGCGCGTTGTGCAGAGCGCTACGTGGGCACACCGGTATATTTCAAACGAAGTACTGTCTAAAACTTTCAATAACACTGGTACAAGTATTGCAAGATGCTACGACGCCGCTCTCCTCCCCTTCAGGTTCGCCATGAACGCCTTGGTGAAAGTGTGCGCCAGGTACCCGCACGGCCCGAACATGCAGCATAAAGTCAACGAGTGCGCCGCCGGAACGTTCAGTGCGAGACTGTCCAGGTACACGTGCCGCGCGACGAACAGGTCCAAAGACAGCAGATGCAGCCACATGCACGACGCCGGCTCGGCAGTTGCGAGGAAGCCGGACAGCAGTGTGAGCGCGTGCCTCGCTATGCTCATCACTCCATCTCCGTTGGTGTTGGCGAAGAACACATCCACGAGCGCCTTGGCGTCCACGCTTTGCAAAGACACCACCGCCGCCGCCGCGTAAAGGGCCCCCATCAGCATGAACGGCAGGTGCGAGCGCATCGCGTTTTGTGTCATTTCCGCCTTGGGAGCTCCGATCATCGCTCCGTACAGGGGGAGCACCGCGACCGTTCCAATCGTAAACAGCGTCTCGGGCAAGCCTTTCATAACGACACTACAGCTCCTCGCTTTACCCTTTGTCCCAAAACCCGGAGAAACCGACGATGCGCGGGCACCTGAACCCACCACACCACGTCGCGTCAGCACCCGCTTCGTGGATAATCCTTGCCGATGTCCGCTCGTGGTTCCCAACGCGCATCCCGCTTTCCCTCGCCCCGACCTCCGCGATGCTGCGACGCTGCCGCATAGCACCCTGGTCTGATGCGTGGTGGACAGAGTCGAAATCATCCTTCGACCCACACAGGCGTCCACGCGCGCCCCCGTTTGTGAGGGAGGTCGTCTAAAAGTTATTCGCCTCGATTGGACCGGTGAAGATTCGGGCACCTGCTCGACATCGGTCGGCTCGTGATTGGACATATCATAATGGCGGCGGCTGTGCCCCCGCCTCGGGAGGGGGCGAACCCGGGTTTCGACCTGGTTGATGTCGATCCAGATGCGATACGACCCGTTGACAAGGTTCAGGCTGCGGAGGAACACCGCCGCGCGTTAGACGCGTGTCTCGTCGCGTCAACTTCGGGCGCCGAAATTCCCAAAGTCACGAAGCGCACCTTTCCACCGCCACTCGACGCCTTCATCCTCGACGACATAGTGAGCGCGTCCGAGTGCGAGGCGCTGATTAAATGCGCCGAGGGTGCGGGTTACAGCTTTTGGAACGCGGCGGTGTCCACCGCGACGTTTCGCAACTCGGATACAGTTGAGATTCACAGCGCGGCGGTCGCGGACGAACTGTGGCGGCGGTGCGCGCACTTGGTGGTGCCGACGGTGGTCGTCGAGCAGGGGCACCCACTGTGGGAGCCGGGACTGGAGGGGACTTGGAAAGCGTGCGGGGTGAACGATCACCTCCTGTTCAACAAGTACGAACCAGGCGGGCACTTCTCGCCGCACACTGACGGTGCATCCATCGTAGACATGAACCGAAGGTCGCTCTATTCCATGCTCGTGTACCTGAACAGGTGTCCCGACGGTGGCGGCACGGCTCTGTTTTCGCCGCCAGAGGGAACCAGCATGGGGAAATTCGTGGTCGACCCCGCTCTGGGTGTGTACAGGTGGCCTGAGGAATGGCAGACGGGGGTTGCGCCCGTCGAGCCCGGCACGGCGCTGGTGTTCAGGCAGGACACCAGCCACGAGGGCGTGCCTGTTGGACCCGGCAACCTGAAGATCATCATACGTACCGACGTAATGTACGAACGAGTCCCGCCGGTGTTCATAGACGATGTGGGGAAGCAAGCGTACGACTTGCATCGCGAGGCACAGAGCGCGGAGGGCGAGGGCGATCACATGACGGCGATGAAGCTGTACAGGCACTGCAGGAGGCTCTGCCCGGAGTACGCCGACTTCGTCGGCATGGCGTAGAAGTTTTCCCTTCGTAGATTAGGTTCCTTATCATAGATGTTCCCACTACAACTCCTATCTCTTAAACTCACGAAAGACCAAGACACGAACGTGGTGCATAACAAAAAAAAAGGAACGTTACAAAATAAAGCAATTGCGATCAATCGACTCACATCGCGGTCGTAGCGCGGTGGTGAGGTGATCGTCTTCGAGGCTTCTCTACACGAGGGTATAGAACTTTAAAGAAACATTATGAAAATTGCAAAGGTATGATATCATAATAAAAATATCTTACAATAGGTAGATTTGAAAGTTCCCGAAAAATCACAACACGACCAGCCACCGAGCATCCATCGAGCATCCATCGAGCATCCATCTATTTTGTGAAATCACGTGAAGCTTCGTTCGGGGTACTTCGGGTTTTTTGTGGCGCCGATTGTAGCCAATACCCGCGTGTGTCGTTTTTTTGGGAATTTTCTTGAGTTATAAACCGACGCTTTTGCCCGATACCCAGGCCCCAAACCAGATTGGCAGCATTTTCGCCTGAGGCAGCAAAAGTTTGCACGAAGGTAAAAGTCTTGTAATCCGAGTCATACACCAGATGCGCGTCGCCCTCGCCAGCGTCGCGCCCGCCGGCGTCCATCGCCGGGTTCGACTTTTTCGGGGACGTGCTCGCGGTATCCGCACTCGCGCATCTCCAAACCCGCCGTTCGACGCGTACGAAGTCCTAGGCGTCGACGATGATGCGAAAGAGACTGAGATAAAGGAGGCGTGGAAAATGCTCCAGCGCAGGTACCACCCGGACAGCGGGTCTGAGGCTGATGCGAAGAAGTCCGCGGACATCAACCGCGCGTACGATATCCTCACCGACAAGTCCGCGCGCGTCAGGCTCGACGATGCGCTGATGCGTTCGAACGATGGGAAGAGGAGGCGCGCGGCGAGGACCGTCGTCTCCGCATCCGGTCTGGTGGGCCCACTTCGTGAGAGACTCCTGGCTTCCATGGAGGTTTGCGGCTCCGTGGACGCGTGCGAGATCGACGTGACGGAGAGGATGGTCGAGTCGATCCGCGAGTGGGGCAGAATGTTGGCGTTCACCAGCGAGCTGCCTCTGCCTCTTCCCCTCCAGGTCGACGACGTACCCAGCGGCGTCAAGGTCGCCATCGTGAAGTTCGACGGTAAATTGATTGAGGTTGGAGCGCTGAACTTGACAGTCGAGGAAGACGTCGACGCGGGGAAGGTTGACGTCGTGATAACTAGGTCGTGGTCGGAAGCTCAGAGGGGCGTCGATGCCGACACCCAGCTTCCCGGCGAGCAGCGAATCCTCACGGACTTCTCGCAGGAGTTCAACTTCCTGGTCGGCGTCGAGAGCGGCAGGTTGGGGAGCAAGCCTGCTGGCGGGTCGAAGAATCCTCTCGCCGAGGGACTCAGCAACGTCGTGTCATCCATCTCGTCGTTCGCCCTTCCCGTCATGCCCCTGTTTGGCAGTGCGAGGAACGTCGTTCCGGGAGGATCGTACGATGCGTATAAGATTCGGTCAGGGTCATTCGACTCCAAGGATCAGGACGCCGACGATGTCGTCGACGTGTGAGCGGGAACTAAACCTGACACTTGT
>MDTE01113497.1_pt1 | contig 10129 bp, 4 predicted proteins | sample 811231 | NCBI WGS metagenome assembly MDTE01 (sample SAMN05326651, study PRJNA326480) | marine metagenome | isolation source: seawater | place: Indian Ocean: Red Sea | collected 2010 | reverse complement strand
GCGTTCGGTCAGAATTTCCTGCCAAGCCGCATCTACCGGGATCTTACCGTCGCTATAGTCGACAAATACGGCATCGCTGTTCTCGTCATCAAAAAAATCATCACCCGCATCATCAAAAAAATCATCGCCCGCGTCATCAAAAAAATCATCACCATCGTCATCAAAAAAATCATCGCCCGCGTCATCAAAAAAATCATCGCCCGCGTCATCAAAAAAACCATCGTCGCCGAAGGGGTCTTCTTCTACGCCAAGATTGGTCCCTTCATCGACATTGGGCGCATAGTCGATTGAGCCGCTGGGATCCGGCTGGTTGCGCGCCTGCTTCCAGGTCATTACGAATTGGGCCTGGTAGATCTCGTGCCAACCTTTGGAAATCGTCGCCGCCGCTTCCCACAGGCGTTCGATCGAGCGATAGTCGTAGACCGCGGTATGGATATACTCGCGCGCAGCCTCTTCGCCGGCGAAGAGCAGAAGCCCATCGAGAACCGAATCATTGGTCGTCAGTACTTCGAACTGGCGCGGGTCGTCCGGGTCGCCCAGAATCTCAGTGCGGCTCCACTCGTCGGTCACGCCCGCCGAGAGCACCAGATCGGCGCCCGAACGAAGTAGATTGCGCTCGGCAAAAAACGCAGTAGCGCCCTGGATCGGCTGGCCCCAACTGACGTTGAGCCCCAGTTGAGCCCCGCGACCCAGCCAATTATTGTGCTGTACCAACCCAGCTAGCCGGGGTTCGGTATTATTGATGAAGGCATTGGCGCCGAGGACAATGTATTTTTTCTCCTGCAACCGCACTTGCACCGGCTGCAGGCTGTCCCCGGTTTCGGGCGTGATCAAAAAGACCGAGCGAAAGAGATCCGTTCGCGCCAGCTGGTCGCGGCTTCTGGACAGTTTCTCCGGATCGTAGAGATCGCCTTGTTCAAAGTCCAGATAACGCTCGATCAATCCCTTGCGGGTGTGCAGCCGCTCCAGGTTTTCCAACTCCACCGCGCCGAAGTACATCTTGCGCCCCGTCTCGACGCGATAAACGACCTCGGCGCTGTGCGTAGTCCGATCTTCACCGAACCATTCGTTGCGCACCGAGGCATGGGGATATCCGTGCTGATTGAGGAAAAGCTGCAATCTGCGCTCGCCGGCCAACACCTTGCCGTAATCGAGCGGATCACCCGGCCGGAGCCCCATTTGAGCGTGCAGCTGATCCGGAGTATAAGGATCTCCTCCTTCGATGCGCACCGTCCGCACCGTCCACAGCGCACCGCTGTCGATCTCTATCTCAATGCGCAGCCGCTCTCTGGAATCGAGAAAGAGCCGCTTGCGGGCAATCTCGGCATCGCGATAACCCCGACCGCGGTAGAGGTTGACCACCGCCCCCAGATCGCTTTTGAAAAAACGGCGATGAAAGCGCCCGCCCTCCTGGATCCGCATCGCCGAACGCAGCGTCTCGTTTTTGATCAGCTTCTGACCGCGGTGGGCGAAATGAACCTTGGCTACCCGCTGCTCGTCGGCTTCGCGGTCCGAGACTTCGCGTAGATCCTCTTCGGCCACTGCGGTCCGTATCAAAATCAGCAGGCATACCAGGGCAAAAGCGCGCATCAAAATTCCTTCTTCAGACCGACGCCCAACCCGTAGCGGTCATACTGACTCTGTGCCGAACCGGTTATGGTCAGAAAGGATTTGAGTTTGTGCTCGATCCGCACCTCGCCCGAGGACATCTCTTTCAACAGGGCCTCGTAGCGCACCCAAAGCGGCAGGGGCAACCCACCGAAGAACTTGCCCACCCGCAGCGCAGGATCACCAGGCAACGCACCGACGACCGTGCTCGAAGGCAGTACTGCGAACTCGTCGAGACCCACTCTCTCGACTCGCCGACTCAAGAGCTGACCGGCGGCCGTTCCCAGCGCCGTGGTATAGTCCAGATTCTGGGTCGAAGCGGTATTGAACGCCAGCAGATTGATGATCCGTCTGAAATCCAGGGACGGATCCGACGTCAACTCCGGCGTAGCCTCCGTCGCCCTGCCAGCCAGCGTGAAAGTCACGACGTATTCGTCATCCTCATCCTCACCCTGGATATCTCGCACCCGGGTCACCGCCTTCAGATCCAACTCCGGATCCAACTCCAACGGATCGTAGGCCACATCGAGGATCGATCCCGTAGGCTCCAGACGGTTGAAAACCGCCCGACCCTGCTCGAACTCGAAGTGCTGATTGAGCAGATAGACCCGTCCCTCATCGATGCTCAAGTCGCCCTGAAAGAGTGGCTTGTAAAAGGTGCCGCCGACCTCGACGGCGCCCGATGCCTCGACTTCGGCCAGCTCGCTGTCGAGTGTCAGAGCGCGGAGATCGAGTTCTACATCGAGCGACATATTTTCCAAAAAATCGTCGCGCAATGCCGGCGGGGGTGGAGGGATGGGTGGCGCATTGAACACCACCAGCGTCGGCTCGGAACGCGGACTCTTGAGACGGATCCGACCCGCGAGCTTGGAGCGGCTGGCCGTACCCGAAAAACCCAGATCCAGGTCGATATCGTCGGCCTGGAAAATATCCTCGTAGCGGCAGACAACTCGCCTGGCTTGCAGCTCGATGTCGAAACCGGGATCGGCCAGCTGCTCCAGATCCAGCTGACCACTGAGTTCCAGACTGCGATACCCCCTCTTGGGCTCATTGCGGACGGCAAAGCCGTCCAGTGCGACCCTGCGACCATCGAATTGCAACCAACCGTCGGGCAGCACATAGGTCGGGGTGATATCCAGCAGGGCGAATTCGAAGCCCTCGATATCCACCCGACCCTGTAGATCTAGCGTCGAATCCAGTCCCACGACCCGCAGATCCGCACCGATCATCCCGTCGAGATGATCCAGATCGGCTATCAGATCGCTGAAGATGAAAAGACCGATCCCTGCGGAATGAGCCTCGAGCCAACCCTTGTCCAGAGCGATCTCACCCGCCGCTAAATCCCACGGCACATGACCCGTCACCACCAGGCTATCTTCGAGCAAAGTCATCCAGTTGAGATGCAGATCGCCCCCGCGCCCACCGCCGGTGAGCCGACCGTTCAGTTCGCCGAAGTCCTCCGTGTCCACCGCCAATTCGACGACGAGTTCGGGATCGGAAATCACGCCATGCGCCCAGGCCTCGAGATCGGCCGTCCCCTCCGGACCGCCGAAGAAGACCAGATCCACGTCCTCCAGCGCAAATCCGACCCGCGATGGAAGCTCCGCCGCCAATTCTCCTTCAAGACGCAGCGTACCCGCCGGCTGCAGAGCCTGGCGATCGCGGTCGTAGCCCCGCATACCAATCGCCAGCGAGTCCAGCATCACCCGGCCCCCGTTCAATTCGAAACGTCCAGCGGACAATAGATCGAGACGCAGCGCTTCGTCCTCGACCCGAGTTTCGATCATTGCTCCACTCAGCTCGACTTGTCCCGAAAACCCATCCCACGGTGCACTACCCGCAATTCCTGTCAACGAATCGCCCAGCACTGCTTCCAAACTCCCGTCGAGATCGACCCGCGCCCGCAGCGGATGGCCCAGCGCGTAGCTGAGCAGCGGACCCAGATCGGCCGCAACTGCTTCGACTTCGAGCTCTGCGCGCCCCTGGCCCTGACCCCAGAGCGGCGGCGCCGGAGCTTCGAGCACCAGATGTATATCCTCCTCTTTTACGCCGAGCCCAGCCCTAGCCATCAGCGAATCCCCCAGCGTCAAGCGCAGCCAGGCATCGCCCAACGCCAGCGTATCCAGGTGCAACCCACTCAACGTCAATCCACCCTCTGCCTCCGGGCGGGCAAAGGTCCCGCCAAGGTGCAGGTGTCCACTACCTGCGCCCCCGAGATCGGGCAGCAGGCCATCGAGTCTCAGAGCCGGAAAAGCGGCCGCAACCGAGAGTGAGTCGAGACCGACCCAGCCAGAAAAACCCAGAGGACCGAACGGCGTCTGCACATCCAGCGCCTGCAGAGTAGCGCGGCCACTGCGATAGTCGATAGCCAGCGGCCCGCGGTTGCGCAGCGCCCACCCGTCCTGGCGCAGTAGCAGGGAATCGAGCGCGAGCGCGCCCGCACCCGTATCCGGATCGTCCAGCGATCCGGCCCAATTCAGCGTACCCACCACTCCGATCTCATCGTCGTCCGACCCGCGGGCCACAGTCCCGTCGAAATCCGCTCGAACCACAATCAGGTTTTGCGCATCCAATTCGGCCTGTACATTCAGACCGCGAGCGCGCATCTCAGCCTGTGCGGCTCCCCGGTCCCAAGCAAAATCGAGCACCCACTCATCCCCCTGCCAACCCGCATAGTCCCATGCGGAAGTCTCGGCACGCCCCGTCAGCCGCAATGCTTCAAATGCCAACCCACCGCCACCGCGCAGAGTTGCACCGAGGTAACCATCCAATTCGGGCGCGATCCGCGTCAGGGCGAGCCCATCCAGGTTGGCGACCAGCGTATCGACCCGACCTTGGTCGAGATCGATCTCCGCCCGCGCCACCAGCAGGTCGCGTTCGAGCCGCACGAGCGCTTCGAGATCGCGATTGGCGACCAGCGTCAAATCCGCGTCAAAGGACCCGAACAACTCCCCCATCGCCCCGGGCAGATGATCCGTTTCCAAGTGCAACCCCAGCGTATCGGGACGAGCCCGCCCCGCAATCGCCACAGGACCAGTTTCGGCCAAAAAAGGTGCCGGCCGGAGCGTACCTTCCAGTGCGAGATCGTAGCCGCGCTGCAAATCGGCAGACCCTGTCGCCAGCAGGGTCAGCAATCGGGACTCCAGAGCGAGACGGGTCGCGCCATCAGGTCGGTGCCAGGCCTCCAGGTCCACATCGATCGGGTCCCCTGCGATCAGTTCCACATCGCGCAGGGTCGCTGCCAAATCCGCCGCAAAGCGCTGGTGCACCAGGTTTGCCGAGGCTTGCAGCGCAAAATTCGTCCGACCCGCAACCGGTGCGAGCGCCGCCAGCTCGAATCCCGCCCCCCTGAGCTGAGTCTGCACGCTGTCACTGGCGGGAAAATAGGCCAGCTGGCCGGTCAGTTCGCCATCGAGAAAAGAAACCAGCAGCGAATCGAGCACCAGACGCGTGCCGTCAGTACTGAGCGCTCCTAGCAGGTCGATATCCGCGAGCACAGGCACACTGCCCCGCCCATTCAGCATCCCGCTGAATTGCAGCGGCTCCAGCGCCCCTTCGAATCCAGCCTCCAGATGACCCCGCAGCGAATCCGCCGGCTCAGCCGCCGTCGCCACCACCATCGCCGATAAGGGCCTGGGCAGCGCCAACCCCAATTCAAACGAGCCCTTCACCCCCACCTTCACACTATCGCGCTCACCCCACGCCTCGATCCTGCCTATATCGATCCGCTGCGTGCTGAGCATCAGATCGAGCTTCAGCGAATCCAATGGGTCCAAGTGATGCAACTCCGCTAACACCAACTCCAAGAGCCCCGAAGTATCGCTCAGAGCGCGATAGCGGGCATTCCAATCCCGAACCTCCAGCGAGGTCTCGCCGAAGTGCCAATCCAGGTGGCCGGCATTGGCGCTGAAATCAGGGAGCAAAGCGATGGGCAACTCGATATCGGCAGGTGACTCGGCGATCGGATCGGGTGCCGCGACAACCGGGTCGATCCGGATCCTGGGCGCCTGTAATTCGACTTCCCAGGACCACGGCTTGATCTTCAGGCGCTCGATGGCAATTTCGAGTCCGAGCGTCTCATTCCTACCCTGCAAGTCAACGAGGGAATAACCGAAGAGCAAGGCCCCCGACTGACCACCCACTCCAATCTGCCACTCCCCCGAATCGCCCTCGATCAAACGCGCAAGGGCAAAAGGGCCCAGCGGCGTCAGCAGGGCCGCGCCGAGAACCACCGCCGTGCAAAGACCGAACCAGTGCAGCGGTCTCCTCATTGGGCCTTGAGGCGAGTCAGCGATCTGGAGACGCGAAAGAGCGAATCGGGCAGCGGGGTATATTCAACCGCCTTGACCTGGCGATCCAGGCGAAAGACTTCGCTGGCCTGTTTCTGTCCCGCACGACGCACGGTGGCCGTCAGCCTTGAACGCAACGCAAAACCGGAGAGCTCCTCGGCCCCCTCCAACTCCGCACTCAAGGCCTCGAAGTCCTCGACAGCCTCCAGACCTCTATCGATCAACGACGGATAGGACGTGCTGGTATCCTGCAGGGTTTTAAAGGCCGAAATTTCCCGGTAGCCGGGGAAGGACGTAGCAATACATGCGTCATAGGTATAGCGGTTTTCGCGTTTGGGGCGTCGGGTCTTGGGATCGGTATAGCGGGCTCGCATCTGCGCGACCACCCGCCGGCAGGGAATCCCCGCCACGCGCGCGGTATCTCCCGGCACCCTGACGGCGAAATCCAACTGTGGACCGCCCGGAGTGGTAGTCCTCTTCGCCGCTCTACGTTGGCGCGGTGGTGCAGCGCGTTGGATGAAGGTTCGCGCACTCAGATCAATCTCGTAGATCTCGGCGCGATCCAAGCGCAAGATGGTGCTGGATTTTAGTGACTGTCCCTGTCTTTTCAGCGCCTGAGTAGTGCGTCGATCGGCCTCTATATTAGACTCGACCATCTGGCTCTTGCCCTTGATATAGACCTTGTTGATCGTTTTGCGCGCCCCGCTCCGCTCCCTGCCGAAACCCGGATTGACGACTTCTTCCTCAAAATAGACGTCGGCGCCGGCACGGGTGACGAGGGCGAGTAAAAGAGCGATCAGCATGACCATTTCCGCATTCTCCTGGACTAGACGATATAAGGAAGACTACCCAGGTCCAAGATAATCAATACCTCTATTTAACCCCAGTTGCCCGTTCCAACATACAAGAGCCCCCCGTCCCTGCGGACGGGGGGCCGCGAAAAAATACCGCTGGCGCTAGTCGTCTGAGCCGCGCAGGAAGAGCAGATGGGCCAGTTGCAGAACCGCGGTGGCTGCCGCCGCCACATAGGTCAGCGCCGCGGCATTGAGCACCCGCTTGGCCGAACTCACCTCATCGCCGGCCAGATAGCCCTGCGAAAGAATCGCCAGCGCCCGCGAACTGGCATTGAACTCGACCGGCAAGGTGATAAACTGGAAGAGCACCGCACCGGCGAAAAAGAGAATACCAATATCCATCAAACCCGCCATGCCGAAGAAGATCCCGGCCAAAACCAGCGGAAAACCCAGCGAAGAGCCGATATTGGCCACCGGCAGGATCGCGGTCCTCATATTCAGCGGCATATACCCCTGAGCGTGCTGGATCGCATGGCCGACCTCGTGCGCGGCCACCGCTAGCCCAGCCAGGTGATGACCGTGGAAATTCTGCGAAGAAAGACGCACGGTTTTGTTGCGCGGGTCGTAGTGATCCGAGAGCATGCCCTCCGTTTCCTCCACCGCAACATCATGGATGCCCTGTTCATTGAGAATTCGCCGCGCCGTCTCGGCGCCGGTCAAACGAGCGGTGGACAACTCCTGACTGTATTTTTTGAACGCGCTCCGCACCCGTAGCTGGGCCCAGCCGACCAGAATCAGCGGCAAGATAAAAAACGGATTGAGCAAAAACGAAAACATTACACCTATCTCCTGGCTTTTTGTTTCTATATCGACGCCGGAAAGACGTCCCGGGTTGCTCTAGAAATTACGAAAGCGGCTAGCCAGCGCAAGATTTCGCAAGCAACCAGGCAATCCTCAACTAGTCCGGAGCTCTAAACGCCCTTGTCGGGACCCGACCTGCGCCCCAGGCGATACTGCCCTGGCGCCTTGCCCTATAGACCGCAACTGCGTATCATCACGCCATGCCAAAACACTGGACTCGACTCGACCGAGACCTCTTTCTCTACCGCGATAGCTGCAATGTCTATCTCCTGCGCTACGGCGACCGAGGCCTGGTGATCGACTTCGGCACGGGTGCCTGGATCGATCAGCTCGGCGAAGTGGGCATCGATGCACTCGATGCCGTGGTCCTGACCCACGCGCACCGCGACCAGCTTTGCGGACTCTATCGCGGTCGCTGGCCCGGATGCCCGGTCCACGCTCCTTCGGGTGAACGCGAACTCCTAGAGAAAGATGCGCTGCAGCAATTCTGGAGTAACTATCAGCGCAATGGCGCACCACCCAACTACGCCGCGCCGCGACTGCCGCTACCCGCCGTCTCCTGCGACCTTAACGCCGATTCGGAAACCATCATCGGCCCGGCCCGATTCTGCGCTATCGCCACCCCCGGACACACCGCCGGTGCGCTCAGCTATATCGTCGAGTGGCAGGGCCGCCAATTGGCCTTCTGTGGCGATGCGGTCCACGCTGGCGGTACCCTGCACCAGCCCTATCATCTCGAATGGGACCATTGGACTCCGAGCGGCGCCCTCGCCGCATGGCACGGACTCGAGCGTTTGGGCTATTGTCACTTCGACCAGCTGCTGCCCGCACACGGCCCCCCCATCCGCCATCGCGCTCGCCAGAGTCTAAAAACGACCCAGCGCAATCTGATGGCCTTTATTCGAGCCAAAGGCTCGGTCTGTGCCGGCGAAAAAAACCGCTGGCTCGACACCGAGGACATGGCCAGCGGCGCGCGCAGGGTATTGCCCAACCTCTACCAATTCGGCGGTAATGGCTATCTCCTGGTCAGTGAGAAAGTCGGCGGCCTGGTCATCGATCCGCAGCGCCCCGACATGGACCAGCTCCGCGATCTGATGCACGAAATCGGCTTGCGGAAAATTTCCGCGGCAACCGCTACCCACTACCACTTCGACCACTCCGACGCACTGAACCAGATCCGCGCCGAATACGAGGCCGCCGTCTGGCTCCATCCATGGGTCGCCCGACCTGTTGTCGACCGCAACCGCTACGACCTGCCCTGGCTACCTGCCGAATCGATCGTCCCCAATCGCCTGCTGCCCGAGACCGGTGCATTTCGCTTTGGCGAGTACCGCTTCGAGATCCGCCCCTTTCCCGGCCAGACCTGGTGGCACTGCGCTTTCGATACCCGTATCGACGACCGCCACGTCCTCTTCTCGGGCGATAATTTTCAGCCTCCCAGCCGCTGGAACGGCACCGGCGGCTTCTGCTCTTTCAACGGCAGCCGCTTCAGCGCAGGTTTCGCCCGCTCGGCCCGCGCGGCCCTCGAACTAAACCCCGAGATCGTCTGCAACGGGCACCACATCGTCTACCGCTTCGCGCCCTCGCACTATAGGCGTATCCTGCGCTGGGCCGCCAATGCAGAGCAGACGATGAGCGCCCTCTGTCCATCAAAATCCTGGCTCGCCGATTACGAATACCGAAGCCTGAGCTTCGATCCCTTCGTCAGCCAGGCCCGCCCCCGTGCTCAATTGGATCTCAAACTCAGCTGCCACAACCACAGCAACAAAATCCGCCAGCTGCAGATCGACATCACCCCACCTCAGGGCTGGCGCTGCACTCTGCATCGACGCCGAGCCAAGATCGCCGGAGGCCAGCACCGCGCCCTGAAGCTATCGGTGCAGGTACCGCGAAGCGCAGCACCGGGACGCTACTTGATCGCCGCCGACTGCACGCTCGATGGTCAGCTCCAGGCCGAAGCCTGCGTCGCCATCGTCGATATATCATGAGGAGATGCCCATGAAGTTCATTGTCGCCGTAGACTGCGAAGGCGTTGCCTGCGCCGTCGGCTCACCCGGTGCCTCGCTCAACGAATCCCGCGATTTGGAGTTCGCCAAACTCCAGGCCACCCGCGAAGCCGACGCCTGCGCCAAAGGATTCTTCGACGCCGGCGCCGAAGAGGTCATCGTCTGGGACAATCACAACGGCAGTCTGAACCTCGATTACGACCTCCTGGACCAACGCTGCAAGATCGCTCTCGGCGTCGGTTTCGCCCACCGCTTCCCCGGACTGGATTCGGGTTTTTCCGGTGTGGCCTTTATCGGCTACCACGCCATGGACAACACCTCGGATGCCGTGATCTGCCATACCTTCAGTTCGAATACGTACCAGTACATGAAAATCAATGATCGCGAAGTCGGCGAGATGGGGATCGATGGCGCCATGGCCGGAGTACAGGATGTACCCGTGGTCTTCGTCGCCAGCGACGACAAGGGCACCGCCGAAGCCCGGGACTTTTTCCAGGGCGTCGAGACCGTCACCACCAAGGACGCGCTCGGCTGGAACGCCGCAATCAGCAAGCATCCTCAGCGCGCCATC
>MDTE01102375.1_pt1 | contig 10129 bp, 8 predicted proteins | sample 811231 | NCBI WGS metagenome assembly MDTE01 (sample SAMN05326651, study PRJNA326480) | marine metagenome | isolation source: seawater | place: Indian Ocean: Red Sea | collected 2010 | reverse complement strand
CTTGCACATCAAATTAGTGAGTATTAGCCCAGATGCTCCTACTAGGGACCCAGCGATTATCAACATATTGTTATCCAAGACGAAGCCAGTCGCTGATGCAGCGAGACCTGAATACGAGTTAAGTAGAGCAATCACAACAGGCATATCAGCGCCGCCTATTGGGATGACTAAGAATATACCAAGGAATAGGGAACATACTATCAGAATTGGAAATAGGTAAACCATACCTGTATCTAGAACAATAAATGCGGAGGCTCCTATGCAAGTCAAGAATAATCCAAGGTTCAGTGTCTTTATGAATATGGAGTTAATTGCATTTGAAGGGACGAGAAACGATTGCAGTTTGCCGAAAGCGATTAGGCTTCCAGATAAGGTAACTGATCCTATGAATGTACCTAACATAATCGTGATAGCCACCTCTGGTTGAATGTCATCTTGTAATCCACTTACCCTGTTAAATTCTGCGATAGCAACTAATGCAGACGCTCCACCACCAAGACCATTAAATACTGCAACCAATTGCGGCATTGCTGTCATCTGTATTTTATTGGCTAGTATTATTCCAACTAATCCACCAACTAAAATACCAGCCATTATTCCTTGATACTGAACTATTCCTTGGTTAACTAGAGTTGCTATTATAGCGGTCAGCATGCCAATGGCTCCGAGCTGATTCCCAGATCTGGCAGTCGCTGGAGAACCTAGCCTTTTCAACCCGAAGATGAAGAATACAGCTGATATTAGATAGGATAGATTGATTACTTGATCGAGGCTCATTGGTTAGTATCTCCAGGCCTTTTCTTGAACATTTGGAGCATCCGATCTGTTACTAGGAAGCCACCTACAACGTTTATAGTCGCAATAGCGACAGCTATAGTGCCTAGATAGGTGCTTATATCCGGGTTGTCAGTTTTCCCTGCTATAAGTAAGGCGCCGATGACAGCTATTCCCGATACGGCATTAGATCCGGACATCAGGGGAGTGTGGAGTATGGGTGGAACCTTGCTAATAACTTCAAAACCAACCAGAACGGCCAAAACAAATATGTATAGAGATATTATTAAACCTTCCATTGTCTGTCCTCAGTAATTTGCATATTTCAGCCTATTAGAGACTTGGTTGCTTCATTTACAACCGTGCCTTGATAAGTTATACAACATCCGTTTGATATGGCGTCGTTGAAATCTAGCGACAATATATTGTCGTCCAAAACGTGCATTAATAATGCAGATATATTCTTCGAGTACATCTGACTAGCATGATTTGGCATGGTGCTTGGCAAATTTAATTTACCATATATGGTTACATCTTGTATGACTGTTTCTTCTCCAGGAATAGTTAATTCACAATTGCCTCCTGTTTCGGCGGCTATGTCAATTATTATAGAGCCAGGCTTCATGCTTCTTACCATCTGCTCAGTGATAAGTGTAGGAGCGGGTTTTCCAGGAATCATTGCGGTTGATATTACGAAATCAGATTCAGCTGAGTGTTTTTGTATAAGTTGCCTACCTATCTCTTGGGCATCCTTCTGCAGCTCCTTAGCATATCCTCCAGAGTCCTGTACATCTTCCCCGTCTGGGGTCATACCAACGAATATTCCACCTAGGCTTTCTACCTCTTGTTTCACTGAAGGCCTGACATCAAATGCTTGCATTACTGCTCCTAGCCTGCGCCCGGTAGCAATAGCTTGTAGCCCGGCTACTCCGGCACCCAAAACTAGTCCTTTAGCTGGGGGATATGTCCCTGCCGCAGTCATCATCATTGGTAGATATATACCTAGTCTATCGGCTGCTATAAGCACAGATTTGTATCCAGCAATAGAGCTTTGGGATGAAAGGGCATCCATACTTTGAGCCCTGGCAATTCTTGGAATAGTGTCCATGCTAAGAGCTGTGATATTTTTCTGGAGCAGCTTCTTGACAAGTTCAATGTTGGTCATTGGCTGTAGAAGGCCTATCACTGTACTTCCTTCAGCCATCATACTGACTTCATTTTGTCTATCTGCATTATCAATTACAGGAGCTTGGACTTTTAAGTATAATTCTGCAGAACTATACAAATCCTGTGGGTTATCCACCGTGGTGGCCCCAGCGGATATGTACATATCATCAGTGAATAGCGATGCTGCTCCTGCACCAGACTCTACAGTAACTTGCATCCCTTGATCCACCAGGTTTTTTACGGCGTCTGGCACTAGAGATACCCTAAGTTCGCCAGGGACTATTTCTTTTGGTATTCCTATTTTCATGGGGCCCTCTTGTTCATCTAGATTATTCTAGATCAAGTGGTGGTTCATACTTTCATATCAGGGATTCTGTTTGTGAGAGTAAAGTATAAATGCCTATATTTTCGTAGTCAACATAAAGTTATTGTGTAGAATTTGATATTGGGAGCAGGTTTAGCGTGTCTACTTGGCCACTAGAAAGATCTATAATTCTGATAGCATGATTATTTGTGTCTGCAACGTATATTCTGTCATTTATGATTGTCAATCCACTTGGCTCATAGAAAGATGAACAGGTATTCATCCCATCTAGAAGCCTTGAATTACCGTCTCCAGCTAGTGTAGAGACATCCAAACTATTAATCGACAGAACCTTAATTTTATTGTTATAGGTGTCTGCTATATATATGTTTCCCTTATATAGTGCAATACCTATTGGATGTTGTAGTTTGGCATTAGTACCGTTAGCGTCTAGATCACCATATTCGAAGAGCCCAGTACCTACTAATGTATGTACTTCTTGATCTCCGTTGAGATCTAGGGTTCTTATTGAGCTTGTCTCACTGTCTACAAAATATATGTGTCCTTGGTCTATGACTAGGCCGCTGGTTTGGGCTAGGCAAGCCTCTTTCGGATCCCCATCGATTAAGGCTTCATGTCCTGAACCCGCCAAGGCTAAGGTGTTGTTATTCCTTATATTCATATCCCATATTTGGTGAACACCGGCCATTGCTATGTACAATACTCCATTTTCGTAGGCCAGATCCCATGGAGATGTCTTGCCCTGTTCTGAGTACCACATGGTGGATACTTCTCTGGTTGAAAGATCAATTTTTCTTATTGCATGATTACCAGTATCAGCAACAAAGACAAGATTTTCATGATTAGCGATACCCTGGGGATTATTGAAAAGGGCGGAGCTTGCACTTCCATCAAGGAATCCAGAGGTCGGTCTGCCTATTACATCCGTTATCGTTCCATCTAGGGACGTAATTAATATCCTATTGTTGCTGGAATCTGTAATGAAAAGCCTTTGAGATATTGCATCTGAAGTAATTTTCCCGGGGAACGACAAGTTTCCATGGTTTACTTTTGGTATGTCGGAAGTACGAGCGTTTAGTTTTGGGCGCACGATCAATTTGTTTTCTGATGAATAGTGAAATGCATCGAGTATTTGTTTCTCTAGTTCGCTAAAACTCACCTCTCCTTCTATATGACTATGCACATTGCCATTTGCATCAATAATTAGTGTGGTAGGCCATGCCTTTACCCCGTAGTATTTCCATATCTCATGGTTTCTATCATTTATTACTGGGTAATTTATTCGGTATCGCCTAGTTGCCTGCATTATGTTGCTCGTGAAAGATTCTGCTAGGAACTTGGCAGAGTGAACACCTATTATCTGGAAACCTTCGCTGTATTTTTCTTCTAGCTCCCGCAACTGCGGTAGTAAATGCATGCAGTTGACTCAGCAATATGTCCAGAAATGTAGCACCAATATCTTATCTGTTAAATCTACCAACTCCATTGGTTTGGGCAGGTTTATCCAATCCAATATTGATGGGGAATGCAATGGATTCTTGGACTCATACATCATATGGCAATTGTAACATGTGCGATAGATCACTATATATGAGTTTAGGAACTATCTCAGGAATCCTGAGTATGAATATAGTCTTCTGTGGTTTACATATGTTGAATTGATGCTGATACAATAATAGAAACTGAACATAGACAGGGGTAATCAATATGGATTTAGGAATTAGAAATAAAGTTGCGATGGTAAGCGGTGGTAGCCGTGGACTAGGAAAACAGTCGGCAATCGCACTTGCTGCAGAAGGTTGTCGAGTTTCTATATGTGGTAGGGGCAAAGAGGATCTGAATGAAGCGTTGGTGGAGATTAAGGGATTGGGTTACGATGTTGTAGGAATAGAAGCAGACGTGGGGACATTAGAAGGATGTGAAAATTTTTACAAAAGAACAGTTGATGAGTTTGGGCCAGTGGATATACTAGTAAATAACGTAGGCGGAACAGTCGGAGGTAGGGATTTTATAAGCGCAACCGATCAAGATTGGTTGGACACCATAAATATAAACCTTTTTTCTTCAGTGAGGCTCACTAGGATGGTGGTTCCAAGAATGAAAGAGAATACATGGGGCCGAATTGTGAATATAGCATCAATTTGGGGGAGGGAATATGGAGGAGCTCCTACTTACATGACCGCCAAGGCCGCCGTAATAGCTTTTTCTAAACACATGGCGATTAATCTGGCTCAATATAATGTTTTGGTTAATAGTGTGGCTCCAGGGTCTATAAAGTTCTCTGGAGGTAGTTGGGATCGTTTTGTAAATAATAACTCGCCAGAGGTTGTAGAACAATTTGTTGCTAATAATTTGCCGATGGGTAAATTTGGTTGGCCTGAACCTCTTGGTAACGTAGTTGCTTTTCTCTGTTCGAATGTTGCAGATTTGGTTACAGGAGTCTCGATAAATGTAGATGGCGGTCAATCCAATTCACTTATCTAAGGGAGGGCAGCGTGGATCTAGGCATAATTGGTCTTGGGAAGATGGGGTTGAATATGTCTATGCGATTGATTGGAGATGGGCATCATGTGGTGGGATATGATAAAGACCCTGCTGTCCTCAAGACTAGTGTCGAACACATGACAGCTGTGGTTGGATCCATAGGGGCTTTGGTAGACAAATTGTCGACACCTAGAATAATTTGGGTCATGTTGCCTTCTGGCGAACCAATAGAACAAACATTCGAACAGCTGGCTGGTCTTTTGTCTAAGGGCGATATCATTGTTGACGGTGGGAACTGTTATTACAAAGATAGTATGCGTAGGGCAGGTGAAGCTGATAGCAGAGGTATACATTATTTAGATGCTGGTGTTAGTGGGGGGATTTCTGGTTTGAGGGATGGATATAGCATAATGGTGGGAGGCAATCCAGAAAGTTTTTCGCAAATTGAACCAATATTGCAAACCTTAGCTTTTGGTAAGTCATCTGGATATGGTTTAGTTGGAAAGTCAGGTTCTGGCCATTTCGTAAAAATGGTACATAACGGTATAGAATATGGGCTTATGCAGGCATATGCCGAAGGTTTTGAACTATTGTCGTCTAAGGAAGATTTATCACTTGATGTGTTGCAGGTATCTGGCATATGGCAAAATGGGAGCATAATCAGCTCTAGGTTGTTAAGTTTTGCTCAGGAGATCTTGGACCAAGATCCAGGCCTACATGCCAACGATGGATACGTAGAAGATACAGGTGAAGGTAGGTGGACTGTAATAGAGGCTGTAGAATTAGGTGTGCCAATTCCTGTTATAAGCTCTGCGTTGCAAAGAAGGTTTAGGTCTCGTCAAGGTCACCCGTATTCTGATCGATTTCTAGCAGCACTTAGGAAGGTTTTTGGTGGGCACTCTGTACGGCCAAAACTATAGAGTGGTTTCTCGGACATGATTGGACGCGTCGTTCTTAGAGCAATATACAATCGACACTACGGATGATGTTATGTTGAAGTGCAAACCAGAGCGTGACCTCCAAGTTGGGTTACTGAGAAAGTCACGCTGCAGTTGCGTTTTGGTTTGGGCAGCATAATTCGAAGTCTAGGTTCGTATAATTATGCAACTGCCATATCATGGCCATGGCACATTGGCGACTTTATGCGGCCGCAGCCTTTTGGACAGTCGAGAACTCCAACTACTGTCCCATCTGGCCTGGTTAAGTCATTATATTCCAGCTCTGATCCGCACTTACCACAATTAATTGGCATAATCTCCATATCGCAACTGTCATCCGAACATACATACTTAGCCATTACACTTTACCCCCGTATATAATATTGAGTTATTATTAGATATCCTGATCACGTACATAACATGTACCGAATCTAAATTGAGATTATTATACATTATTACTATGCCAAACCTCAAAATACGCCTTCATTAGCACTCGAAATCGTTTTTGTGCTAGAATACGAGTATGAGATTTAGGGGATTTGAACTAAACGAGCCATTGCCGGAGTTACGCTCCCCGCACGCTTTCGCGTGCCTCAGACCTTGGGTAGACGTAGGGAGTGTTGGTAGCCTAACATTTAGGAGTCTGGAACGACATCTCAGAGCGGAAGACGTTGGAAAACTGGCGGAACCCGGGAAGTTCTTCGATTTTACAAGATATAGGCCCACCATATACACCGACCCAGACGGGGAACGCCAGATTACGGTGCCAAATGTGTCTGTGAAATATGCTAAAGGTGCTGGTGACCACGACCTGGTGTTTCTGCACCTGTTGGAGCCACACCTCAACGGAGAACTATTTGTACTCTGTATGGTTCAACTTCTAAAGAAACTAGGTGTGGAGAGATATTGTCTAATTGGCGGGATGTATGATTTGGTTCCACACACTAAACCAATAATGGTGACGGGCACAGCGACAGGCGATATGACACTCAAACAAGTTAGGGGCCTAAATATAAAGGCTAGTACATATGAAGGACCTACAAGTATCGCAGCAATGGTTTCTCAAGAGGCATCAAAAGTAGGAATAGAGACTATGGGTATGATAGCTCACCTTCCTCAATATGCACAGCTAGAACAAGATCATACTGGGAGGCTGTCCCTGCTTCAGATACTTTGCGAGCTGTACGATATTGATATGGATTTAGATAGGATTCGTCAGCGGGCAAAAAGGCAATATGACGAAGTTACATCCGCAATGAATCGTAGCCCGGAGGTTCAAGGATTAGTGCAGAAATTGGAATCTGAATATGACGAGCGAATGGGTATCCAGAGCGAATCCAATGAATCCCAAGAGGAATCTACCCAACTGGCCCCGGAAGTCGAGGATTTCCTAAAGAAGCTAGGCGAGCAGTTCAACCAGAACCCCTGATATAATACGCTATCTGAATAAACCTGCAAGATTGCGTGGAATTTTACCCGAAGATATCTGCTTCATCATTCTTTGCATCTGCTTAAATTGATTCAGGAGTTGATTTACATCATAGGGCGTAGTCCCACTTCCAGAAGCGATTCTTTTTCTTCTACTTCCCTTAATTATATCTGGACGATTCCTTTCGGCAGGGGTCATTGAGTATATTATTGCTTCTACTTTCTTGAGGCCCTTTCCATCTGCTTGATCTGAGGAGAGCTTTTTTGATATCGCAGAGAACCCTGGTACCATGTCTAGTATCTGTCCGATAGACCCCATTCTTTGAATTTGTTGAATTTGTTGTAAGAAGTCTTCGAGTGTGAATGATGATTTTCTCATCTTCTGCTCTAGTTCCTGCATTTGACTTTGATCGAATGCCTCTTGTGCCTTTTCGACCAAAGTGAGGACGTCTCCCATTCCTAGTATACGAGAAGCCATTCGCTCAGGATGGAATACTTCCAAGGCTTCTGTCTTCTCTCCGGTTCCTATAAATTTTATTGGGAGATCCGTCATTTGGGATATGGACAAAGCAGCGCCTCCCCTAGCATCCCCATCAAGTTTTGTCATTATCAGGCCTGTGAGTTCGATAGAGTCATGGAATCCCTGGGCTGATGATATAGCATCTTGACCAGTCATACTGTCGACTACCATTAGTGTTTCTGATGGGTTCAAAGACTTCTTGAGGTATTGCAGCTCACGCATTAACTCCGAATCTATATGAAGCCTTCCACCAGTGTCGACAATTACCCAAGTAGCGTCGATATATTTGGCCTTTGCAATACCATCTTGAACCAATTTTATTGGGTCTGTTTCGGCCCTGTCCGAGTATACTGATATGTCGAGTTGTTTCCCTAGGGTTTCTAATTGATCTATGGCAGCTGGTCTTCTTAGGTCCGCCGCAATCATCATAACCTTATTTCCACCACGTTTTAAGTTTAACGACAACTTAGCCGCAGTAGTTGTTTTGCCAGAACCCTGTAACCCTACAAGCATTAGTACGTTTGGTGTTTGATTACTACTGTTCAGACCGGATGAACTAGAGCCCAGGATAGCAGTCATTTCCTCGTGGACTATTTTTATGATCTGTTGCCCGGGGCTAATACTCCCCAGAACATCCTTACCAATGCTTCTGGCTTTGATGTCGTCTATAAACTTGCGTGTTACGCGGAAATTCACATCTGCCTCGAGTAGAGCTATGCGAACCTCTTTTAAACCATCTTCTAGATCCTTCTCTGTAATCCTGCCCTTGTTTTGGAATCTCGAGAACACAGAAGTTAATTTATCTGATAATGCTTCGAACAAAGTTTAACCTCCACTAATTCATACATTCTAAGGTATTTGAGATCAATGTCCAAGCCCGACAGATCATTGACTCAGATATAGATGCACTGTAGACTCTCGATTAGAGATAGTTTATCGAATCGTTTCGGGGGAGCTTGCGATATGCAGGCTGAGAGGCTCCGTAAAAAGTGGGGCGACCCTAGTTAACCTGATCTGGGTAATGCCAGCGGAGGTACCAATTCATGATAATAACTACAGTAAGTGGACCACTAAATTTTCGTGGGGCCATTTTTTTTTGCCGTATATTTGACATACTTGGAGATGTTCGATGGCAATTATAATATTGATTCTTGTGATATCGGCATGTTTTGGTATTTTAGGTTATTGGCACTCTAGAAACTCGGTTAGCAATATCCAAGAATATATAGTAGTGAGAAATGGTATAGGATCTGGTTTATCTGTTGCTACATTTGTGGCTACCGGCATCGGAGCATGGATATTGTTTGCCCCGACAGAAACAGCCATCAATTTTGGATTAACTGCTCTAGTTGGATACGCTATTGGCGGAGCCAGTCCGCTTATTGCCTTTTGGTTCTTGGGGCCGAAATTAAGGTCTCTAATGCCGAATGGTAATACACTTGCAGAATATGTAAGCAAGAGATATGGGGGCAAGGCGAAGATCCTGATAATTGCCGTTATGGTCTTTTATATGTTTGTATTCTTGGCTGCAGAGCTGACTGCGGTCGGTCAGACAGTCAGGCTCATTGCCCCAGACACAAGTATGATGTTTATAGTTTCTATAGTTGGTCTGGCTACTACTGCATACACTAGTTATGGCGGATTAAAAGCATCAATATTCACAGACGGAGTACAATTCTCTATCATACTGCCGTTGATACTCCTATTATTCTTGTCAACTATATATGTTCTCGGTGGACCCTCAGATATTATAAATGAAGTTCGGGTAAATGCACCCGATAAACTTGACCTTGGGAACAGTACAGGCATTGCCACTGCTGTGTCTCTGATAATCGCAGTATTGGCGGCTAATCTTTTTCATCAAGGATACTGGCAGAGGATATTCTCTGCTGCTAATGATGCAACCCTGAAGAGGTCTTTGACGATTTCATCAATAATTGTGATACCCATAGTGTTGATGGCAGGGTCATTTGGTTTAATCGCCCTCACAGATTCTGAGGCCTTCGCTGGCATTCCAGCTATAGCTATGTTTGAAATAGTTGGGAGCGAATTACCAGACTTAGTTGGTATATTGATTATAGTTCTGGTGATTGCATTGGTAATGAGCAGCATGGACACCTTGTTAAATGGTATAGCATCTTTATTAATATACGAGATATCTGATATGAGCAGATCTGTTCAAGTGTTGACTACCTCAAGAACAATAACATTTTTGTTACTGATTCCGGCTATAATCATAGCATCTATGGAATTTAGTGTTTTGTACATGTTCTTCATAGCGGATTTGGTTGCGGCAGGTTTCATATATCCAGTATTCCGAGGTATGTATTCAAAGTTGACTAAAGGATGGATGGTTATAGCCGCAGGTTTCTTAGGGATACTAGTGAGCCTGATATTTTTCCCCAAATCAGATTGGTCAGGAGTAGTACTGCATGTATCGAGTCTTAATACCTCACCAAGCCTTATGAATAGTTTCTTATCGTGTCTGTTAAT
>MDTE01054391.1_pt1 | contig 10129 bp, 9 predicted proteins | sample 811231 | NCBI WGS metagenome assembly MDTE01 (sample SAMN05326651, study PRJNA326480) | marine metagenome | isolation source: seawater | place: Indian Ocean: Red Sea | collected 2010 | reverse complement strand
GTAAGAGAAGTTGAAAATGGTGAGATAGTTTTAATAGAAAATAATGAGCTGAAAAGTATTAAGCCCTTCCCTGCTAAAAAAGTTAGGCCTTGTGTATTTGAGTATATATATTTTTCAAGACCAGACAGTATTATTAAAGATGTTAGTGTATACGAATATAGAAAAAGATTAGGATGTGAATTAGCTAAAGAAAGTAATGTTAAAGCTGATTTGGTAGTGCCTGTACCTGATTCAGGTGTTCCAGCTTCAATTGGATTTGCGGAAAAAATAAAAAAAAATGTCGAATTAGGAATAATTAGAAATCATTATGTTGGAAGAACTTTTATTGAACCTACTCAACAAATACGAAGTTTTGGTGTAAAATTAAAACATAATATCAATAAACCTCTTGTGAAAGATAAATCTTTAATACTAATTGATGATTCTTTAGTAAGAGGAACCACTTCGGTAAAAATTGTTAAAATGCTTTATGAAGCTGGAGCAAAAGAAGTGCATCTTAGAATTGCATCTCCTCCTATTAAACACCCTGATTACTACGGAGTAGATACACCAGATCAAAAAGAGCTTTTGGCCTCCAAATTAAATTTAGAAGAAATGAGAAAGTTTATAAAAGTGACTTCGTTAAAATTTTTGTCTATTGAAGGTTTATATAGATCTATGGGACATAAAAAGAGAAATAATTCTTATCCTCAATTTACTGATCATTGTTTTACTGGAGATTACCCCGTTGAACCTATTGATGCAAACAGAAAAGACTTTGGTAAAGAACAGGCTACCTTAATATCAAAAAATTATTGATAGAAATAATAAATTAGTTAAACCCTATAATGTTTGAACTATTAGTATATAAAAATAATTTTCCATCATTAATAATTGGTGAAGATGTGATTGAACTAGCAACTTTTATATAATTTTCAACTTTTCCGGTTGTTGCTGAACTAACAATAATATATCCATTTTGTGTTGCGGTATAAATTTTACCAGAACCCATGACAAAACCAACTATTCTTGTGTTTTGTTTTTTCTTTTTTAGTATTTTTAAAATATTAGTAGAGGAAATTATTTTACCTGTAGAGCTGGAAAGAATAGCAAAATAGCCATTCTCGGTAACGATAAAAATATTTTCTTTATCTATAATTGGCGTAGCAACAGAACTTACATCGTTCTGCCAATTAATATAACCATTTGTTAAATCGTAAGAAAAAATTGATCCTTCGGTTGAAAAAATAATACTTTCGTTAGCTATTACGATATCTGATGATTTAAAGAAATCAGACGCATGTGCAAGGGTCGATCCCAAAGAATTAAAAGACCATAGTAGATTACCATTTTTCGAGTTAATTTTTAATAAGTCACCTGATGACGTTACAGCAATCAAATAACCTTTTTTTGATAAAGCCAAAGATAAGGGATTTTGAGATTTTATAAATGATGATATTGAACGTACATTCCATATAACAGAGCCATCTTTTATGCTTAATGAGAGAAGTCTATTATCTTGATTTATTAAATATATCATACCATCAAAAATTTTTATTTTTGATTTTAATGGAATGCCATGATTTTTTATCCAAGAAAGATTTCCATTATCGAAGTCTAATGAATAGATAAATCCAATATTATCAGCTATATAAACTTTATTTTTATATATAGAAATAGTTAAGTTTTTATATATTTTTTTATATATTTTTTTATATATATTTTGTTTCCATTTTAATTTACCCGTATATCCAATTTTATATACAGTTCCTCTGTCATCTGAAAAAATTATACTATTTTTGTGGGTTAAAGGAGAATTTGTATTCTTTGACAAAGAAAATTTATTTTTTCCTATTCTTTTTTTTAAAAATTTATTATTTATTCCAGTTAAGTAAAGATTGCCAAGATAATTTTGATGATTAAGTCCCGCCATGGTCCATGATTGATTTGTTTTAGGTTTTGACAATATAATTTTTTTTGAAATATTTCTTTCTTTTGTATACTGAGTTTCTGAAGAATAAAGTTTAGTTGTGTTTGCTTCCGCTTCTTGTTCTTTTTCTAATTCAGCAATTTTCCTTTTTTCATCCTCATCTCCCTTCCAGATACCTGATCGATTATCAAAAGAACAACTGGAAAATAAAATAAGAATACAAAAAAAAATTAAATATTTTTTTTTATTCATTCGAAATAATTGTAAGTTGATTTCTTGCATGATTATAAATATCTGAATGCAAATTCTTTATATTAAAAATTTCCTGATAAAATTCTATGGCCTTAATATTTTCCCCTTTTGAAGTAAAATAATCACCTAACAAAATTAACGCATGAGCTTTCCAAACTGTTTCTTTATTACTCAATAAAGGTTTCAATGATTCTAACAAACCTGACTCATTAGAAAAATCTGAAGTTAATAATGCCTTTTTATAGATCATTAAATTTCTTATTTCATCTGTAAAAGTGTTGTTGTTCAGAAGTTGTGTAAATAAATCTGATAATTCTTTGCTTTCTTTAATTAAGTTTTGATTAATTAATAAAAACAAACTTAAAGATGAATATGTTGAATCATTAGCAGAAATAATACTCTTTAAAATTTTAATAGCTTTTTCCTTGTCTCCATTTTCAAGATATATTTTTGCTTCAACATAATTTTCTGATAGTGAAATCTTTTTCTTCTCATTGTAATCTAAGTATAAATTAAAGATTATAAATAAAATAACAATGACTGAAATGAAAGAATAAATTAAAACTTTATTTGATTCATAAAATTTTTTAAATTTTGATTTTTTTGTAATATCATATTCAACTTGCAAATTTTCAGTCATATAAAATATCTCTCAATTGTAAGTATATTTTTTTGAAGGAAACTTTCTTAATCTAACATCTCTACTATATGCCTTAACAGACTTTTCTATAATTTTTTTCAAATTGGAATATTGCTTTACAAATTTAGGGTAATAATCACTCATTCCAAGCATGTCATCTATAACTAATATTTGTCCGTCACAATGTTTAGATGCTCCTATGCCAATAGTTGGAACGGAAACGCTCTTTGTTATTTTCTTTGCTAATTTTTCAATTACACATTCAATAATTATTGCAAAAGCTCCGGAACCAGAAATGACTTTTGCATCATCTAATATTTTCTTTTGTTGGCTTATATATTTTCCTTTTACTTTAAAATTTATGGAAGTTTGCGGTAATAATCCAATATGACCCATGACAGGAATTTTTTTTTCTGTAAGGTATTTAATTATACTTGCTACCTTTTTTCCACCTTCTAATTTTACTGCATCGCATTTTGTCAATTTAATTACTTTTTTTGCATTTTTATATGCATCAAATTTATTTGCATAAGTTCTATAGGGCATATCAAAAACTACTAAACTTTTACTTGTATAATCTTTTACAGCTTTTGCATGCAAAATCATTGTTTGTAATTTTACATCTCTAGTAGTTTTCATTCCGTACAATACCATTCCTAATGAATCTCCGATCAAAATTATATCACAACATTTATCAGCTGCTTTAGCAATGGTTTTTGAATAAGCTGTTAAACAAACGATCGGTGCTTTCCCCTTTTTTTTTTTAATTTTATTAATCGTTATTTTTTTCATTTTCAGGTATTAATTTATCAAACTTTTCACGCATCTCATCTTTTTTTGAGCAAAAAGTTTTACAAACCATAGAAAATTTTTCTATTAATTCTTTTGCGCGATCATAATCTGATTGTCCAATCTTTAGGATTGTTAACATATATATAGCCTCATCATTTTGTGGATTTAATAATAATACATTATTTAAATTAATCTCTTGCTGTTCTTCGTTTTCTCTCTCATAAAATATTTTTGCTAGATATAAATATGATTTTTCACTTTTTGGATCAAAAACAATATCTTTTTCAAATTCTAATTTTGATTTTTCATAATCTTTTTTGTTAAAAAATTCTATTCCTTTATCAAAAAAACTAGATTCTTTAGCTATTCCATTTGAGTTTATTATTAGAAAAACAACAAAAACTTTTGCTAAAAAAAAAATGTTTATAAATTTTATTTTCATGACTTAATCCATTATGTATCACATTTATAAAACACCTTTACAAAAAATGTAAGTTTCTTTGGACTCTTTCTTGCTTGATAATGGTTTAAAAATATTTACATTTATAAAGGAATTTTTGGCTTTTTTGTAAATTTCTTCAAATATAGCACCCATAAACACTTTAGATAAAAAAACTCCATCTTTGTCTAGAATCTTAATAGCTAAATTCATTGCTTCAAGACATAATTCTCCTGTTCTAAAAGAGTCCAATGCCTTATTCCCTGTTGTATTAGCAGCCATATCAGATAAGACCACATCTATTTTGTTATCAAAATAAAATGATATTTTTTCATAAACTTCTCTATCTCTAAAATCACCTTTTATAAAACTAACATTATCAACATTTTTCATATCTTTAATATCAACAGCTAAAATTTTTCCATTGTTTATTTCTTTGCTGGCTATTTGTGACCATCCTCCTGGACTAGAGCCTAAATCTAATAATAATTTATTTTTTTTTAAGAATTTAAATTTTTTATTTATTTCAATTAATTTAAAGGCAGATCTAGATCTATAACCTTGAATTTTTGATTGATTAAAAAATTGGTCCCTCTTTTGTTTTATAAGCCAATTTTTTGAAATTTTATTTTTTTTCAACTATTTATATATTTATTAATTTTTATAAAATATCTTCATCTTCTTCATGGTCTTCTAGAGGAGATATTTTATTTTTTGCTCGAAAATGAAAATAACTAATTGGAATGATAATTAAATAAGTTAAGCCGCTAAAAAATAAGGTTTCAAATGTAAAAAAAATTAGAAGACTTACATAAATTCCAATTCCTAGTAATAAAAAAATTGTTAAATTTCTTGGAATTATAATTCTTTTTAAAGAGTAGGTTGGTATTTTACTTACCATCAAAACCGACGTTAATAAAATTGTTATAGAACTTAAAGTTGAATAGTTTTCAAATGCCATAAGATCACTTAAGCTAAATATTAATGGTAATAACACTAGACCGGCTGCAGCTGGTGAAGGCACTCCTTCAAAAAAATTTATCTTCCACGATTGATTTTCTTTTACAGTTGTTAAATTAAATCTGGCTAATCTAAGTGCACAACATACTGAATAAATTAGAACAAGCAGCCAACCAAATTTTCCAATTTCATTTAAAGTCCAAAAATACATTACAAAACCAGGTGCCACTCCAAAACTTATCACGTCTGTAAGAGAATCCAGTTCTTTTCCAATATTAGAAGTTCCTTTAATTAATCTAGCAACTCTCCCATCTAATGTATCTAGAATAGCTGCAAAACCTATAGCAATTACAGCCATTGAATAATTTAAATCTATTGCGAATTTAATAGAACTTAAACCTAGGCAAACTCCAAAAATTGTTAATGCGTTTGGTAAAAGCATTTTTGGATTTTTTTTTGTGATTAGTTTAAATTCTTTTTTATTTTCTATCATGCTATTTCTTAATTGCTAATAAAGTTTCTCCAGCTACTGTATTTTGTTCTTTTTTCACTAATAATTTATAGTTTTCAAAAAATAGATCTACTCTACTTCCAAATCTTATCATGCCGAATCTATCTCCTTGTGAAATATTACTACCTTCTTTAACATCACAAACTATTCTTCTCGCAATCATACCAGCTACTTGGACAATCACAATTTCTTCTTTGTTTGAATTAGTCATTTTTACATAATTTCTTTCATTGTCTTCACTGGACTTGTCTAGTGTAGCGTTTATATATTTTCCTGGTTTATAATAAATTTTTTCTATTTTTCCTGAACAAGGAACTCTATTAACATGACAACACAGCACATCCATAAAAATACTTACTTTTGTAAATTTTTTATTCTCTAATCCTAATTCGACTGGTCCGTTAGTTTCAGCAATTTGAGTAATTTTTCCATCAGCTGGACTAATTAAATAATTTTCATCATTGATTGGAAATCTTTCTGGATCTCTAAAAAAATAATATACCCAAATCGTTATTACTAAAGCAATTAGTCCTAAGTAATTGTTAATCAACAATAAAACAAATGTTATTACTGCTGCTAAAGCAACAAACCTATAACCCTCTGGATGCAGTTTTTGTACAATAAATTTAAACATAATTTAAACTCTTTTTAATTTTAAGCTAATATGTATATTTAATAATTTAATTCAATTGATTAAAATAAATATTAATGGCTAAAATTAAAGTAAAAAACCCCATTGTTGAGATGGATGGCGATGAAATGACCCGAATAATATGGGATTTTATCAAAAAAAAACTTATTTTACCCTATTTAGATTTAAATATTAAATATTACGATTTAGGAATAAAAAATAGAGACAAAACTTCCGATAAAATTACAATCGATTGTGCCAAAGCAATAAAAAAATATGGTGTTGGAATTAAATGCGCAACAATCACACCTGATGAAAATCGTGTTAAAGAATTTAAATTAAAAAAAATGTGGAAATCGCCAAACGGTACCATAAGAAATATTTTAGGAGGTACTGTTTTTCGAGAACCAATTATCTGTAAAAATATACCCAAGCTCGTTCCAAGCTGGACTAATCCTATTGTTATAGGAAGACATGCTTTTGGTGATCAATATAGAGCTACTGATTTTAAAGTGCCAGGCAAGGGCAAGTTAGAAATTAAATGGACATCAGAGGATGGTAATGAAAAAAAGGAATTTGAAGTTTTTAATTTTAATGGTCCCGGAGTTGCTCTATCTATGTATAATTTAGATGAATCAATAAAAGATTTTGCAAGAGCCTGTATGAATTATGGATTAAATAGAAAGTGGCCTGTTTATCTTTCTACTAAAAATACAATTTTAAAAAAATATGATGGTAGATTTAAAGATTTATTTCAAGAAGTTTTTAAAAAAGAATTTGAAGAAAAATTTAAAGAAAGGAAAATAACTTACGAACACAGACTCATAGATGATATGGTTGCGTGTGCAATGAAATGGAATGGTAATTATATTTGGGCCTGTAAAAATTATGATGGGGATGTTCAATCTGATACTATAGCACAAGGATTTGGATCTTTGGGTCTTATGACTAGTGTATTAATGTCTCCAGATGGAGAAACTATAGAGTCTGAGGCTGCACATGGGACTGTAACAAGACATTTCAGGTTACATCAGCAAGGTAAGAAAACTTCAACAAATCCTATAGCGTCTATTTTTGCATGGGCAAGAGGTTTGTATCATAGAGGCAAATTGGACAACAATGAAGATTTAAAAAAATTTGTGAAAAATTTAGAAAAAATTTGTATTAAAGCTGTTGAAGATGGATATATGACTAAAGATCTAGCTCTGTTAATAGACAAAAATCAAAAATATCTAACTACAGATCAGTTTTTAGATGTGATTGATTCTAATTTAAAAAAAAGTCTTAGTTAATTTTTTTACTTACTGTTTTAAAAGCTTCTGAAATTTTATCTTTATTTAATCCTCCAGCTTGAGCAAAATCTTTTCTTCCTCCTCCACCTTTGCCACCAAGTACTTCTGAAGCAACTTTAACAAGCGCTACAGCATCATATTTTTTAGTTAATTCATTTGTTATACCAATCGCAACACCAACTTTTCCTTCAAAAGTAGAAAATCCAACAATAATACCTTGTTTAATATCTTTTTTACTTTGATCTACTATATTTCTTAGTTCTTTTGGTGGAAAATCTGCAAGAACTTGATATCTTAAAATAAAAGAACCCACTTTCTTGTCTATAATAACATTTTTGCTTTTATCTTTAATAATATTTTGAATTTTAATTGAATCTAATTGTTTATTTAGATTTTTAATGTTTTCCGATATCTCCAAATCTTCTTTATAATCTGGTTTTACTTTCAAACTCAACAGCTCTTCCTTAATTAAATTTATCTGATCTTTTAAAATTTTTTCTTTTAAATCTTTTTCTTTTTCTGATGATTTTTCATAATCTTCCAATTGTTTTTCTCTTAACGCCTCTACTCTTCTAACGCCAGCTGCAATTGATGATTGGCTAATAATTTTAAACTTTCCAATATCTTTCGTATTTTTAACATGCGTGCCTCCACAAAGTTCAGTAGAAAAATAACTTCCGTTCTCCTTGCCCATAGATAAAACTCTAACTTCATCTCCATATTTCTCTCCAAACATAGCTAAAGCACCTTTTTCTACAGCTTGTTTGGGTGTCATGATTCTAGTTTTGACATCAGTTTCTGTATTTACCATGTCGTTTACATACTTTTCTATTTTCTCAATTTCTTTTTTTTCAATAGATTTATTATGACTAAAATCAAATCTAAGTTTTTCTGGACTTACTAAAGAGCCTTTTTGGGTAACATGTTTTCCGAGAGTTCTTCTTAAAGCCTCATGCAATAAGTGTGTTGCTGAATGATAAGCCCTGGCATTATTTCTTCTATTAATATCAATTTCCATGTTTACATTTTGATTAACTTTTAAAATACCTTTATCTACTTTTCCTAAATGAACATGAAGATCGCCCATTTTTTTTTGAGTATCCTCAATAACTACTTTACAATCATTAGAATAAATAATTCCTTTATCGCCAACTTGACCACCAGATTCAGCATAAAAAGGTGTTTGGTTTGTTACTATCTCTATTTCTTCTCCAGCTTTCGCCTCCTTAACAAAATCATTACCTTTTGATATTTTAAGAACAACACCTTCTAGTTTATTAAATTCGTAGCCCAAGAATTCTGTGGGTTTAAGATTTTCTCTAACCTTAAACCATTTTTCTTCCAATGACTTATCACCAGACCCTTTCCAATTAGCGCGTGCTAATTTTTTACTTTTTTCCATTTCTTTATCAAAACCAGCGCTATCAACTTTTATATTTTTTGATTTTAAAATGTCTGCTGTAAGGTCTAATGGAAAACCATAAGTATCATATAATTTAAAAGCAACTTCACCGGGAAAAGAATTATTTTTTATCTTATTTAAATTCTCATTCAAAATTTCTATACCTCTATTAAGTAATGAAGAAAATTTTTCTTCTTCTGTTTTTAATGTCTCGGTAATTAAAGGTTCTGCTAACTTTAATTCTGGATAAGAATCTGACATTTCTTTAATTAAAGTTGGTACCATTTTATAAAAAATAGGTTCTTTACTGCCTAGTGTATGAGAATGTCTCATGCCTCTTCTCATTATTCTTCTTAAAACATAACCTCTACCTTCATTTGAAGGTAAAACTCCTTCGGCAATTAGAAATGAGCTTGCTCTAAGATGGTCGGCTATAACTCTATGGCTTGCTATATTTTTTTTATTTACATTTGTTTTAGTTAAATTTGAAGAAGTCTGAATTAAAGTTTTAAAGTGATCAATCTCATAATTATCATGAGTTCCCTGAAGTAACGCTGAAATCCTTTCTAAACCCATTCCTGTATCTACTGATGGTTTTGGAAGGTTTATTCTTTTATCTTTTGAAATTTGTTCATATTGCATAAAGACAAGATTCCATATTTCAATAAAGCGATCTCCATCTTGATTTTTACTTCCTGGAGGTCCACCTTCCAAGTGATCTCCATGATCATAAAATATTTCAGAGCATGGTCCACATGGACCTAAATCCCCCATTGACCAAAAATTATCATTTGTTGCTATTTTATATATTCTATTTTCTGGCAATCCTGCTATTTTCTTCCATAAGTCAAAAGCCTCTTTATCCTCTGCATAGACACTTACACTAAGCTTATCTTTTGATATTTGAAATTCTTTAGTAATTAAATTCCATGCAAGTTCAATAGCTACATCTTTAAAATAATCACCAAAAGAAAAATTACCTAACATTTCAAAAAAAGTATGATGTCTTGGTGTGTAACCTACGTTTTCTAGGTCATTATGTTTGCCGCCAGCTCTTACACATTTTTGAGATGTAACAGCTCTTTTATAATTTCTTTTCTCAAGTCCAGTAAAAACATTTTTAAATTGAACCATTCCTGAATTTGTGAACATTAATGTTGGATCATTACTTGGCACCAAATTACTGGAATCCACTATTTTATGTTTCTTGCCTGAAAAGTAATTTAGAAATGATTTTCTTACATTTTTTAATGTTTTTTCACCCATCTATCTTATAAATACAGTTTTTTAGAATGATGTCT
>MDTE01052856.1_pt1 | contig 10129 bp, 2 predicted proteins | sample 811231 | NCBI WGS metagenome assembly MDTE01 (sample SAMN05326651, study PRJNA326480) | marine metagenome | isolation source: seawater | place: Indian Ocean: Red Sea | collected 2010 | reverse complement strand
CTCCCTCGGCCTGCCCCCGCGTTCCATTTTAGGAAGGTGCCTGGCGGCCGTTGCACATTCTATAATAGGAAGTTCTTAGATCTCCTAGTCTACTCTCTACGCGCACCGCGCGCACACTGGGATCAACTTCTTCGGCCCAAAGTCGAGGGGGCGGTTGCTCTCGTAATCGTCCTGCCACTGCTGGCGGAGGAGCTTGCGTGCCTTGTCGAGTGCCGTCTTGTCCGGCCCCTTGGTCTCGTGGACGGCGAGAAGGTGGAGATAGTGTTCGACCGTGCCATTGCAGAGCGCCCGCATCTGCGTGTGCAACGTCTGCCGCGGCATCTTGCGCTGCTTCTTCTCGATGCCCGTGCCCCAGCTGCGGACGATCCCGAGGGCCTTCTTCGGCGGCGCGTCCATGAAGGCCGGCCGCGGGCGCGAGATTGCCTTTTTCGGGGTGGGCGGGTGGGCGGGTGTGCAACCGGAGTCGCAAAACCGTGTCTGCTGCATCATCGTGGTCGGCGGGTTGGGTGTGGGTGAGGCGCCGTCGGCGGGCGAGGCGGCCGGCACCCCGCTCGCGCCCTGTCCCGGATCTGGCCGGTACCGAGATCTCGCGCGGGAGATTTCGCGAGCACTCCTCATAGTATGAGGTACGGCTTGGGCCCACGAGGTCGAATGCTCGCAAAAAAAAACGGCCGCCGCGATGGCCACCCAGGGAGACAACGGTTATGCAACTCCGGTTGCACACCCGCACACCCACACACCCGACGAGGATGCCGTACACAAGTTGTACATTCCATTTATGGATGGATACGACCACCCGACCGCCGTGCGCCAGACCTCCGTGTCGCAGCTCGCACAGCCCGATCCCATGACCTACGACGAGATTACGACCCTCGTCCACGAGAGCCTGCGGAACGGCGAAGCTCTCAGCGCCGTGCAGCTCGACGCCGTCGCTCTCGCCGCCAAGTGCTTCCAGCAGGAGACGGCATTCATCGTCGGCGACGCCACAGGACTCGGCAAGGGCCGCACCGCCGTCGGCATCCTGCGCAACACCTGGCTCACGTTGAGCCCCAAGGTCACCGCCCGCCGCGCCCTCTACTTTTCGACGCCACAGCTCTTTGAGACGCTGAAGCGCGACGTCGATGCCGTCTTCACCGCCGAAGAGCGCCGGAACCTCACGGTGGTCTCGCTGAAGGACTTCAAGCCCGCGGACCGCCGCAAGCGCCCCGTCGGCGACGAGATCATCTTCGTGTCCTACTCGATGCTGGCGGGCAAGCATTCGGGCAGGGACCTCAACTTTCTCACAAAGTACATCACGGGGGCGCCAAATGGCAAAGTCCCGCTCCTCGTCGACGAGTCGCACACGCTCAAGAACTGCAATCTCCAGAGCAAAAGCGGATCTCAGGCGGCGAAGGCGGCGTTGACGCTGTTCACCAACACGCGAGCCTCGACGGCGATCACCTTCTTGTCCGCCACATTTGCCGCCAACCTCGAAGACCTGCGCTTGTACGCGTCGTTTGTGGGACTCGAAGGCCAGCTCCCAAACTCCGTTGGCTTTGCCAGCTTCGACCACCTTCGGAAGAAGATGGGCACGAACAAGGATGCGTCCTCCCTCGAGTTTATCAGCGCCGAGCTCATCCGGAGCGGGAAGATGGTTTCGCGCGTGCTGGCCTTTGACGGCGTCGAGTTTTCCGAGGAGGTCGTCAAACTGCCCAAGGAGTGGTGGGTTCAGAGCGACGGCGCCTCCCTCCTCTTCGAAGACCTGCAGATCCTGGGCATCTTTCGGCCGTACCAGCGCGCCGCGCACTTTTACTCGAGGCAGATGTGCTTCTTCAAGGCGCTTGCCCTCTCCGGCAAGGTCGCGCGCACGGTCGAGGTGGCCAAGAAAGAGCTGGCCGCGGGTCACCAGGTCGTCATCTCTCTGATGGGCACTGGGGAGGCGGCGGCCAAGCGCGCTGTCCACAACAGCCAGCAGGCAATGCAGCGCAACTCGGGCGGGCCGGAGGAGGACATTTCCGGCGTCTCGGACGCCGGCGTTCGCGACACGCTGTTCGCCCTCCTCGACAACGCCGCCGAGTACCACCGCGAGGACACGGGAGAGGTTTACGAGCCGCTGGAGGAAGCGAACCTCTTGGACGTGAAGCCGTGCTACGTGAACTCGGGCTCGGGTGCTGGTCTGGCCCTCGCCTCGGAGCCGGGCGACGAGTGCCTCATCCGCGGCGACGCGTGGATTGGCGCCATGAGCTACCCGATGTTTCGCGGCGCCACCGGTTCGGTGCTTCAAGTGGACGAGAATGGCGAGTGGGCGAGGGTGCAGATCGGTCCTCTCCTGTTGCCTCGCAACCGAGGCATTGCGGAGACGCACTGCTCTGTCCTCGTGCACGTCGACGAGTTGCAGCGCCTCACAAAGATGCCGCAACCGGAGGAGTGCTTCGCGTCGACCGGCGGACAGCTGTACGTCCTAAAGCGCCGGGCCGCGTGCCTTCCGCTCCCCGTCGTTTCCCCCCTCGACGCCCTCAAGCAGGAGCTGGGCGGGTCGCAAGCCGTCGCGGAGCTCACCGGCCGCAAAACCTTTCTCGAACGGAGCTCCACCAGGGAGGGGGTTTGGGAGCAGGTGCCCAACTACAGCAACCCCCAACTCGAGATTGACAGCTTCCAGCGCGGCGAGAAGAAGGTGGCGCTGCTGTCCCAGGCGTGTTCCTCGGGGCTCAGTCTGCACGCCGATCGTGACATGAACCCCAATGCGCCGCGGCGGTCGCAACTCGTCTTCGAGTGGCCGTGGACCGCCATCAAGGCGATGCAGTGTCTCGGACGCACCCACCGCGCAAGGCAGCTGTCGGCTCCCAAATACGTCCTGATCACCAGCGACAGCGGGCCCGACCAGCGCTTTGCCGCCACCGTCGCGTCGCGGCTTACCGAGCTCGGCGCCATGTCTCTGGGGGAGCGCTCCTCGCTCACCGCCGGCGCAAAGCTGCGCCTGCGCGGTGCCGGCGACATTGACGCCGAACAGTTTGTGTCCACGCGCGGGCTGGAGGCTGTCATGCGCCTCTTCAACGATCCGATGCGCAAGACCGTCTTTGCGCGGATGGGTCTCGAGGAGGCCACGTCGATCACCGGCAGGAAGTTTCTCAACCGCGTGATGGCGCTCCCGCAGTCGATCTCCAAGGAGCTGTTCGAGGCGTTCATCGACGCGTTGGAGCAGACGATTTTCAGCGCGCAGCAGAAGGGCACGATCTCGTCGCCGATTGAGACTCTCGTCATCGATGGGGAGCGGGGCAAGCACGTGCAGACGCTGACCTCGCCGAAGCTTGACGGCACGATCGACCACTACCGGGTGGACCGCGGCCTGACGATCGAGGACGCACGCAAGAAGCAACAGGAGATCATGGACATGGGCTGGGGTCCGGAGGATGTCTACTTTGGCTACGTCAACGAACCCGAGAAGGGTCCAGTGCCTGCGCTGATCTGGGCGCGGAACGCGCGGACCTACGTGCGCTTCACGCCGCTGGGAGAGCCAAAGTTCGGCAGTGTGGACCACCTCCCGATGGAGGTGGATGTCGACGCCGAACTAAAGCGCGCGTGGAAGAAGGTGTACGACGACGGCAACAACGAGGAGCCGCGCGTTGAGCTCAAGCGCGTTCTCATGCTGCCCAGCATGCGGGCCGTCAAGGCCATCAACACGCCAAACGGTGTGAAGCTCTGCAAGCTTGCCTTCTCCGACGGTACGCAGACCCTCGGTGTCGACTTGGGGACGCACCAGTCGGGCAAGTCCATCTCCGACGACCAACTCACCAACTTTGGCTTCCGAACGGAGGAGGGCCACAAGCAGCAAAAGGCCCTTGAGGAGAAGGAGGCCGAGGACAAGCGCAAGGCGGAGGAGCGGCTTGCGTTCCAGCGGCAGCAGGCGGCCGAGGATCAGGCCAAGGGTCTCCCCCCGCTGTACCCCGCCTGGACGGTGGAGCGCAACGACCAGGGACAGGTGTATTACGAGCACCGAGTCTCCGGCAAAACGCAGTGGGAGCGGCCCACGGCGCCGGCTCCGGCGGCGGCTCCGGCGGCGGCTCCGGCGGCGGCTCCGGCGGCGGCGCGCGGCGCCTCGGTCTTCCGGGCGGCGCCGGCGAACAATGTGCTGAAGTCGTCTCTTGCGTCCATGGAAAAGACGGCGCCGGTTGTGCAAGGTGTTGTGGACGCGCACGCTGACGCGAAGAGAACGGCGGCGGCGGCGGTGGCGGCGACCGTTGCCACGATCGTTCGCCAGTCCCAGACGTACCAATTTGACGGCATGATCACGATGGCCAAGCTGCGGGAGAAGTTTGGCTTCTCCGGGTCGTCTGCGCCGTACTTGGAGGAGGCGTTTGCGGAGGCGCTTGCCGAGTCCTGCGAGGTTGGCAAGATTTCGTTCAAAACCAAGGACGGTACGGATGTCTCGCCGGAAATCGAGTGCGTCATCGTCAAGAAGGACTACCTGAAGAAGACTCGGGGCTTGTTCCCGACCCCTGCGGACACGGAGGAGCTGTTCGACCGTGTTCGTCAGGCAAAAGCCTCCGCCGCCGACGACCACTTGCAGGCGCGCAGGCAGCTGTTTGAGCAAATTCGCCGCGGCAAAGACTCCGACGCCGCCTCGTCCTCCGGCGCCACCGTCGCCGAGAACCACAAGCGCAAGGCCGACGATGCTTTTGCGCACGACGAGTACGCAGAGGCGCGCAATGAATTGGTCAAGCTGAAGGAAACCATCCAGCGAATGAAGGACACAATCGCCGACCTTTGCGAGGCGGGCGCGGACGCGACGGAGAACAAGAAGGCGTTGGTGCGCGCCGAGCTGGCGTACAGGAAGAAGCTGAACGAGGTGGGCAAGATGTCGATCGCATTCAAGTAAACACGAGAGAGACGAAGGCGGAACAAGGGGGGACGCAATTCGAACACGAGTGAACACCACGGCACATGTGTGAATCGTAGACGCGTTCCGTAAAAATTGATAATGCAACATTCGCGACTGTGGGGTGAAACTGCGGTGGGAGGGGGCGTGCGCCATGTCTGTGCGCCGCCCGAGCCCAACGCCGACGGCTGCGTTTGAGCCGCAGCGCCTGCGGTTGACGCTCCCAAACTTGGCGCTGTTGCAGCGTAGCCACGACGCACTGGCTACGGAGGCCAACAAGCGTTCCGCGGCGGAATCCGCGTCCACCGATGGCCCGCCTTCGGAGGATGGGGAGCGTTTTTCTGCAGCCGGAGACGAAACGACGACGAAGCGGTCAAAGCCAGGCGAAGCCGACGTAAAAATGGATGAGGGTGGCAGCGAAGAAGTCCGCGAAAAAGCGCGCAAGGGCGTGCGCAAGGCCGTCCGGGCGGCCAGGACGGCGGTCGAAGAAAACGCGCAACCGTTCAACGCCGAGGCCTTCCTGAACTGGGTGCACCCTCCGCCCCACTCTGCCGCGCTTCGGGAACTTGCCGCAAAGCAAGATCGTATGCCGTGCGCGCACAACAACATCCGCGAGTACGTCAAGGAGGCGACGGCGGCGGTAGATGCGCTGTGGAAGGCACACGACGAGCTGATGAGAATCGTCGATCGTGAAATTGCTACTGTGCGGGCGATGTTGCCGGAGCAGGACGAGAATGGCGTTACCGGGTACGTCGCATACACGGTCTTGAACAGGGAACTCGACAGGAAAGATCTCAAGCACGTCAATGCTTCCGACTTTGCCTTCTACCAGTACCTGCAAGAGCTAAAGTCTGCCCTCGTCGTCTGGTACTCGGAACCCGTACTGGTGGCACGCGAGTTGACGCAGCTTGCCAAGGGATTTGAGACGGTGAGCAGGATGTTCAACATTCAGCAGCTGTTCGAGGACTCGCCGAAGGGTCGACAGATACTCGCAACCCCGTCAAGTATTCCTGTGGCGACTCTCCAACTTTTCGACCCGAAAACGAACACCGTCGCCCCCGTGCCCGTGGCCGAGACCCCGCGCCACCCGGTGCTTGTCGTCTTGGACAAGTTGCGGGAGTTCGAAGGCGCACTGTTGCAGTGGCTCGTGCTCCAGTCGTGCGAAGAAAAGATGCAGCAGGCTGCCCGCGACGAACTGAAAAACACCTTCTACGACCTCGACGACGACGACGCCATCGGAGTCAAGGTGTTCTACAACGACTCGCACTTTGGGAACTGGCAGTTTGGTGAGAAGATTGGCACCGAGGCTGCGAGAAGGGTCATCCAGCTCTGGAAGGACGCGAGTCTCTTGCTTCCGGAAAACGACAGCCTCCTGGAGTCGAACGCAGACAATGTCGCAGAGCTCGAAGAAAAGATCGATCGGCGCGAAACGGAAAAGCAAGCGAGGTACAAGGCCCTCGACGACGAGATCCAAGCGTACTTCAGAGGAACGAAAAGCGCCGACGTCGAGCCTCCGACCTACCGCTTTCTCCTTGACTGGAGGGCGGGGCGGAGGCTCAAAGCCGGAAGCGATCTCGATGTGAAGTACGAAACGTTGGTGAAGCATCCAAACGTCGTGATTCCCGCGCTCGAGACCGCGCCCCAAGCCGCCGAGGTGATTCGCGCCGCCGTCGCCGCCGCCGCGGCTGCCAAGCCCCTTGCCGTCGCCCAGAGCTTGTACGCCGCCAGCTACCCCGCGACCGCCGTCCTCCTGGACGGACTCGACCCCGACGCCGCCATCGCTGCCGCCCTCAACCCCGACGCCGCCGCCGGCCTCAACGAGGTCACCGCCGAGGCCGCCTCCAAAATTTACGCTGCGCTTCCCGCCGCCCTCACTGCCGCCGCCGCCGCCGCCACCGCCGCCGCCGAAGCCGCCTTTCGCGTCATCAAACGGTACTCCCACTCCGACCTCACGAAGCTTAACAAGATCGCGACGGTAGGGGGTTTGGGCCTGGACGACAACCCGGAGTTTGGCGAGAAGCTTGCGGCGCTGGACTACTGGATCAAGCACATGCTAGCCCAGGAAGCCGAGGACGAAGAACGCAAGTTACTTTGGAAGGCTATTCAAAGCCCAGAACAGACCACGGTGCGCCAAGTCAAGGGCAAGATCGGCAGGGTGAAAAAGGCGTCCCTGAAGCGGCCAGAAGACGATCAGCTTCTCGCATTTGCCAAGGCAAAGATGCGCGCCGTAGGACTCCACGACGACAGCGCTTTTCTGAGGAACAAGTTGCAGATTGAGGAGATTGACCCAGACGACCCGAACAAGGCCGAAAAGGAGGCTGCAAGAGCCGAGACCATTGCTGCGAAGCTTCGAACGATGCCGTCCGAGGAACGACAAGCGGTGTACGAGGCGGTCGTGCGCCTCTCCGTAGACTCAATGAGGAACACAGAGAGGGTGGTTTTCCACAACGGCTTTCTTGACGCTGTGGCGCCGGCCCTTACCGCAGATGCCGCCCGGCGCGTGCACACGACGATCGAGAACGGAGACGAGGTTGACATTGCGGAGGCAAAGCGCTACTTTGTCGACCCAAAGCTGATCGAGCTCGCTGAGGCGCACAACCAGGAACTGACACAGCTCGGCGGAGTCACGATGAAAGCGTACCGCTACCTGTATCAGGCACGAAACGTCACCTCGAGTATTCCTGCGGCCGGCGTCTTCAGGGCAGCGATCGATCATTGGGAACCAGGGACACCCGAAGCGCAGAAGAAGGCGGTTTTCCAAGACTGGCTCAACGCGTTTGTGAAGGCCTCGACGCAGGCGGCCGCGTTCAGCGCGGAGCTGGCCGAACGCTCACAGGCCGTTGCAACCGTCGACGATGAGATGCGGGACGCACCGCCACCAGTGGCCCCCATGGAAGCGGCTTCGTTGGCCGTAGACCACGGCGGCGTGAACAATGTGCGCGACTTCTCCGTCGAGGACTTTTGGTTTTCCACGTGGTGCGAAAAGTGGACGGCGATGAATCAAGCAACGACTGTGGAGCAAATCCGGGTCACTGTGCAGTCCTTTGAAGAGTACACGCTCTACATTGCTTCGCGCCAAATCGCACTTGACCGTCTTCGGGCGGCAACTTCCATCAATCCCAACGAGCAGGTTGCGATGGAACTGGGAAACTTGCAATTCATGATGTCGGTGTTGCTGTCGAATCGCGAGGACGCGCTGAGACAGCAGCTCAAAAGCATCGAGGCGTTCGACAAGGAAGTGAAAGAAGCGGAGAAAAAGCTCCAGATCGACATGGCCAAGCGGGCCGAAGCTAAGAAAAAGGAAGCAGCGGCCGCTGGCGCCGCCGTCGCTGACGATGGCTCGGACACTGCTTCCGTCACCGGTCCCGACGAAGATGCTCTGCTTGAAAACCGGAGGAAAAGTCTGGACACCCGCAAACTTGTCCGCGACCAACGCGTGAAGTTCAGGTCGACTGTCAAAGGGGAGCTCTTGCACATCAAAGCCGAGAAGAAAGACGCGGAGGATGCTGTGAGCGATTCTGACATGGCAGAGCAGGTGAAGGCCCTGCAAGAGCAAATCCGGAAAATGCAGGAGGCCGAGGCTCTGTCGCAGTTGCAAACCCCGATGGAAGACGGACGGGGCGACGGCGGCGACGCGCCGATGCAAGACGACCCGATGGACGACGACGGCGCAGACCAGGAGGCGCAAGAAAAGAACAAGAACAAGCGCGACAAGGAAATGCAGCTGCGCCACCTGCGGCTCATGATGGCATCCCGCGAGGCACGTCGGGTCAATGCGGAACGCGCGAGGATCGAAAAAGAGCAGCGCGAAAACGTGAAGCGACGCATGGAATCTTCGTTCATCGCCAGTGCCTCTGCATTTACGACCTACGACACGCTGAAGGCAATGCGACAGAAGGTGTTTGACGAGGCCACGCCGGGGCTGCAAGCGTTGCAGGAAGGGCAAATGTCGGTCGGAGACGTCCTCATCGACACGGAGTTCACGCAGGACCAATATGCACACCTCTTCGTCGACGACGACAGCCCCGATCGTGCCGAGATGTGGAAGTACTTCTTGTCGCACGGGTCCACAGGCAGCGTGCCCCCTTCCGCCATCACGGAGGTGCCGCCCTACTTTTTCAACAAACCCTACGCCAAGAAGCTCCTCGTCGAACACTTCAATGCCCTGAAAACGTTTGACGACAAGACGAAGGACAGAAAGGGCGCTCAATTTGTCAAGCTGGCGTCGTGCATCGGCAGCGTGGACACGGACAACGAGATCGCAACGGTCGCCGACCATGTCCTGCCCTTTTTCGAGTCGATGCTGCGCTACCGCAACACGATGATCGCCGTGAAGCTCCTCCTCATCCGCGACGACGACCGTAAACGACTCACGACGGCCAAGGCGCGAGGCGAGCCAACAAAGGCCCGCCACGCTTCGCTCAGGGACGCCAACACCGAGCTGATGAAGCAGACAGCATCGATTCCCGTCGCATTTTGCGTCGAGGCTCGGCGGCTCCTCGCGATGAGCCAGGGCCGCTTCCCGGACGCGCTCGCGCCGTCGCAGCCCGCCTTCCTGCCGCTCCGCATCTGGGCGCCGCCGCGCGTCGGCAAGTCGGCCACGTCGCTCTTCGCCGCGTCCCTCGCCAAGCGCATGAACATGCTCACGATTTACGCGTGCGCGCCGAACAAGAAGATCCCGATAAAAGAATGGATGGACAAAATCGAGGCCATCGGGTGGAAGCCCACTTCGGGGACGCGCGCCGCCCAGGAGGGCTCGGGGCCGTCGATTGTGAACTATGTCGCCGTCGAAGCCGACTCCCTCTTTGCGGCAAAAGACAGGGTCCCCGGCAGCGAGAAGATGGTCAACAAGGACATGATCGTGTACTCACACGACGACCCTGGCGACGTCGTCCACGCCGCGAGGGTGCTGGGCACGCTGAAGATGTCGTCGAAGGTTGTTTTCCACCTGCGCGACGAGGCCCAGTTCTTGGCGAAGCACGACGAGGACCCGGCCACGAAGATGCAGAATTACGACGCACCGCCGCCTCGCGAGCTCCTCTACCTGCGCCACTACTTTGGCAACGAGTACGGGCTCAATTGCCTCGTGTCGGCGACGCTCATGCCGACACTCGGCGAAGAGAAGCTGTGGGGTTTTTTCGGCTCAATGGATCAAAACTTGGCCGTCGGCATGTCGGCCGCCGAAGACAAGACAGTCATTGACAAGCGCATCGGGGCCTCCTTCTTGCCAAAGCTCGTGCCTGCGCTGCGGGCCAACATCCCGGATTGGTACAT
>MDTE01047526.1_pt1 | contig 10129 bp, 7 predicted proteins | sample 811231 | NCBI WGS metagenome assembly MDTE01 (sample SAMN05326651, study PRJNA326480) | marine metagenome | isolation source: seawater | place: Indian Ocean: Red Sea | collected 2010 | reverse complement strand
GTGGTTCTGGAAGCATTGTCCAGCGGTCTCCCGGTGGTCATCACGGACCGGGTGGGATGTTACCCAAATGTGATTAGCCGAGCCGAGGTCGGAGAGGTGGTCGCGGCCGGGGAAATCGGCGCACTTTACCTTGGGTTGAAGTGTCAGTTGGAGAAGGAGATTTCCCGAAAGGAAATGTTTCGTCTGTGGAAAGAAACCCGTCGTGAATTCGAATATGGAGTTGTCGCGTCCCGGCTCAGGGGGTTTCTACAGCAATGGTGCCGGTTTCCGGAATAAAATAACGGCGGCCTGCATGGATCGAAGGCCACCTAAAGCCGCGGGCTCCAGAGTTACGTATTAAATATAACATATATTGTGCGAAATATATCGCCGCCCTCCAGGCCGCTGTTGTGAAGGGCTGCCGAGGGTTTCTTTAGCGGACGTGCCAGCCAAACCGGTCTGAGATCGGCCAGAAGACGAAAAATGATTTACCAATCACTTTTTCTCTCGGGAAAGCCCCCCAATTGCGGCTGTCGTGGCTGTTCATCGTATTGTCGCCGAGTGTGAAATAGTGATTCTGATTGATCTGGATCTCGGCATCGCCGTCTGGAAACAAGGCGGCGAGATTGTATTTCCGGAATTGACGGCCAATCTTGTTGTTCACATGACCGGAGTAAATACTGTCCTCAGGATCGCCGCGGAAGGAATAGACAAACTCAAATCCCGGATCAGAAGAGTCAAGCGGAACATCGTTGATTCGAACATACCGGTCATCTCCGATTCGAACGCGTTCACCGCCTAAAGCGACGAGGCGTTTGATGTAATGGGTGTGCTGAGTCAAGCCAGGAACACCGGTTGACTTAAAGACAATCGTGTCACCCCGTTTGGGACGCACAAAATTGTAGATGCAGCGATTCACGAACAGATGATCCCCGCTGGTCACCTTGAGCCGGATGACGTCGTCACCCTCGTTAAAATGAATTCCCGTCCCTAATTGGGCCCTCCGCCAGAGTGAGTCGGGTGGAAACCAGACGGTATGATCCTGGTTCCCGATGCGAAATCGTTGTTTCGACACCATCGGAAAAAGGCGAACCGGTTCCTTGTCAATAATCGAAAACTGACCAGAGGCCTTTGCCTTGATGTGGTAGTATTTCTCGCCTCGCACCCAGGAGAGATACCACTTTTTCAGGCCTGATGGGATTGTTTTATCGGGATCACCTCGAAGGTTCTCCTCCACAATGCCGTAAAACGTGGGTTGTGCCGACCCCGATGGAATGGCCATGGGTTGGAAAAAGAAGCTTCGGAAACCGAGTACGACCGCCGCTGCAACTATACCGACCTCAACATTCTCGCGGATGCCAGCATTCTTGTAAGGACGAAGCCACTTGTTGGCGACTTCCTCCAACCGCACCATTCCCGAATCGACTTCTTTAGGGATCGAGCCGTTGTGGATGATCTCGGCGCTCTCCGCGATGGCGGTTTCAAGGTGGCCGACCGCCTCTTTCGATAAAAGATCTCGTTGCGCGTTGAGGTATTTCTTCACTTGATGGCGCATTTGCACCGCCATGCGAACCTTTCTAGAAATCAACCAACGGAACGAAAAGCGAATCATGACTTTAACACCTGGACAAACGCTTCTTGCGGGATGCTAACTGAACCCACCGATTTCATTCGTTTCTTGCCCTCTTTCTGTTTCTCCAAAAGTTTACGCTTCCGCGTAATGTCGCCTCCGTAACACTTGGCCGTGACATCCTTTCGCAAGGCCCGGATGGTCTCGCGCGCCACAATCCGACTTCCGATCGCCGCCTGGAGCGCGATTTGATACTGTTGGCGTGGGATGACGTCCTTCAGTTTTGCGGCCAAGACACGGCCCCGGCTTTCCGCCTTATTCTTGTGAACGATACAGGAGAAGGCATCCACGGCCTCTGAATTGACCAACATGTCTAAGCGCACCATATCGGACTTCTGATACCCGTCGTGCTCATAGTCCATCGAGCCGTAACCACGGGTCAGGCTCTTGATGCGGTCGTGAAAATCAATGAGGATTTCATTGAGCGGCACGCGGCAAGTCAGCATCACTCGCTTGTCATCCAGCGTTTCCGTGTGTTTCAAGAGACCTCGCTTCTCTGACACCAAATTCATCATATCACCGATGTACTCATTGGGACAGATAATGAAGGACTTCACCATCGGCTCGAGAATCTTTTCGATGTAGTTGGGGCTTGGAAGAAAAACGGGATTATCGACTTCCTTCATCTCACCGTCAGTGGTGAAGACCTGATAGACGACGCTGGGATAGGTTGCGATAATGTCCATCTCGAATTCTCGGCGAAGTCGTTCCTGGATGATTTCCAGATGCAGCAACCCAAGAAAGCCGCAGCGAAACCCGAATCCAAGAGCCACCGAACTCTCCGCCTGGTAGACGAAGGCCGCATCGTTGAGTTGAAGCTTGGCGAGGTTGGTCTTGAGTCGTTCGTAATCGGCATTGTTAATCGGATAGATGCCGCTGAAGACCATCGGATGAATCTCCTGGAAACCGGGGAGCTCCTTGGCAGGCTTGCGGGCATCGGTGAGGGTGTCGCCGACTTTGATATCAAGCGGTGACTTGATGTTGGCCGTGATGTAACCGGTTTCGCCGGCCGTTAATCGATCTCGCACATAAGGCTTGGGATTAAAACTTCCCACCTCTTTGATTTCGACATTCTTGCCCGAATGGAGAAGTTTGGCATGGGTTCCCGAACAAAGCTCACCGTTGACCACTCGGATGTGAGTCACCACTCCCTTGTAGGTATCATAATAGGAATCGAAGAGAAGTGCCTGGAGCGGATGGTCTCGACTGCCTTCCGGCGGCGGGAGCCGGGTGACGATACCTTCCAAGATTTCCTCGATTCCGATCCCCTGCTTCGCGCTGGCACAAATTGTCTCTTCCCCAGGAATGGCAAGGATATCCTCAATCTGTTTAATCACCTGATCGACATTGGCATGAGGCAGATCGATCTTGTTGATGACGGGAATAATGACGAGGTCCTCCTTCATCGCCAAGTGAACGTTCGCCACGGTCTGGGCTTCTACCCCTTGAGCCGCATCGACGATGAGCAGGGCCCCCTCACAGGCACTGAGACTACGAGAAACTTCATATGAAAAATCAACGTGCCCGGGGGTATCGATCAGGTTGAGCTCATATTGGTTCCCATCAGCGGCCTCATAATACATGGTTACCGGGTGCGCCTTGATGGTAATGCCTCGCTCCCGCTCGAGATCCATTGAATCCAGGAGTTGCGCCTGCATTTCCCGGTCGGAAATGGTTCCCGTTCGGTGAAGCAAACGATCGGAAAGAGTCGTCTTTCCGTGGTCGATATGCGCAATGATGCTGAAATTGCGTATGCGTTTTATTTCCATTCAAGTATGAGCCCCTGTCCCCATCGCCAAAACCCCTCCTGGGTTGGCGACGGCGAGACCCTGCCGGCGGAAACATACTGGGCTATCGGCAATAGAAAAGCGGAAAGTGGAGGGAGGCCTTATTCGTCGAAATCGGTGGAACGATTCCCCAGATCCAATTCCTTGATCCAAATATTCCGGTAGCGGACATCATGTCCTTCGCATTGTAGTTTGAGTCCTCCGAGGCGATCCGTGATTCCCCTCCCCTTATCATTGCCCCCATCAAGACCGGATCGAGGGCCACCCCAAACTTTCATGATGGGATGATCGGTGTGCACTTTGATCCCGTTGAAGATCAACGTTACCCGGGCAGGCTTTGTCAGGATTCCGCCTTTGAACCGGGCGGCTCGGAAGGTGATATCATATGCGTTCCACTGCCCCAGGCCACGGTAGGCATGATAGGGGGATTCCGATTCATTGATGATCGCTGCCATGCCGTGCTTCGTGCGATCCCCGTCCAATACTTGGATTTCATAACGGTTCTGCAGATAGACGCCGCTATTGCCTCCCTTTTTGGGAATCAAGAATTCTACATGGAGTCGAAAGTCACGATATTTTTTCTTGGTCACAATATCCGCAGCCCCGTAGCGGCCGCCTGCGGCGGCCGGGTCATCGGTCATCACCACCGTGCCTGAATCAACTGGGTCGTCGACGATCTTCCATTTGATGGGCAGGCCGGAGTTGAATCCAGGGCCTTCCCAGTAGGTCCATTTTTGATCGAGCATTTCTCGAGACCCATCGAGAATCAGCTCGGCTCCAGTCAATGGCTTGGCTCCCACTCCCACTTCAGCGTGCAGCACCACGCCATCTAGCAAACAGAGCACAACGCCGACAACACATCGATGTTTTGTTTTCATCATCATGGCAAATCAGATGGATTCCCAAAGGAAGACCATCGTCAAGAGCCTAGGCGTTTTTCAAGGATGTGACGAATCTAAAAAAGGTAACAGGGAATCTGTGAGGGCCCCAACTCCAAGTCGCGCTTCGTGAAGGGAACCAAGCAAAGGCGCGGTGCCGACGGATGGACTCCCTCCCCCAATCATGGAAATGCCTTCAGGCTCGTGCTGCATCCAGGTTCCTCACTCGGATAATAGGCCCCCCCCGAGACATGGGCGGGATGGACAAAATGATCCCTCAGATGGGGAATGTGTTCGAGGAACCGGATGGGGTGATCCAGCGCGATATGATTGAAGAAGACCATATGCTGATGAATCTGCCCCATGTCGCCCACATGGGGAACCACTGGCACGCCAAATCGTTTTGCCATGGCCACGACGCTCAAGTATTCACTGATCCCAGCCAGACGGGTGCAATCTGCCTGGCAGATTCCCACGGCTTGGGCCTGGAAGAAATTCTTCCAGAGGATTCGATTCGAGACTGCTTCACCCACGGCAATGGCTGTCGGTTTGAGGGCCCGCGCGAGCGTTTGGTGAGCAAGCACATCATCGGGTTCAGTGGGTTCTTCCAGCCAAAAGGGGTGGAGTTCATTCAATCGAAGGCCAACCCGAAGGGCTTGTGGCATGGACCAAATTTGGTTGGCATCGAACATCAGCGTCGCCGCGTCACCAGCCGTTTCGCGAACAAGGGAGGCCCGCCGGAAATCTTCATCTGAATCCTTCAACCCAACCTTTAACTTCATCGCGGTGAATCCCTGATCCATCGCTCGTTTGACGTTGTCGCGAATGACCTCTCGGGAATACTGAATCCAACCGACCGAGGTGTCATAGCCGGGGTAACCCTCTTTGAGAATACGCTCACGGCTGGGACGCGATTCACGGTGCTGCTCGATGAGAGCGACAAATTCTTTTCGATTGAGCACTTCATCGAGGTAGGTGAAATCAATCAGATCAGCAAGCGACTCCGAGGGCAGGTCGAGCAAGAGTTTCCAGAGTGGAACCCCACGCGCCTTGGCCCAAAGATCGAAGCAGGCATTGGTGATCGATGATAAGGCCAAATGAATGACTCCCTTGTGGGGGCCCAGCCAACGAATTCTCGGTTCCTCGGCGATCTGACGTTGGATCGTTCCGAAATTCGCCATGAGTACCTCGAGATCCTGATTGAGAAGAGGTTCGGATAATAGCTTGATGGCGTTGCACACGAGATGAGTGCCGCCCCCGAGGGTGTAGGCGATACCCGTTCCGCTTCGCCCGCTGTCGTCCTCAAGCATGGTGACGGCATACCCGTATTGGGGATTGGTGTGGATGGCGTCCGAACCGGCCCCTTCGGGGAGATCGTATCGGGCATCATGGGATTGGATTCGCCTGATCGCGGGCATTGATTAATGCTAATCTCATCGGTTGGCTGGCGTCACGAGCAAAGGCTTCGCATCGTTGGCTTTCACAATTAAGGTTTCACAAAACGGTTGAAGAATTATTTGCTCGGCGAGTCGAGTTGGACTCGGTAGGTTTTTCGGTAGAACCGATTACGAACTGGACCATGTCATCCGAAGAGAATCTCAGTAAACTGGGGATCACATTGCCTCCAGCGCCTCCCGGCGTGGGTGCCTATATCCCCTGGACGCGAATGGGCAACTGGGTGTTGACCTCAGGGCAGCTCCCCTGGGTGGACGGCAAAATGGCTTATCCCGGCAGACTTGGTGCGGAATTTGATGTCGCTCAGGGATATGAAGCCGCGCGTATTTGCGGGCTCAACGCTCTTGCCCAATTACGGGAGGCAGCGGGGACGCTCGATCAAATCGCGAAGATTATTCGACTCGAGGGATATGTGCATACTGCCCCTGGATTTCGAGGGCATCCCGAAGTCTTGAACGGAGCTTCTGAACTGTTGAATGAGGTCTTTGGGGATGCGGGTAAGCATGCCCGTGTCGCGCTCGGAATCAACGAAATGCCATTGGACGCAGCGGTGCAGATCGTGGTCTGGGCTGAACTCCAGCCCGGTGGGGTCAGCTTCTAGGTCCATCGGTGATGGAATCCGTTGTCGTGGGTAGACTTGGGGATTTCAGTAACAACTGAAGGTGATCCCGATGAAAGCTTGCGCCCGCAATCGACTTGGATAACGTCTCCATCATGAAGACGTTCGTTTCCGTTGCTCTTCTGATCGGCCTTTGCTGCGGCTTGCTCCGTCTCGATGGCCACGAGCCTCTTCCCCGCCTTGAGTTGGAGGATGCCTTTCCCCGACTGAAGTTCGATCGTCCGATTCTAGCAATCACCGCTCCAGACGGAAGCCCATCGTTTTACCTTGTCGAGCAGAAAGGACGAATTCTCCGCCTTCCCCGGGACCGGGAAACCGATCAAGTTGAGGTTTATCTGGATATTTCGGATCGGAAGACATATGTAGAAAACGAGGAAGGCCTTCTGGGGTTCGCTTTTCATCCCCAATACGCCTCGAACGGCAAGATCTACGCTTACTACACCCAACATCAGCCGCGGCGCAGCGTGATCAGTGAGTTCCTGCTGGATGTTGCGGAAAATCGAATCGATCCCACAACCGAACGGGTTCTCTTGGAGATCCCCCAGCCTTACGGAAACCATAATTCCGGTTCCATCTGTTTTGGCCTGGACGGTCAGCTATATATCGGCCTCGGCGATGGAGGATCGGCTAATGACCCTCATGACAACGGTCAGAACTTGCGTTCCCTTCTCGGCAAGATTCTGCGAATCGACGTTAATTCAAGGACGGCAGGATTGCCGTATGGAATCCCTCGGACGAATCCCTTTTCCTCTGCGGGAAGTGCGATCCGTCCTGAGATCTGGGCGTTCGGTTTTCGGAATCCCTGGGGACTCAGCGTTGACTCGGTCACCGGACAGCTTTGGATGGCGGATGTAGGGCAGAACAAATGGGAGGAAATCAATGTCGTCGTGCGAGGTGGAAATTATGGGTGGAATACCTACGAGGGATTCCATCTTTTTAAGGAGGGTGCCTCCCCAACGGTCAACACCATCTTTCCCGTCATGGAATACCCTCATTCCCCTCAATTCGCCGAAGAGGCTACTTTCAATCACTCGGCAGGGTTGAGCATAACCGGCGGCCATGTTTATCGTGGGAAAAAGCTGAGGGATTTTCAGGGCGTTTATTTTTACGGAGACTTTGCCATGGGGACGCTCTGGGGACTCCGCTTTGAACACGGGAGGATTACCCACCTCGGCACCGTCGTTGAGATGCCCTCTGATCTCAAACCGCGCCGCAGCATCTCCGGATTTGGGCGAGACCACGAAGGCGAGCTTTATATTCTCTCCTTTGATGGAAGCATTTATTCGCTTGAACCTGAAGCTCAAGGTTAGCCCCCACAAGGAGGAGAAATGCGTTCCTCCCCAATGCCTTTTGAGAGCCTAACCTCTTAGATCAGTGCCTGGATAGGATCTGCTCCCTCGACACCAACCAGACGTTGGTCCAGACCTGCGTAGAAATATGTCAGGTGATTGGGGTCCAGACCCAGTTGGTGGAGAATAGTGGCGTGGAGATGTTTCACATGGAAGCGATCTTTGACCGCGGCACTCCCCAATTCATCAGTCTCACCAATACTGACGCCCCCTTTGACTCCGCCTCCAGCCATCCACATGGTGAAGCCGTAGGAGTTGTGATCGCGTCCCGTTCCCGCGGCATATTCTGCAGTCGGTTGTCGGCCAAATTCGCCACCCCAAACGATGAGGGTCTCGTCGAGGAGCCCGCGATCCTTCAGGTCTTGAATCAGACCGGCAATGGGTTTGTCTGTGTTCCCCGCATGATAGTTATGGTTCTTCTCCAAATCGCCATGGGCGTCCCAATTGTCATCGTTGTGGGATCCTCCGGAATAGATTTGGATAAAGCGAACGCCCCGCTCCACCAAGCGGCGGGCGAGGAGGCACTTCTTGCCGAAGTCCTCGGTGCGCTCCTGATCGATGCCATAAAGTTGTTTGACATGGTCTGCCTCGTTCTCGATATCGACAGCTTCCGGGGCGGTCGTTTGCATTTTGAAGGCCAACTCATAACTGGCGATCCGAGCGGACAAGTTCGTGTTGTCAACCCGGTCGGCCAAGTGCGATTGATTGAAGTGATTCAGGTGGTCAAGCCAGGTGCGCTGCTCTTCACGGGATAGATCACGCGCGTTTTTCAAGTCAAGAATGGGCGTGCCCCGGGGGCGGAACACGGTTCCCTGATAGCTTGCCGGCATGTAGCCGCTTGTCCAATTCTTGGCACCGCTGATTGGCCCGCCAGTCTTGTCTAGCATCACCACATAGCCAGGGAGATCCTGATTCATCGTGCCCAACCCATAGTTGACCCAGGAACCAAGAGAAGGCCGGCCACTGAGCAGGTGACCCGAATTCATCATCAGCATCGCCGAACCATGGATCGGAGAATCCGCAGTCATCGAATGGAGAAAAGCAATATCGTCAACATGTTGCGCCAGATGGGGATATAATGATGAAACGTGCTTCCCACATTGGCCATACTGATTGAAATGCCATTTGGGCCCAACCACCCTCCCCTGTTTTTTGTGGCCGCCACGACCGAAGGTCTTGACGTCAATCGTTTTGCCGTCCAAGGGATAGAGTTCGGGCTTGTAGTCGAACGTGTCGACATGACTCGGGCCGCCATACATGAACAGAAAGATCACGTGCTTGGCCTTGGCCGCAAAATGAGGCTGCTTCGGCTGAAGCGGGCTTTGCCAAGCCGTCTGCCCATCTGCCGCAACCAATTGATTCTTAAGGAATCCATCCTTCTCCAGGAGACCTGCGAGGGCCAGCGACGTAAATCCGCCTCCCATGGTGTGTAGAAAGTCACGCCTTGTGCGCCCGCAGAAGGTATTGCGAGGTTTTTCAGTTCTCATAATCCAATCAGCTCAGTGCCCGTTTCGATCGGCCGGATTCTAATCAAGATAGACGAATTCATTGAGGTTCAGCGCCATCAAACAAAACCGATTGAGCACGGTTTCGTCATCCAATTGACTAGCTTTGGCCATGGCATCCATCATCGCCAAGCCATCCGAGATCTCTCGGGCCGAGGGGTCCCGGTTCGTAGTGAGCTGGAGTCCGAGTCGTACCTGCTCCCGCCGATCGTTCCCGGCATCTTTCCTTAGTCGCTCTGCAAATTCGATGGCTTGTTGATTGAGGAAGGCACTGTTCATCATCGTCAACGATTGGGTCGGCACAGTCGTCGCAAAGCGGACAGAACAGCTTGAATCGGTATCGGCCGAATCAAACGCCTTCAGCATCGGTTCGTGGAGCGACCGTTTCACGTATACGTAGACGCTCCGCCGCCGCCGATCCTCTTGTGAAGATTGGCCCCATGCAATATCCGGTCGCGACGACGTTTGAAGAACTTCCTGAGAAACTTCGGTATAAACGCTGGGCCCTCCCATCTTCAAATTGAGCTGCCCGGTGACATTGATGATCGAGTCTCGGATCTCCTCCGCCGTCAGGCGTCGCATATTAAATCGCCAGAAATTGTTATTGGTCGGGTCCAACGCCATCCCCTTGGCATTCCCCTTCGAGGACATTTGGTAGGTTCGGGAGAGCATCACTTCCTTGTGGAAGGCCTTGAGACTCCATCCCCCTTCAATCAAGGTCGCTGCTAAGTAATCGAGCAGGACGGGATGAGTCGGTTGCTCGCCATTCTGCCCGAAGTTGGAGGGCGAACGGACAATCCCGCTCCCAAAGTGATAGTACCAAACGCGATTCGCCATGACCCGCGCCGTCAATGGGTTCTCAGGGCTTGTAATCCAATCGGCCAAGACCCGTCTCCGTCCAGATGATTCCGTTCCTGATGGTGCCTG